>Ga0316204_10005711_pt1 | contig 20133 bp, 11 predicted proteins | sample 6monrhotite_MG_2_FD_205661 | JGI IMG/M metagenome (GOLD analysis project Ga0316204, IMG submission 205661) | Microbial mat bacterial communities from mineral coupon in-situ incubated in ocean water Damariscotta River, Maine, United States -... | ecosystem: Environmental > Aquatic > Marine >...
CCAAGGCCAACAATATTACCAACTTTCGTGATATTGAACCTGGCAGCAAGCTTCACTTTCCACCATTGAGGTAGGGCATGCCAGATTCGCCAACTTTGAATAGTAGTGGTGTGCTCAAACTAACCATTTTGAGTGCTGGTAGCGAGATCGATGCAGCTATCCATGTGATTTCTGTGACCGTCACTAAGGCCATCAATAAAATAGCCTCTGCCAAAATTGTGCTGGTAGATGGTGATATGCCTGAACAGGACTTTCCTGTCAGCAATAGCGATGCCTTTAAACCGGGTAGTGAGATAAAAATAAATGCCGGTTATGACCAGACGGATGAAACCATTTTCGAAGGCGTGGTGATCAAACATGGTATTAAAATCACGGGGGAAAATAATTCTCGCCTGGTGATTGAGTGTCGTGACAAGGCGGTGGCCATGACTGTCGGCCGCAAGAATGCCAATTATGTTGATAAGAAAGACAGCGATATTATTACCACGCTGATCTCAAATTACAGCGGTTTGACCGCCGATGTGCAGGCAACAACAACTCAGTACAAGGAGTTGGTTCAGTATTACTGTGCCGACTGGGATTTTATGCTCTCACGTGCCGAGGCTAATGGTCTGCTGGTGTGTGTTGATGATGGTAAGTTGACGGTCAAAGCAGCGCAAACGGATGCCGCAGCTGTCTTGAAGGTTGGTTATGGGGTTGATCTGATGGAGTTTCATGCCGACATCGATGCCCGTAGTCAGCTGACAAAAGTCAACAGTGTTAGCTGGAGCCCAAGTGACCAAGCCATTGTTGAAGAGCAGGTTAGCCCGCAAACACTGAATAAACAGGGCGATCTGGATACGGCGACGCTGGCTAAGGTGATTGACTTGAAGTCTTATTGTTTGCAGACCCCGGCTCTGCTGGATAAGGCAGCGCTCAAGGACTGGGCCACAGGACAGCAGGTCAAGGCTGGTTTGGCCAGGATTCGTGGCAGGATGAAGTTTCAGGGCAGTGCCAAGGCAAAGATTGGCAGCTTGATCGAGCTTGACGGCGTCGGCAATCGTTTTAACGGTAATGTCTTTGTCAGCTCGGTGAATCATGAAATCGTCAATGGCAACTGGATTACCGAAGTAGATTTCGGTTTGTCACCAGACTGGTTTGCCGAACAACGCGACCTGGTTGCACCTCCGGCCTCAGGATTATTGCCCGGTGTCGAGGGCCTGCAGATAGGGGTAGTGAAACAGCTGGATAAGGATCCAGATGGCCAATTCAGGATACAGGTCACGGTGCCAATCCTGCAGGCCGAGACAGAAGGTGTCTGGGCCAGGCTGGCAAACTTTTATGCCTCAAATAAATTTGGTGCGTTTTTTATCCCCGAGATTGGCGACGAGGTAGTGCTGGGTTATCTGAATAATGATCCCTCTAATCCGGTGATTCTAGGCAGTCTCTACAGCAGCAAATTGGCCCCACCGTATGATCCTAGCGCCGATAATTTCATTAAGGCAGTAGTGACCCGGAGTGACCTGAAGCTTGAGTTCGACGATGAGAAAAAGGTCGTCACCATTATCACCCCAGCGGGTAACAAGGTGGTTATCAGTGATGATGAAAAATCCATCCTGTTGCAAGATCAAAATGATAACAAGGTCGAATTATCTGAAAGCGGGATAGTTTTGGATAGTCCAAAAGACATCAGCATTACTGCAAAGGGCAAGATCAGTCTTGATGCCGTTGGCGAGATTAGCGTCAGCTCGAAGGCGGATGTCTCAGTCGATGGCCTGAATATAAATCAAACTGCCAAGGTTGGTTTTACCGCCAAGGGCAGCGCCAGCGCCGAATTGTCTGCCTCGGGCCAGACGACGGTTAAAGGCGCTATGGTGATGATTAATTAAGGGGATGACAGAATGCCTCCTGCTGCCAGATTAACAGACATGCATGCTTGCCCCATGGTAACGGGGATCGTGCCCCACGTCGGCGGCCCGGTAATTGGGCCGGGTGTGCCGACGGTATTGATAGCAAAACTGCCGGCGGCAGTGGTGGGGGATAGCTGTGTTTGTGTCGGACCCCCTGACACCATTGCCAAGGGTTCAGCCACGGTGATGATTGGCGGCAAGCCTGCTGCCCGCATGGGCGATACCTGCGCTCATGGCGGCAGCATCGTGCTGGGCGCGATGACTGTGATGATAGGCGGCTAGAGCAAATGGCGAGAATAGAAAGCGATAAAAAATTCCTCGGCCTTGGCTGGAGCTTTCCACCTGAGTTTCACAAACATGTCGATTCTGTGCAAATGAAGATGGTTGCGGAGGAAGATGACATTCGTGAGAGCCTCGGAATTCTGCTATCGACACGACCAGGTGAGCGCATCATGCAGCCCGCCTATGGTTGCCGTATTCACGCGATGGTGTTCGAGACTATTAATGAAAGCACTATTACCGAAATTCGAGATCTGGTTGAACGGGCTGTGTTGTTTTTTGAACCACGAATCTCGCTGGAAAGTATTGATGTGAATACGGAAGAGGTTTACGAGGGCAAGATTATCCTTCAGTTAAATTACAACATCAGAACCACCAACACCCGTAGTAATGCTGTCTATCCATTCTATTTCATCGAGGGTAGCCATGTACGGGGTTGAGCTAATGACTAAGGGTGTTGTCGATGCTTGAGTGGGCTGGCAGTAAGATCAGTGATGGCACCGATCAGCAAGGGCGAATCTCACCAGCCTTGCAGCCGGGCTATTTTAATGTCGATGAACTAGTGTTTGAACAGTTATTGGCAATGGGGGCGGAGTTCGCCGCCCAAGTCAACTTCTATACACTCAATAATGAGGTCAAAGGTAATTGGGCTGAAATGTTCAGTGCCGATGAGGCCGTAATTATGGCCATGATTCTTAGCACTGACATGAAACGCCTGGAGTCTGAGTTTCTGGGCTTATATTCAGGCGCTGCCGAGCCGCTGGCCGCTTATGTATTGCAGTGGGCTGGTAGCATTAATTTCTGGCTCAACAAGCTTGAACGGGTCAATCACCAATCAGGCGTAGCATTAAGGCAAAAACTGGCTGCCATTGTTGAAGAAAAGCTTGCGCAAGCTCTGCACAATGTTGCTGAAATTTCTTCGCGTCAGAATAAGACAGAGTCTTTCAGTGAGGCAATGGATTTTTCCGGTTTTGTCCATGTTTGGGGCATTAAGCAGTCAAATAATAATTTTTTGTTCCCTCGTGCCAGCATCGTTGAGCCTGGTAGCGATGATGATGTCAGGCGACAGCTGCGCTCTGCTTTTTATATCTTTTTTAATGCCATTTCATATCTGAAAACCATTACCCCCATCTACTTGCAAGAAAGCCTGGCGAGTCAACAGCATGATCCTGCGACCGGTCTGTTTATGGTTTTTCTCAAGCTGTATGAAAAAGCACGGCAAACCATCAATCGTTTTAGTCAACGTCATCTCGATTTCTATTATCAGCAGATGCTGCAGGCTAAACCACGTCAGGGGCAACCCGAAAGCGTTAATTTGTTATTGGAGGCCCAGCAAGGCAGTCCTGATCGTCTGATTGAAAAAGGTCGGGAATTCAGTGCCGGTAAGGATGAGCTGCTAAACGACATCATTTATTGTGCAGATACAGAGCTGTGGCTTAGCGATGTTCGGGTGGCATCACTTTATAGCCTTTATCTGCAACAGGATGAGCTGGTTGCGCCGGAGAGTGAGTTGGCTTATGCCACTCGCATCAAGCTGAATCAGCCGCCATTAGCCAAAGAGGCTGAACTTGTCTCAACCGCCTGGCCCCTGTTTGGTGAAGATAAACAGGCGGTTGATAATAGACATGTCAGTGATGCAGAAATCGGTTTCTCTATTGCCTCGCCGTTGTTGTTGTTGAAAGAGGGGCAGCGCAGGATTGAACTTGATATCAGGCTGGAGGATATGATTAAGGTTGACGCCGACACCATGACGACCATGTTGTGCTGCTCTGCTAATGCGGCTGCTTTTACCAAGCTTTTTGGCCGTCTGTTCAGCCGTTATCTGCTTGCCCACCCCGGTTGGTTGAGCGCTGATAACAAGCGAAAAATTATCACCGCAGCTGAGGCTCTGCTTGGTCGCAGTTCGGTCAATGAGATAAGCAATTTGATGCTACAGGATTGGCAAGGCCTGTTTTATCAGCTATTGAAAAAGATTTTTTGCATCAAGTTAACCACCGAGTCTGGCTGGGTCGAGGTGCATGATTATATGGTCATGCCACTGGCTAACGCTATAAATGACAATAGTTATGGGCTGAAAATATGTTTCAGCCTGGGAGCAGAGGTTGAGTCTGTGATTCCCTATGTGGCTGAACTGCATGGTGGCGAACTGGATACGGAGCAGCCACTATTGCAGTGTTGCATTAATTCACAGAGCAATTTCTTTGCCTATTCTTTGTTTACCGATCTTGTCATCAAAAATATTGATATTGACGTTGAGGTCAAAGGCATTAAAAATCTGCTGGCGTATAACAATCATGGCCAGCTTGATCCATCCAAGCCATTTGCCCCTTTTGGGCCGCTGCCCACTAACAACTCCTATTTCATCTTTGGTAACTATGAGCTGGCGAAAAAGAGACTGGTCGAGCTTGATTTGAATTTGGGCTGGGGTGAACTGCCCACTATCAGTGGCGGTTTTACAGAATATTACCGTGGTTATGAAATGGACTATGACAATGATAGTTTTAAAGTGGCTTTCGCCAGCCTTGCTGATGGTAACTGGCGGCCGACAGAAACAGATGCTGAACGTCATGTATCATTGTTCGACACTCAGCAAGAGACTGGTCAGCCCAGGTCTGAAAAAGTACTCAAGGTAAATGTGCTGGAGTATGCCAAGCCAGTATCAGATGCGATCAACGAAGCGGATTATGGTTATGACCTGGGCAGTAGAAATGGTTTTTTCAAACTTGGCCTGAACGAACCTGATAATGCCTTTGGGCATGCTGTATATCCAACCCTGTTGACCCGCGTGCTGGCTGAAAATGCCCGGCGCAAAAAACCAGCTCCAATACCTAACCCGCCTTACACGCCTATATTAAATACGGTTTCACTTGATTACCGCGCGAGTGGCAAGATTAATGTGGCTATCAATAAGCCGACAGATCAGCAGGGCACGGTGGAAAGAATTTTTCATCACCATCCGTTTGGTATTGAGACGGCCTATCCTGGTTCTGGTGATAAACGGCCATGTTTGCTGCCGCAGTATGACTTTCAGGGTAATTTGTTTATCGCCTTGTCGGCCAAGCAGCTGAGCGGTGCGGTGACACTGTTTTTTCATCTATCGGACGATCATGCTCAGGAAGTCGCCGTTGAGATGCCTCAGATCAGCTGGTTTTATTTGGCCTCCGATAAATGGAAGAGCCTGCCCGCAGCAAAGGTGTTGGCAGATACTACCAAGAGCTTTTTATCATCAGGACTTATCACACTCGATATTCCCGCCGACATTAATCGCGCCAACCAAGTGATGCCGGGTGACTTTTATTGGTTGAGAGTTTCAGCTAATCAGGGTTTAAAAGGATTTTGTAAATGTTACTCGGTGCACACCAATGCCGTGCAGGTTACTCGAAAATATTCGGCCAATATCATGCAAGCGCAGATGACGACAGTTCCAGTCAAGTGGCAGCCTATGCAGACAATCACCGGTTTAGGTAAGATTAGCCAGGTTGGGCGTTCATTTGGTGGCAGGGCCGGCGAGACTGACTCTGGCTTTAAGATCCGGATCAGCGAACGGTTGCGGCATAAAAACAGGGCTTCGATGCCTGGCGATTATGAACGTCTAATCCTTGAGCACTTTCCAACAGTGGCCAAGGTTAAATGCTTTGCCAATATGGTCAGCAGCCATAATGCCCCGGCACCGGGACATGTGTTAATCGTGGTCGTACCCAAGGTGGAGGATGATTCGGTCAGTCCATCCGCCAGGGCGATGATTAGCTCGATGGAACTCAGTCGCATCCGCAGTTTTATTCAGTCTCATAGTTCAGCCTTCGTCAAGCTAGAAGTGCGCAACCCCGTTTATGAGCAGGTGCAAGTTAGGTGTACGGTGAAATTTTCCAGTGGCATGAGAGATGCTGCCTGGGTTAAACGTATGGATCAGGATATTGCCGATTATCTTAGCCCATGGAGAGGTGTTGGTTATCAGGCCCGTTTTGGCTGGAGTATTCGACAAAAGGATGTCGAGTCCTATATTCGTGAGCTGGATTACGTCAATTTCATCACTAACTTTTCCATGCTTCACATTACAGTGGATGGCGAGCACCAATATCTTCTCGATGATACGGCGCGGCAGCAACAGTCCAGTGAGATACAGATCCGGCCGCGCTTTCCCTGGAGTCTGGTGCTACCCGCTAAACATCATTTTATTGAGACCATGCCAACGGCCCATTCAATCAAAGCTGCAGTGACAGGCATTGATGAACTTGAGATAGGCAGCACCTTCATTATTAGTGGAAACAGTGAATATGGCGAAGAAGAATAGAAGCACACTAAAACGATATTTTCGTGAAGGGGCCTTGCCATCGGCGGATCAGTTCGGTGACATGATTGACTCTTCGCTCAATACCATTGATGAAGGTTTTGACCGCTCACAGAAAAACGGTTTTGAAATATCTTTGCTGGGTGAGAATGACAGGCTGATCAGTTTTTTCAGAAATTCGGCAGAAAAACAACCTGTCTGGTCGGTAAGTTATGACAAGCGTAGTGACAAGCTCAGCTTCATCAAAGCTGACGATGGCGAGGAAACTGGCGCGACCTTAGCGCTGGCCCCTGATGGTCGTGTTGGCGTTAATAAAGATGATCCGCAGTGGACACTGGACGTTAAAGGGGTAGTCGCCGCACATGGCCGCATTGGTGCCAACCCCACCGATCAAACCACCGTTCCTGCCGACAGCAAATGGCACAATATCAGCGGCCCTCTGAACGGTTGCCAGGCCTTTGAAGTGATGGCCGGTGTCGGCAACAAGGGCACGGGCAAGTATGCCCTGATGAAGGCGGTGGCGCTCAATACATTTAATCCTCGTGGCCTGTTGTTTAATCTCTTCAATCTGAAAAAAAGGATTAAATACCATCAAGCCTATTACCTGTCGCGCAGTAATCGCATAAAGCTGCGCTGGCAGGGTAAAGACGGTGAATACTTCCTGCAGATGCGTAGCAACTGTGACTATGGTGAAGGCGTGCAGATTCGTTATTACCTGACTCAGCTCTGGTTCGATCATGACATGAGTGAATCATGGTCACAGTCGGATAGCAGCCAGATCGATAACGGTCAGGGCGATTGATAATGTCTGAGGCTGTCTTCATAAAGCGACGCGAGCGGCAGCAGCTGGAACACGGCTTTGATAGCCTGCGGCGTGAAGGCATCAAGTTGGCCCAGCAATTGTCGGGTCAGCAGTGGACCGACTACAACCTGCATGATCCCGGCGTTACTATCCTCGAACAGCTCATCTATGCCATTACTGATCTTATCTACCGGGCCGATTTTGCTGTCGAGGATTACCTGGTTAACGAAGCAGGTGAAATCGATTTTGAACAGCAGGCTTTGCATAGGCCCGAGCAGATCTTTGCCTGTCGGCCGACCACCTTGCTGGATTATCGTAAGGCCATACTTAATGAGGTGAGCGAACTCGATAATGTCTGGTTGATTCCACTGGATGTTAAGGCCACTCAGGCTGATGCCTGCCTGGGTCTTTATCGCATTGCCTTGAAACTTGAACATGGTCTTGCTGAAGTAAAAAAGGCTGTGGTGGTGGAAAAGGTGCGCCGTTTTTATCTGCGCAACCGCAACCTGAGCGAAGATATAGCTAGCATCAGCGTCGTTGAAGGACTGGACTATGAACTGTGTGCCGAGATCGAGGTCAGCAGCAAACGGCGGCCGGTGGATATTCTGGCCGAAATCTATTTTGTCTGCTCCAGGTGCATCGCTGGCGGAATCTCCCTATATGGTTATGACCAGCTCCTTAATCAGGGCCAGTCTCTGGATGAGATTTTTTCCGGCCCATTTACCAATCACGGCCTGTTTAAAGATGAGGAGTTCGGCGGCAACCGGAGCGAATTTCTACTCTCCAGTCTTTACTCGGTAATCAACTCGCTTGAGGGTGTTGATCATGTCAGGGAGGTCTATCTGCAAAGGGATGGTGAGCGATTCTACGAGCTGATTGAAAGTGACAGTCCGGAGACCGCCTTTAATCTCGTGACGCCGGGGCATGGACATCAAATCAGAATAGTCCTGACCACCAACGGTCGGGTCTTACCGGTGTCTGCGGATGAAGTGCATGCCAAATTTGATGAGTTGAATTTCAGGTATCACTCGACACGCAGCCACGCACAGGGTATGTCGCAAGTCTATGATATGCCCGAGGGCATTGCCCGTCCCATCAGTGAATATGTTTCTATACAGGAACAGTTTCCCCGTAATTATGGCATTGGTTCATATGGGCTGCCCAAATCAGCAGCACCCGAGGATAAGGCTAAAGCAAAACAGCTCAAGGCATATCTGTTGTTGTTCGAACAAATCATGGCCAATTATCTCGCCAACCTCGGTTCCATCAAAACGCTGTTTTCTGTTGACAATCAACAGCGCAGTTCCTATGCCGTCAAGCCGTTGACCGAGCAGCAGATTGCCGGGCTGGCTGAAATCTATCCAGACAAACCGGCCGAGATGCTCAACAATATCATGGCCAAGTTCGATGATTACAGCGAACGTAAAAGCCGGCTGCTTGATTATCTGTTGGCTATGTATGGTGAAAGTTTTTCTCAGTATTCACTGCGTCACTTCAATGACTACTACAGCCATGATGAAGTGGAGCAGATTATCGTCAACAACAAGATCGAGTTTCTACAGAACATTATTGAGATAAGCCGTGACCGGGTTGGGGCGGCTGATTACTGTGGCTCTTCATGGGCGATGCGGGCACGTTCCGGTCTGCAGCAGCGGGTCAGTATTTTACTGGGTTTTAAGAACCATGTGGCGCGGCCGTTGACTATGGCTATTCTCAAACAAGGCTTGAAGCTGGCTCGCCATCATGTCTATGAACAGCTCAAAGCGGGTAGCGGTGAGCTTGAGTTTATTGATGCAGACAGGCTCGAGCAGTCTGGTTTTGAAACTGTTCCGGCACGGCCTCAGCATGAACCTTTTTTACACGATGAAATCCGTGCGCAGATTGAAGAGACGATCCTGCTTAAAAGTAACCTGCTCAGTGATGTGTTATTGCGCAGTGGTATTTATCTGGACAGATACAGGGTAGGCAGCCTGACATCAAATCAGGATTATCAACTCACTTTTCAGACCGATGAAAAACGTGACTGGTACCTGGGCACCTATGACGAGCAGGAAGAAGCAATCAAGGCGGCCAATGCCCTGAATCGATTTTTGATCCATCTCAATGCTGAAAGCGAGGGCTTGCACATCATTGAGCATTTGTTGTTACGTCCTATCGGCAAACAGAAACATCTTGGCGTTAGCCTACCTCAGGGGCAGGATTATTATTCGTTCAGGATGAGTGTCATCTTTCCTGGCTGGACCTCTCGTTGTCATAATTCGCAGTTTCGGAAGCTGGCCGAGGAGACGGTACGTATCAATGCCCCGTCTCACGTTTATCCGGAATTTTACTGGCTGGACTTTCATAAAATGTACGAGTTCGAATTGCTCTATGAAAAATGGTTGTCGCTGAAGAGTAAGCGAGCACCTGATATCGACGAGCTTGACTACATTTCCATGAAGCTGATTACGTTTCTGCTTGAAAACAGCGAGCGTCGGGAGGTGGGGCATTAGTCCCGCTGTGATGAAACATCGTCACCTCATCGATAGCGCTGTTTTTGATATTGGTTTCAGTGCTGAAGAGACGGCCTTTGAGCTGCAGTCAGAGTTAAACGGTTTTATCAATAAGCAGCTGATGACGGTGGTGGCTGAGGTGTTTGACGCCTCATCAAAAAATGATTTCCTGTTGAGGATACCGGTGATTGAACTGGATCTCGGTGCCGTGCCTTATTCTGACTATCGTGATGAACTGCCGCGGCGCTTAAGAGAAAAGCTTGTCGAGCAGTTGGCAGAGATCCGCCAGTCGATTGGCAAAAAGGGCGCAGCCAACAGTCAGTTTCTGGATAGGCGTAGTTCCCGGCGTGAACTGGTGGAATATTTTCTCGTGCATGGGCATCTGCCATGGTATGCAAACCTGGCTCAGGACGAGACAATTGAAAACTTGATGATTCAGCAATTGGTTTCAGAGCCACAGGCGTTGAATTTGTTTTTGCATGCGACTGCGCATAAACAACGTGTATGTGACAGATTGGTCGCTCAGTTTGATCAGGAAGTTACCCATAAGCTTGTTCAATTGCTGGCAGCTAATCGTGCAGTACGAATTAAACTGTTAACAGAGCAGTTTTTAATGTTGTGGCGACAGAATGATCAAGCTGATTCCATGCAGAAGCATGCCAGCGAGTTAGAGCCTCGTCTGTGGTCGAAGCTGATTATGCTGTTGCTAGGCAAGGGCAGTGGTCAGCTCAGCGCTGAAAAATTATTTGAAAATGCATTGTTGGCGCTGTTGCCTGAGTTGCCAGAGGTTCTTACACCGCGGCTCAATCGGCTGAATAAGTTTCGTGACAATAAAATCGACATCACTGAGCTTAAGTCTGTTTTGTTAGCTCTGGCGGAGAAACAAACCGTGGTTGGAGATTCTGACGCTAGAGCAACTGATGGCAAAATTGCTGAGTCAACACTGCATGGCGAAGCTCGGTTAATACAAATGCGTCAACAGCTGGTCGAGGCAATTGTCTCGGGTGAGTTTTCAAACATAGAAGCCTTTTGGTCGGAGCTGCTGGCAGATAATGTTTCACTGCTGGAAGAGTCGTTGCGTCACTACGGCCAGCAGGCCCAGATCAGAAAACGGATTGCCTATGGTTTTCCTGAACCCGTGTTGCAGCAGCTGTTGGCATTGCTAGAGCCAACAGAGTCTACCTTTGTCGCTACGGTTATCGATCAGCCAGCGTTGTTCCAGTTGAACAATGAAGCGGCTGAGCCTGTATCTGTGCCAGCTCAGAGTCAGGTCAGAAAACAGTTGTGGCAGTTTAGCCTGGGTTATTTGTTGGTCGAGCGCGGTAGCCATTTCAATAAAAAATCCTATCTAGGCAGCATGTTGCGGCAAATGGCCATGGCCAATAATCAGAGTCATACGCAGATGCTGGCAGGTTTGACCGGATATGTCGCTGCTATGCCAAGGTCAACCGCCATGGCCAGACAGTTGCTGCAATTGTTGAACGAGCTCGGGCAAGAGTTTCGTGCAGAAAGCCGTGAAACTGAAGAGATGCAGGAGCCGCCTCAACTGTGTGGCTATGAATACTATGATGAACTTGTTTTTGCCTTGGACCAGGGGGGCGAGATTGCTTATGACGATTTACATAAGGCAATCGTTGAGTTGGAACATAAAACGCCATGGTTGTTAATGCGTTTGTTGCGCGAGTTGCAGAGCGGCAGCTTTGGCCGGGGTATTCAGGTTGCTAACTTGTCGGCCATGCAACTGCGCCAATTGCTGTTTGCCTTTATTCGTCTCACCAATCAGTCCGAGATATCTGCTCCGTCTGAGCTGATCAATGCTATCGAGAATTACTCGGGCCAGAGTACCAACCTGAAAAATTACTATCATCAAATACTGAATTGTTTGTTGCAGGGGCAGTTGATCGATTTCGAGGCTATTCTTGCCGAATCAGTTTCAATCGATACAGACTCTGAGGTGGAACCTGAAGCTGTGCCGATGAGCGCTTCAAAACAGCATAAGCAACAAATCCCGGCATATGAATGTGATGAGCAGGGCTTGATTCAATATCTGCGCAGTGATGCCTCCCTTACAGCCAGTGAAATTACCTCTTTAATGAGGGACTTCGAATATCTGCTTGATCAACATCCACAGTCTTTGCGCCGAATCCTGGCTGAGATGATAACTGATAAGTGGATGGTCGATCGTTTGCTGTCTCTACTACCTGAGCGATTACTCAGTCGCAGTCTGTTAATCATGGGTATTAGGGATATGCAGCGACTACAACAGTATGCAGAGATTGTGACCACAGCTTGTTATAACCAACAAAGCAGGCTGAATCAGAAACGACTCGCAGGTTTCAAATGGCAGCTGGTATTCGATTATCTGAAAGATGTGGGCCCCTTCTTTAACGAAAAAACATTTGTTGAATATTTTCTTGCTGGCCTGGCCAGGTTAATTGATTTAAGTACTGAATCTGATTCACAAGGTTTTACTGCGCTAGTGTCACAACAGTTGGTAGCCAATAGCCTGCCATCGACTAGAGATATCACACAAAAGATCGTGTTGTGCCTGGCTGAAACCCATGATCAGCCTGTCCAGCCAGCTAAGCTCAGAACAGAAGATGCTGTTCCAGTAACAGAGATTGAAAAACAAACTCAGCTTGAAGACCTGCCGTTAGAGGATGTTCAGATTGCGAATGCCGGTATTGTGCTAGCGGCGCCTTATCTGCCACGTCTGTTTGAGATGCTTGGTCTGACTGAGAAGTCGGCCTTTAAGAACAGCCAGGCCGCGGTGCGTGGTGTGCACATGTTGCAGTTTTTGGTTGATGAGCAGACAGATAGTCCGGAGTATCAGTTGGTGTTGAACAAACTTCTATGCGGCGTGACGACGGCTATCCCCATCGGGCGGCAGATCAGTTTGAGTCAACATGAAAAGGATCAACTGCAGGGATTGCTAACGGGGATGACTCAAAACTGGAAGAGCCTGGGCAACACATCGATTGCCGGCCTACGCGAATCGTTTTTGCAGCGTCAGGGCAGGTTGCAGCTCAGGGATGATGCCTGGCATCTACTGGTGGAGGCTAAATCTTACGACATGTTGTTGGATCAACTTCCCTGGAGCTATTCAACAATCAAGTACCCGTGGATGGAACGGGTCATCTATGTGGACTGGCGTTAACCTTATGCAGTTAAGTAAAAAAAATGCCTTAAGCCTTGAGCGCGAGATTGATTGGTTTAACCGCGTGCTGGAAGCGCGAATCGGCCTCCACTTCGAACAGCCCAGTGATTATGGCGATATTTATGAGATCAGTTCGCCGGATCTTGCTGCTGATGATTCGGAATTTGCCCAGCTGGTGAAAGAATACGCAATGGGGTTCGACGAGCGAATCGTCTTCATCCTTGCCATGTTGCCTCATATTCGGCCGCAGGTATTAGATACTCTTTTTATTCGTAACAAGAACCTGGATCGTGCTTATACCGAGTTTGGTGGCTGGAGAGGAAAAAACCACGGTGGTTTTCTGCCCACCGCTGAAACGGCTGCCTTCATTGTGGCGGGTAATGATCTGGCCAAACGCTTCGAGGTGATTGCTTTGTTCGAAGAGGATCACTTTTTTGCCACAGCTGGCATGTTGCGACTGGACCGCCAGAGTCAGGATGAACCCTTTTTCAGCGCTGCCTTGATGTTGTCTTCTGATTACCTGAGTCGATGCACTACCGGCGTATGTCACAAACCGGATTACGGCATCAATTTTCCAGCCAAGCGCATTACCACCAAACTCGGTTGGAATGATCTGGTGCTGGCGCCGCAGGTGCTGGCAGAGATTGAAAATATCAAAACCTGGATCAAGCGTTCCAATACCATCATGGAAGAGTGGGGGCTGGATAAATCGATCAAACCCGGCTATCGCAGTCTGTTTTATGGTCCGCCGGGTACGGGCAAGACTCTGACTGCCACCCTGATTGGTGCCGATGTTGGTGTGGACGTTTATCGTATTGATCTTTCGATGGTGGTCTCTAAATACATTGGCGAGACTGAAAAAAATCTGGCCAATGTATTTGATCAGGCGCAAAATAAAAACTGGATATTGTTTTTTGACGAGGCCGATGCCTTATTTGGCAAACGGACACAAACATCCAGCTCCAATGATCGTCATGCCAACCAGGAGATATCCTATCTGTTACAGCGGATAGAGGACTTTCCCGGTATTGTGATTCTGGCAACCAACCTCAAGGCCAACATTGACGAGGCCTTTGCCCGTCGTTTTCAGTCACTGGTCTATTTTCCCATCCCCGATGTTGAGCAGCGTCACCGCTTGTGGCACAACAGCCTCAATGGCAAGGCGTGTCTGGACCAGGGAGTGGACCTGCAAAATCTGGCCGAGTCTTATGAGCTTACTGGCGGCGCAATCATCAATGTGGTGCGCTATGGCGCCATCAGTGCCTTGCAACGTTTGCATGAGAAGATTTGTCATGAAGACCTGGTCAATGGCGTGGTGAAAGAGTTACGCAAGGAAGGAAAGACACTTTAGCTATGAATATTAAACGGACAAGGATGTTATCGGTCTTCAGCAGTTGGCTGTTGTGTATGGTGTTGACACTCTTTAGCACTGTGACGTTTTCACAGCAGCAAGCTGAATCTTGCCAGCTGGACACAATTAAAGAAAATTTTCATGCATACCTGCAGACGACAGTTCGACAACGGGTGACTACGATACAAGATCGGCTCAATGCACTTGGTTATGGTCCCGTCGAGAGCGATGGTGTGTTGGGTGCAGATACCCGTTTGGCCTTGCAGCTTTTTTGCCAGGACAAAGAAGTGAAATCCTCGCCGGAGGAAATCGCCATGGTATTGGTGGAGTTGCTTGATCAGATACCGGCCAAAAAGGAAAATTCGCAATCACAGCCAGCGGTTGAGAAAACGCCGGCTGAAACCGAAGCTGGTGTTGATGTCTACTATCGTTGGTCAGAACCTGAAGAAGAGGATGAGGTAGACAGCGATGCTGCTGAGTCGGCAGAAGGTGATGAACAACAAAACACGGCTAAGGTATTGCCTGATGAAGTGATTGAGGCTTTAAGCGCTATTGAAGGCATTGCCTATCCGAATGAGAGGTTATTCAAATATGCCCTGGCTAATTTATTTGTTCAGTCAGCGTTGGACTACCGCCCTTATTTGAATCAGATCCTTTTGCAGGCACGCATCGAGCCGGGTGAAAAACTCAATCCGCTACAAGTCAGTGGCGATGGCTGCGGTTGCTCGGCTGATTTTTCCAGTCTGGTCTACGGCTTTTATCCCTATTGGCTGGCAACCACTGAAGCTAAGCAGGTTATTGATTTTAGCCTGTTTGATCGCATCGGCTTTTATGCCCTGTCGCTTAATCAGCAAGGCGAGATCGACAAGCCATTACAGTGGAGTAATGGCTTGGGTGCCGCTGGATTTATTAATACGGCCCATAAACACTGGGTCGATGTCGATGTCACCATCCATGCCACAGGCTGGCAGGTGTGGGATAAAAAGCACTTAATGCGAGCCGTTATGAGCACTGCAGATACGGTGACACAGGTGTTTAATCCCGCTGATAGCAGTCTGTTGAACACGCTGCTATCAATTCCGGAAAGCCAGTCATCAGCCCAGGGCGATGGTGTGACCTTGGTGTTTTCTGATTACAGCGGCGCTATCACCAACCGTACCAATATCATCAGCTTTGTCACAGAGCTAGCCAAAATCCTGGCAGATAATGACAGGAAATATCAGATCAACATCGTGCTCGATATTGATGTTAACGAATTGAATAAGCAGCAAGCCTTCAAGGACCTGGATGCCATTCTGCTGGAACACAATGGTAAACCTGCCCTGGTGGATCATGTATTTGTGATGCTGCAGCAATCCACTTCGAAGACCAAAAAAACCCTGCGTCGCATCATTGAAGAGGAATTTAGTGGTGCAGATCGTAAGGCTGTAATGCGAAAGCTTGTGCCAGTGATTTCTTCTCATGACGAAATCGATCAGTTCACCGACGACCTGATTTATTTTCAAGACAACTTTGCCGGCGTTGGCCTATGGCCCTTGCCGCTGGACAGCGACGCGGAAGTGGAAACAGTTAAGGCTAAAATCATTGAGCTTTACTCCAGTACCAATGGCGATACCTATGTCGGAGGTATCATTAATAAGTTTGCCCCGGAATTGTGCGAATTTGCCTGCCCCAATCGCTGGCTGTTTCGCATTAGCTTTGATTTATTGGCAGGGCTGATCTTGCTGTATGCCGTGCTCGCTATCTGGATATACAGATTACGCAGTTTGTATCAACAATATTTTTGGTATTACCTCGCCGTTGCTTTACTGACACTGCTTATTTTTCTGATATCGCTGGTGTGTGATCCATTCTGGCAGCAGCGGGCCGATGCCGTAATAGCTGCATTGATCGTGATTGTTGTAGTGATAACGATGTTGCGATATGTGAGTAAGGCGACTCGACCACCCCTGCCGTAAAATAAATCTATCCAAGTGCATGGAGCAATGGCAATGAAGTTTTCAGATAAAACGGAAAAGGAACAAGGCCATCGAGCAGCGGGTGACCGGGATGTACAGCAGCATGAGGCTGCTAAGACAATTGAAGACAGACGTGAATCAAGTATTACTCAGCGTCAGCTGGCTGAGACAGTTGCACAGAGTCAGCCTATGGTCGCGCAGCGTCAGCTGGCAGAGACGATGGCACAACAGTTTGAAGATGGGCAGTCAAATCAGACCGGCATGCCGAATCAGCTAAAGGCTGGTATTGAATCGCTATCGGGGATAGATATGTCCGCAGTTCGCGTTCACCACAATTCTGCACAGCCTGCTCAGCTGAACGCTTTGGCTTATACGCAGGGCAATCAAATTCACCTTGGCCCGGGACAAGAGCAGCATCTGCCTCACGAGGCATGGCATGTTGTACAGCAAATGCAGGGGCGGGTGAAACCTACCCTGCAGGCAAAAGGTATTGATGTAAATAATGAACCGGGTTTGGAACAAGAAGCCGATGAAATGGGGGCTAAGGCTTTACAATTTGTAGATAATGGTCTCAAAAAATTTCTCCCAAGCAAGAAAAATTACTCCAATAATGCACAACCATCCATACAGAGGATGTTATGGCCTAAAAAGAAAAAAGATCAGCCAACGGCCGAAGGCACCTCATGGGACGGAAACACACAAGAGATCAAGGAGCTGTATCTCTGGTGTAATGATGAAGATGAATTTAGCTACTGGACGGAGAATGAGTCGTATTTATTCTGGAGGAATATGGATGATAATGATCAAGAGGATGCGCATAAAACTGGAAGTGTGGCATCGTATAAAGCTTATTTAGAAAGCATGGGTAAAAAAGAAGAAACGGTGTCTGCGTCAGCTGTGTCTGAAAACGCTGATGTTGTGCCGGCTAAGGAGCAAGCAAGGAAGGCTAGGAAAGAGGAGAAATATAGAGTTGCGAGGGAGGCTAAGAATGCCAAGAAAGGCAAGGCGCCTGAATCTGAGCAAGAAAGGCAAATAAGACTAGGCGTGGAAGCGGATGCCAGGCGAAGACAGGAAAGTGAACAAAGGGCGGAACAACGCAGAGAAAAATTTTCTGAAACGGACTATTCGCTGGTTGAGGATGCGTTGAAAACCAATGATATAGCCTTTAATGCGTGGACACTTGCCGTGGAACAGTATCAGTCAGGCTCATCAACATTAAACATATCGGGCGGTCTACAACCTTATGATGATCTTGTGGCTGCGTTAAATGCCTGGAGTGAAGCGGCATCCAAAATCACTAAGTCTGGACTAGGGGTAATAGCGCGTATGAGTAAGTTTAAAACAGTAAAGGATAAATCAGAAAGGCCTGACGGCGGAAAAAATGCGATGAATTTAGTAGAAAGAAAATACCAAGCTAGTTTCATCATATTTACTGATCGTGGTGATATTAACGTCCACATTGATAGCACCCCACAATAACACTATTAGTTTGATTGAAGCGTTTGTAGAATCTGCTGGTGAATAGACAATACATTGTCTATCGGTTGTTTTTTTATTGCTTCGCTTAAAATAAATTCAAAGGGTAGGCTGTTTTTTGCTGAGCTGAGTGTTATGCGCCGATAAGGTATGCCCGGACTATATCTGTTAAGGAAAGTTTGACTTGAAAAAATCATTAAAGTTAATTATATCAACCTTGATTATATCTCAGATAAATATCTGTTATTCCAAAGACTATAATTTGGTTCTTCTGCCCGAGGCCTATTGCCATCAAGCAGGTATAGAAGCACGTATAACAAAAAATAGCACGCTAGGTATAATTGGAAGAGCAAACTGCGTTTCAGAAAGGCCAACTTATGAATCTAAGAATGACGATGTAGAAAATACTTTCAGTAGAGTATTGCTACCCTGGAAGTATTCATTCAACGGTTCATTTTCTAAAGGTGCCTTTGTTCAAGGCATGGCGGGATTAGAGAAAAGTAAATTTAAGTCTATATCTGGTTCAAGTGCAGATGTGACATTTGTCAATTTATCTATGCACGGAGGATATCAATGGTTTTGGAGAAATGGGTTCAACTTATCTCTGCTTGGTGGCGTTGCATACCTACAAGAAGTGAGTTCTAGCAAACAAATTGTTGGTAGTGAAAGCTCTGAAGTAACCGATTTTATAGATAAAAATATAAAAACAAATATTCATGGTGGAGCTGGTGTAATTGTAGGCTGGATGTTTTAACAATGCGCATAACAAGCCGCTTCAACTCGGACGGGACGATAGTCAGCAGAAAGTAGCTAAAAAATAAATGCCTCTCAGTAGGCATGAAACTCAAAAGGGTGAGTTATCTGTGTTTACTCATCAGATAATTAAATTGAATTGGTAAGAATAATTAAAAGTATGGAATTAGACTCAATAGACCTTAAATCAGGTTCAACTGGCAGCAAATGGCTTCACCGACTTACATGGTTTATATGTCTGACATCATTGTTGACCTGCGTCACTTTGATAAACATCCATTTAAGTCACAAAAATACAATTCACGAATCTGCCAAGACAGGCCTGAAACAGCTAACGGTCGATGCTAGTAAACAGATTGATATCATTCTGCGCAAGGCCATGGTATCGGCAGAGGTATTGGCAGAAGACTTGAGTACTGGCGTAGTCAATCACGACAATATGCTAGCCCGGCTTAGGCACATGCTGGTTAGCAATCCTAATTATTTTGGTGCCAGCATCAGTTTTGCCCCGTATGGCTATGATGCCAACGTCAGGCTTTATTCTGCCTATTATTCAAAGTCCGGCCCGCAAGACGAGTTAGAGTTTCAGCAACTTGCGGAAGTCTATGACTACACCACACCGGACTATGACTGGTACGTAGAGCCCATGGACAAGGGTAACAGATGGGGTGAGCCCTATTGGGATGAGGCTGGCAAGACCTATATGACAACCTACTCGGCGCTTATTTATAAGCTTGATGCCAAGACAGGAGAAAATACCCCCAACGGTGTTGTCACCATCGACATCTCCATGGCGCAGATCAAGAATATTATCGAGTCGCTGGATATCGGTCCGAGTGGATTTGGTGCCTTGACGACACGTGATGGTAATTATCTCTATCATCCTAATTATGAATATGTCTTAAACCGTAAGAACATCAAAGATGTTGCACGTCAGAAAAATGATAGTAACAGGCTGCAGATTGCTGAAAAGGCGGCCAAGGGGCAAGGAGGGGTAGTGGAGCATGTCAGCACGACTACTGGGGAAGCATCCTGGTTAATCTTTGAGACGGTTCCTACTTCCGGCTGGTCGTTGCAGAACACCTTTATCAAAAGTGATCTTGATATCGATGTCGATACACTCCGGCATCAGATTATCTGGATAATTGTTACTTCAATTTTATTTGTAGCGACATTGGCTGCATTGTTGTTGCGCGCCAGTTTTGGTTGTCCGGTAAGGGTGTGGATACTGACGGCAATCATTTCTACATTATTAATTGTAGGAATAAGCATCATCTGGGATCTGGCTCTGACCTACCACCCAAAGACAAACATTGCGGGAGTCAAGGTCACTGACAAGACCACCTTGCGAGCAGTAATGAGCAGCTATAGACAAGCGAGTGAAAGCAAACAGCTAGATCCACCCTTATATATTCCCACCGGGCTTTATATTGATGCCATCGAATTCAATAATGCCAATGATGTATTGGTCACCGGGCGTTTGTGGCAAAAATATGCGGATGACTATCCGGCCGGCTTGGCAAAGGGAGTTCAGATTGGTCGATCGAAAAGTGTCAAAATTCAGAAAACCGGCAGTTATGTGGTTGATGGTGGCGAAGTGTTGCAATGGTCATTTCAGGCAGAGTTGCGTGTGCCTATTGATTATTCAAGATATCCGTTGGAGGTTGAACACCTGAACATGCAGCTGT
>Ga0316204_10005712_pt1 | contig 20133 bp, 14 predicted proteins | sample 6monrhotite_MG_2_FD_205661 | JGI IMG/M metagenome (GOLD analysis project Ga0316204, IMG submission 205661) | Microbial mat bacterial communities from mineral coupon in-situ incubated in ocean water Damariscotta River, Maine, United States -... | ecosystem: Environmental > Aquatic > Marine >...
AGCAATTACAAAAATATTCCCTGAATTAGAGGGGCACATAGGCGGTTGTGGGATAAGAGTTCCTGTTCCTGATGGATCCCTAACAGACATGACCTTCATTATGGACAAAGAGCTTACACTTGAAGAAGTGAATGCTGCTTTCAAAAAGGCTTCTGAAAATGATTTAAAAGGTATTCTCAGTTATGTTGTCGATCCTATTGTATCTTCAGATATAATTGGAAACCCCTACTCTTCGAATTTCGACTCTAAGTTGACATCAATCATTGGAAAGATGGTTAAGATTGTTGCTTGGTACGACAATGAAGCCGGATATTCAAATAGATGTGTTGATCTAATTGCAAAAATCGGTTAATTGATATCTCGAATTCTATACTATTCAAGTCATCCTTCTGAGGTTTCATATCTCTTTAAGATGAAAAAAGAGTTTTCTCAGTACAAACCTAGTACAGAAAGACTTACACACCTATCATCTAGATTAGACGATAGAGAGTTTTGTTATGAAGCTCTAAAGAAAGTATCACGTTCGTTTGCTGTTGTAATACAACAACTGCCTAAAAAACTACAAGACCCCGTTTGTCTATTCTATTTGATATTGAGAGGTTTAGATACTGTTGAAGACGACATGAGCATCCCTCAAGATATTAAAGAAGGTTTGCTCATCAATTTTTCAGACAAACTAAAAGGTGAACCGTTCACACTAGCTGAAACTGGAGACACTGAGGACTACAGAGACCTCATGCTTCATTTTGATAAAGTATGCAATGAGTACCATAAGCTTGACAAATCTTATCAGGATGTTATTTCTGATATCACATATAGAATGGCTGTTGGAATGAATAAGTATGCCTCTCAAGAAGTTAATTCGTATGACGACTGGGACGACTACTGTCATTATGTTGCAGGTTTAGTAGGAATCGGATTAAGTGACCTTTTTATCGCTTCTGAACTAGAAAGTTCTGAAAAATTGAAAGATAATCATCTGGCAAATGAAATGGGCTTGTTCTTGCAGAAAACGAATATCATTAGAGACTTCGCAGAAGATTTAGAACAAGAAAGAGTATTCTGGCCATCAACTGCATGGAATCAAAAAGTTGAAAAACTAACTGACCTTCAGAAGAATCCTGAAAAAGGACTTGAAGTCTTGAATGAGTTGATAATAAATGCTTTGCAACACATACCAAGCTGCCTAAAATATTTGACAGAACTGAAAGATATTCAAATTTTTAGATTTTGTGCAATTCCTCAATTAATGGCAGTTGCAACATTAGGCGAACTGTTTTCTAATGAAGACGTTCTTTATGAAAACGTAAAAATCAGAAAAGGAAAAACCGCCAAATACTTCATGTCAATCAAAAGTTTTGACCAAACTAAAAAAGAGTTTATCGAAGTTTTGAAACAGATAAAAAAATCTGATAAAACCCAAACTGTATCTAAAATCATTGACCAACTATAATGGATAGCGAGCAATTTGACATAATAGTTATTGGCGCCGGCGTTGCCGGCGGAGTCTTTGCTGCGACCCAATCAGAAGATTTAAAAATCCTGGTAATCGAAAGAATCCTCAGCGAGCAAGAACGAATCGTAGGTGAATTGATGCAGCCTGATGGCTTAGCTGCTCTAGAAAAACTAAACCTAGGTCATCTGATAAAAAATATAGACGCCCAAACCGTTACTGGTTATAAGCTCATCAAAGGCAATGAGAACTTTGCCATTGAATACAGTGAAATAGACCAAAATATTTCAGGAGTTGGATTAAGAAACGGAAAGTTTTTGCTGAATATACAAGAGAACTTAGCGAATCACAAGAATGTCAAACTCATTGAAGGGAATGTTACAGAATTGATTGAAGAGTCAGCTGGAATTGTAGGGGTTAAGTATCAAACTGAAGAAGGGATTAAAGAAGCCAAGGCTAAACTTACAGTAGCTTCGGATGGTCACAATTCATTTTTCAGAAAACATTTGAGCAGACCTGAAAAGAAGGTAGAATCTTATTTCATGGGCTTGGTATTGGAGAATTTAGAGCTTGAATCGCCTTCTCTCGGACATATGATTGTAACAGGAGATGCCCCTATCCTAGTCTATCCAATTCATGGTAATGGATATCGAATTCTGGTAGATTACCCTGGAGAAAAACCTCCAAGAATGGGGACTAAGTCGATAGAAAAATTCAAAGAAGATGTCTCTAAAATCCTTCCTACCGAAATGGTTCCTTCATTTCATGAGGCCATCAAGAACCAACAGGTTCAGGTAATGCCTAATCATCAAATGAAGGCACAAGCCTTTAGAAAAAAAGGAGCGGTTTTGCTTGGCGACTCCCTCAATATGAGACACCCATTGACAGGAGGTGGAATGACCGCAACTTTCAATGACATCATAACATTAAGGGATAAACTTTCAGGAGTAGATTTTCAAAATGAGAATCAACTGGAGGCAGCAATTCAAGATTATTACAATAGCCGATCTGCAAAAGTTGAAACGATTAATATACTTGCAAACGCACTCTACAAGGTGTTTAGAGATGAAGATTTAAAACAAGCTTGTTTCGAATACCTTCAAAAGGGGGGAGAAAAGTCAACAGGACCGCTTTCAATTTTAGCAGGAATAAATAAAAGTAAAAAATACTTACTCAAACACTTTTTCAAGGTAGCAATGCAACACCCTACGCATTTTGTTACGAAACCAAAAAAGCAAATGAGATTATATAAAAACGCATTAGCAATCATCCGTCCAATATTAAAGGATGAAGAAAAGCCAGCAATATTATAATGGAAAACATTGAACACGAATCGCTAGAAGAGGCGGACGCAAGAAAACAAAGTCATCTAGACCTTGCTTTTGAATCTCAAAATAATGGGATTGATGACAGGTTCTATTACGAACCCATGTTATCGGGACATCCTGACGATTCAGAGAAAATGACATTCAAATTAGGAAACAAAGAAATGGACTTCCCTATCTGGATATCAAGCATGACAGGAGGAACATCAAAAGCAGGACCGATAAATAAGATGCTTGCAAAGACTGCAAACAAATATGGTTTCGGAATGGGACTTGGGTCTTGTAGAATCATTCTTGAAGACAATACTTACTTTGAAGATTTCAACTTGCGTCCTATTTTAGGAGACAAGGTTCCATTCTTTGCAAATGTCGGAATCGCTCAAATTGAACGATTGCTGAAAATAAATCAAGGAAAGAGATTGACTGAGTTAGTTGAGAAACTTTCAGCAGATGGATTAATCGTTCACATCAACCCTCTCCAAGAGTGGCTTCAGCCTGAAGGTGACCTCATTGAGCAGTCTCCAATAGAAACAATGAAGCAACTCTTAAATGATTTTGACAAACCAATTCTCGTAAAAGAAGTAGGACAAGGTTTTGGACCAGAAAGCATGAGAGAGCTATTGAAGATGCCGATTTTAGGGTTAGACTTTGCTGCTAACGGAGGAACCAACTTCTCAAAGCTTGAATTAATTAGAAATGAAAAATTGAGAGACCACTATGCAGATGTTGTCAACATTGGACATTCAGCTACAGAGATGATTTCTTTTTTAAATGAAGCTGTTAAAGAAGTTGGAGATCAACGGAAATGTGAAAACGTAATTATTAGCGGAGGAATTAAGAATTTTCTTGATGGATATTACCACATTAAAAAAGCTGAATTACCTGCAATTTATGGTCAGGCAGCACCATTTTTAAAGTACGCAAATGAATCTCAAGATGCTCTTGATGAATTCGCAAAGAACCAAACAAAGGGCCTACTAATGGCAAACCGATTATTAAAGGTTAAGTAATGGATAAATTTATAGAAGGGTTTTCCAAGAAGGAAAAAGAAGATAAGATTCAAGCCATTGCTGCTTTTTTCAAAGACAGTGATCAAGCAGTTCAAACGTTCAAAAGCTTTAATCACTCGAACGCGAAAGTGCAAGAGATGATTAATGAATTCAGTGAAAATACAATCTCGAATTTTCATCTACCATATAGTATAGCTCCAAATTTCCTTATTAACGGAAAAACATATGCTGTTCCAATGGTAATTGAAGAAAGTTCGGTTGTTGCGGCTGCTTCAAAGAGTGCCAAATTTTGGCATTCACTTGGTGGTTTCAATGTAGAGGTTGTAGACACTGAAAAAGTAGGTCAAGTACATTTCATTTGGAAAGATGACATTGATAAATTGAAAAGTAATTTCAATGAATTGAAACAACTTCTCATTGATGGCACTAACGACATAACTGTTAACATGCGTAACAGAGGTGGAGGAATCAAAGACATTGTTCTTAAAGATCTAACTGACAAAGAAGAAGGTTTAATGCAACTTTTTGCAACCTTTGAAACAGTTGATTCTATGGGTGCCAACTTTGTTAACTCCTGTTTAGAGAAGTTTGCCGAAATATTCAGGAACTGGCACAAAAACCATTCTGAATTCAATGACGGAAGCCTTGATATCGTAATGTCGATCTTATCTAACTTAACTCCTAACTGTATTGTTAAGTGTTGGGTTGAAACTGACATCAAGAATCTGTCAGGGATTGTAGAGAATGTTTCAGGTGAAGAATTCGCTAAGAAATTTAGAACAGCTGTGCGAATTGCACAAGTTGATCCTTATAGAGCAACAACACACAACAAAGGAATTTACAATGGAGTTGATGCAGTTGTACTGGCAACAGGAAATGACTTCAGAGCGGTTGAAGCTTGTGGACATGCCTATGCGAGCATGAATAATGGGTATTCATCACTTACGAATTGTGAAATTGAGAACGGGAAGTTTAAGTTCACCCTGACCATCCCAATGGCTCTAGGTGTTGTTGGAGGCTTAACTAATCTACATCCTCTAGTGAAGCTTTCTCACGAATTAATGGACCATCCATCAGCAAAAGAACTTATGGGTATTGCAGCCGCAGCTGGTCTTGCAAACAACTTCGGAGCGGTCAAATCACTAACGACCACAGGGATTCAGCAAGGACATATGAAAATGCATCTTTACAATATCATGAATCAACTTGAAGTTCGCAAAGAAGACAGAGATAAAGTTGTTGAATACTTCAAAGACAAAAACGTTTCAGTTTCGGCTGTAAGAAAATACGTAGAAGACTTGGCAATAGCATAAGAAATGACAACCGAGATTCAAACATTTAGAGCTTCTTGTAAACTAATGCTCTTCGGAGAATATTTTGTTCTCAGAGGAAGTAAAAGTCTTGCATTCCCATTGAAATTCGGCCAGGACTTAGAAGTAACTGAGGCGAAATCACCAAGCTGGACAGGCATTTCGCCCCAAGGGATTTGGTTTGAAGTTCACTTTAATACAGATCTTACAATAGTTGAAACGTCAAACGACGAAACCGCAGAAATACTAAGAAAAATTCTTCTCAAAATCAAAGAACTAAACCCTCAAATAAATCTCAATCAAAACTTCAAGGCAACCGCCGACTTTAATTTAGAATGGGGATTAGGATCTAGCTCTACCCTTTTGAGTTTATTAAGTCAATGGTCAAGTGTCAATCCATATGAACTTCTTCAGTCTTCATTTGGAGGATCAGGATATGATATTGCCTGCGCTACAGCTGTAGGGCCTATAAAATACGAGATTAATAACCGACAGATTGAAGAAGTTAAACTCAATGAATCAATTACCAATAAACTATTGTTTATCTACTTAGGTAAGAAGCAAAGTTCGCGTAAAGAAATTGCGAGATTTGAAAAGAGTGAAATAGCGGATACTGATATTTCTAATTTGAATAAGATTATTGACAAAGTAATTGAAGCTAAGACAATAGAAGAGTTTGAAAGCTGCATTGACTCGTCTGAGAATCTCTTAACACAATTTATAGGTAAAGAGAAACTCAAAGACGCTATCTTTACCGATTACAAGTACAGCATCAAATCATTAGGCGCCTGGGGAGGAGACTTCTTCTTGGCCACATACAGAAATTTAGAGGAAGCCAAATCTTATTTTACCAGAAAAGGCCACGACACAATGTTTACCTACAAAGAATTAATCAAATAATGGAAAACTCAACACAGACCAAAACGAAAGTTAAATGGCAATGCCCCTCAAACATTGCTATCGTAAAATATTGGGGTAAAAAACAAATTCAAATACCCTGCAATTCTTCACTAAGCTTGACTCTTTCGAATTCATTTACCGAAGTCGAAGCCGAATTATCAAAAAAAACAGAAGATGTTCCTGTGCAATTGGCATACTATTTCGAGGATGAGCTGTCTGATTTATTTGGAAGAAAAGTCGTGAAATTCCTTGAAAACAATATTGAATCATTTCCCTTTCTAAATGATCACGCACTGACTATTCATTCTTTTAATAGTTTCCCGCATTCAGCTGGTATCGCCTCTTCGGCCTCAGCATTCGGAGCTATCGCTTTGGCTATGTTAGACTTAGCATATGGTTTTCAAAACAAAAGCATTGATGACAACTTCTACCAAGAAGCTTCAAATTTGGCAAGACTAGGATCGGGAAGTGCATGCAGATCAATCTTCCCTTCTTACTCAATGTGGGGAGAAAATGAACAAATTGAGGGAAGTTCGAACCAAAAAGCAGTTGAAGTAACTGATATCCACCCAAATTTTCAAGAAATGAGGGATGCCATTTTAATTATTGAAGATGAACCTAAAAAGGTCTCTTCAACTATTGGACATGGCCTGATGAATAATCATCCTTATGCAGCAGCCAGATTTGAGCAAGCGAACAAAAGGACAGCTGAATTGGTTGAAGTATTGAAAACAGGAGATATTGAGAAGTTTATTCAAATAGCAGAATCGGAGGCATTAACGCTTCACGCAATGATGATGACCTCTTCGGAATATTATTTATTGGTGAAATCAGGGACCATCACGGCAATTGAGAAACTAATGCAATTTAGACTAGAAAGAGTTATTCCTGTTTGCTTTACCCTTGATGCCGGGCCAAACTTACATATTTTGTACCCAAAGAAATATCAAGAACAAGTTGAAGACTTCATTAATAATGAATTGTCTGAGACCTATAAGAAAGTTATATTTGATCAAGAAGGATCAGGACCAAAGAAAATAGAGATTTAGAAAATGGAGAAGTTTTCATCTAAAGTATTAATGTTCGGAGAGTATAGCTTGTTATACAACAGCATGGCACTAACCATGCCGTACGACAAATTCTCTGGACACTTCACCTACCCTACAGATGGAGACCACAACAATCATCTCGCCATCCTATCTAACAAAGGATTGAGAAAGTTCTGTGACCACCTTTTACAACAACATACCCAAGAAGATTTTAAACTAAATGTCTCTAAATTCAAAGATGAATTAGATAAGGGACTCTTCTTTGAAAGCAATATTCCTCAAGGTTTCGGCCTTGGAAGTTCCGGAGCTTTAGTTGCAGCCATTTTCCTTAGATATCTTAATAAAGCAGGTGATTTCAAAGATGGAATTAAAAACTTGACAAAAGAAAAAATCTGTAGTCTTAAAGGCCATCTTGGAGGATTAGAAGGATATTTTCATGGAACGAGCTCTGGAATTGACCCTTTAAGCATTCTGATCAACAAGCCACTCCTACTTAAGTCTAACACAGATATTGAAGCTGTTCAGATACCCGCATATAATGCAAACGGTAAGAACGTGGTTTTTCTATTAAACACTAATCTTTCTAGAAATACTGATAAACTAGTCTTAAAATTCAAGTCAGCCTGTGAAGAAAGCGCTTTTAAAAGTAAGCTTGAGAACGAGCTCATCTCTTTTACAAATGACAGTATCACTCAGTTTATCAATGCTGAAACCAAGGAATTGTATCAAACTTTGAACAAATTGGTGAATTTTCAGTTAGATGAAATGAATTACCTCATCCCTGAGTCCTATCAAAATACTGTAAAGAAAGGATTGAATGAAGGAGACTATTTCTTAAAAATATGCGGATCAGGTGGCGGAGGATACATGCTCGGTTTCACTGAGAACTGGGAGAAAACAAAAAAAGAATTACAAAACGAGGATATCGAAATCCTTTATAGATTTTAAAATGGAAACAGCTACAGCAGATTTAAAGGCCCAAAAAGAGGCCATAGAGCACTTCCTAGAGACTAAAGCTCTAGAAAGCTTCCCTTCTAACCTATTTGATGCTGTGCATCACATAATGACCTTAGATGGAAAAAGACTAAGACCAATGATGGTATTAATGGCAGCCAAAGGCTATGGCGTATCTCAAGAAAATGCCATGTCTGCTGCTATTTCTATCGAAGTGTTTCACAACTTCACACTTGTACATGACGATATCATGGACAAAGCATTACTGAGACGCGGAAAGGTAACAGTTCACGAAAAGTTTGGTGTTGACAAAGCGATCGTAACGGGTGACGCAATGCTACCGCATGCAGTGAGTTTGTTGATTCAGGACAATACTGACAAAGCTGGAGATTTATTGAATTGCTTCAATAAAATGGCTAAAGAAGTGATGGAAGGTCAGCAATACGACATGGAATTTGAAGATCGAAATGATGTCGCGGTTCAAGAATACATGAACATGATTAAGCTGAAGACTTCAGTTTTGTTCGGAACCGCCTGTGAAATTGGAGCTATCGTAGGAGGAGCAAATGCTGAAGACAGACAAAAACTTTATGACTTTGGTTTGTATTCTGGTTTGGCATTCCAAATAATGGATGACTACCTTGATACCTTCGGAGATGAAAACTTCGGAAAGAGAATTGGTGGAGATATACTTTTAAACAAGAAGACATTCTTACTCGTTAGCGCTATGCAGACCGCTACAGTAGAACAAAAAGCAAAAATCTTCAGTTTATTTGAAGAGAAAAACGAAGAAAAGAAAATTGAAGGATTTCAAAATCTCTATAGAGAAATGAATATTCCGCAAGTTGCTTTAGACACTATGGAAGAACTTCATAAAAAATCTGTCAATGCCATCATGTCATCAAGTCTTCCAGACTCTGACAAACAAGCTATACAGCATCTTGGCGAAGTAATGTTAAGACGAACAAAATAAGTCATGAATTTCGCAGAGAAGGATCAATATTATTTCTGGAACTGCTGGAAATTTACTTCAAGTAAAGGTCAACAAAGGTGGCATTTTGAGTTACCTGATGAACTAAAAAGTATTGTTCAGTCTGAATCTGATTGGGAAAAACCTGAAGCTCAAGAGTTTCTCAAATACTTTGACGAAGCATTCATTTTTGATAAAAGCATCAACCCAAATAGTGGTGATCGTGTCTTTAGACATATTAGAGCAAAGAATTCAGCTCCACATCAACTGCATGAAACACCTCAAGACGTTAGTCTCAAAGAACAAACACGTAACGCTTTACTGAATGGATTTTCATATTATGAAACACTCCAAGAACCAGATGGAAACTGGGCTGGAGACTACGGAGGTCCGCTATTTTTGATTCCAGGATTAGTCATTGCTTCTCATGTCACCTCTACTCCTTTCGATATGCCAATGCGCGTGTTACTTAAGAGAAATCTTTGGAATCATCAAAACACAGACGGCGGCTGGGGACTTCACATTGAGGCGCATTCAACAATGTTTGGAACCGTAATGCAATATGTTACATTAAGAATTTTGGGGGAAGACCTATCAAACCCAGATATGCAAAGAGCTCAGAAGTGGATTCTAGATCATGGCGGAGCGATTCAGATTCCTCAATGGGGGAAATTCTACCTTTCTGTTCTCAATGTTTACGAATGGGAAGGGAATGATGCTTTATTACCTGAAATGTGGAAAATGCCTAAATGGATGCCATTTCATCCTGGAAAGTATTGGTGTCATAACAGAATGCTTTTCTTACCAATGTCTTATTGCTTCGGCAACAAGATTAAATCAGAAGAATCTACTTTAATAAAAGAATTAAGAAAGGAGCTTTACATCACTGAATACAAACTGATTAACTGGAAAAAAGCAAGAAGGAAAGCATGTGAAATAGACATCTTTCACCCAGTGAATAAATGGTATTACAGATTAAGTTGGTTTACCAATACTTACGAGAAAATCTTCTCAAAGAGATTCAGAAAAAAATCATTAAAGTATGTGTCTGATTACATTGACAATGAGGACATACACACTAGGTTTATCAATATAGGTCCTGTAAATCAAGCAATGAACTCTATTGCAGTGTGGCACAAGCACGGAAAAGACTCGGAGCAATTCAAACAACATGTATATCGTTGGGCAGATTATTTATGGATTGCTGAGGATGGGGCCAAAATGGGAGGCTACAATGGTTCCCAGCTATGGGACACCTCTTTTGCAGGGCAGGCATTAATTGAATCTGACATGGAAAAAGACTTTCCTAAAATGGCCCAAAAGATCTATTCATTCATTGAACTCACCCAAATTGACAGAGACCCAGTAGACTACAAAAAGTATTGGAGAGACGTCACAATAGGCACTTGGCCTTTTTCAACAATTGACCATGCCTGGGCTGTTACAGATTGTACTTCTGAAGGAATGAAAACTGCCCTACTCTTCAACAACAAAGAGGGAATCAATAAAACTAAACTTATAGGTGAAGAAAGATTAAAACCAGCAATTGATTGGCTATTAATGATGCAAAATAAAGATGGAGGCTGGGCATCTTACGAAAAGAAAAGAGCACCTCAGTGGATAGAAGTACTAAATCCGGCAATGCTTTTCGAAAACATAATGGTTGAAGTAACTTATACAGAGTGCTCATCTGCAACCATGCAAGGACTCAAAGAGTTCAGTGCAAATCACGATTACAGAAAAGGTGATATCAACAAAGCTTTAGCCAAGGGAGCCAAATTCATTGAGAATAAGCAATTAGCTGATGGCTCTTGGTATGGATGCTGGGGTGTATGCTTCACCTACGGAATTTGGTTCGGGATCGAAGGTCTCTTGTGTGGAGGACATGAAGGCTATAAAAACAATTCCCCTTCTCCCAAAATTAAAGCTGGATGTGACTTCTTGATCAGCAAACAAAATGAAGATGGAAGCTGGGGCGAATCTTTTGAGTCGTGTGTACAACATAAATACATACAGCACGAAGAAGGACAAATCATCAATACCGCCTGGGCCCTTCTTGCACTTTTGAAGGCAGAATTCCCAGATAAACAAGCAATTGAAAAGGGAGTTTCATTTATCATTTCAAGACAAGAGGCAAATGGGGACTTTCCACAAGAAGGGATTTCAGGAGTGTTTAATGGAAACTGCATGGAAACTTATACTTCTTATCGTAATGTATTTCCTTTATGGGCACTAGGAAGATATTATAAACAATTCTCCTAGGCAAGATTTTCATTCACCTATACAAACATGTTATTAATCAGTCTTCAACAATGATTAAATCATGAATTGAAGCCTTAAAACGCAGTAGGTTTGACAAAAGTATTTCTTAAAAGAAAGATAGAATGACAACCACTGCAGCCGAAGCCGTTAAAAATATTAAGAGTGATCATCACGTATTCATTCACTCTGCAGCCGCGGTTCCCAGATGTTTAGTGGATGAAATGACGGCGCGACATGCTGAACTTAAAAATGTAAGCATTTACCAAATCCATACTGAAGGTGAGGCCCCTTATGCTAACAGGGACCTGCAAGACTCATTCACTATCAAAACCTTCTTTGTAGGCTCTAACATGAGAGAGGCTGTTAGAGCTGGCAGTGGCAGTTATATTCCAATATTCTTAAGCGAAGTGTCTTCATTATTTAAAAAAGGTGTGATACCGATTGACATTGCCTTGATAACTGTTTCAAAGCCAGATAAACACGGCTATTGTTCGCTAGGAACCTCTGTAGACATTTCTTTGGCCGCAGCAAAGTGCGCAAAATTGGTGATCGCTCAGGTCAATGATAAAATGCCGAGAACACATGGTGACGGTTTAATTCACATTAGTGAAATTGACATTCAAGTTGAATGTTCTGAGGATTTACCTGAGGTGAATTATCCCGAACTAACGGACGAGAACAAAGCAATAGGGCGACATATAGCTAGTCTAATCGAAGATGGATCTACATTACAGATGGGTATTGGAGCTATTCCAAACGCAGTACTCTCCTACTTAGGTAATCACAAAAATCTGGGGATTCATTCTGAAATGTTTTCAGATGGAGTCTTACCTCTCATTAAATCAGGGGTAATTAACGGAGCGAACAAAAAGAAGCATCCAGGAATGATCGTAGCTTCATTTGTTGTTGGGAGCAAAAAGCTCTATGATTTCATTGATGACAATCCAATGGTTCAAATGCTTGATTTTGAATACGTAAATAATACTTCTGTAATTCAGAAGAACCCCAAAGTGGTCGCAATTAATAGCGCAATCGAAATTGATATTACTGGTCAAGTTTGCGCCGACTCTATTGGAAACAGAATCTATTCAGGTGTTGGAGGGCAAATGGATTTCATTAGAGGTGCCTCACTATCTGAAGGCGGGAAACCAATAATTGCATTGACTTCAACTACTAAAAATGGAGATTCTAAAATTGTTCCCTTTCTAAAACAAGGCGCAGGTGTCGTTACCACCAGAGCACACGTTCACTATGTCGTAACAGAATATGGTATTGCAAATTTGTATGGAAAAACCATTGAAGAAAGAATTCAATTGTTGATCAACATTGCTCATCCAAGACACAGAGATGAACTGCTTGAACAAAGTAAGCTCATTCTAGCATAAGATTATCAATAAAAACCAGGAAGACAGCTTAGACAGGGATCTGAATGCGGTTCAATTTTTTGGTTCACTTAGACTACAAAATCTCCATGATTTTGTACATTAGGAACGAATGAAATTTCTCTTTACTTACTTTATGTTGTTTTCCTTGAGCACACTAGCCATGGAAAAGGAAAAAGCCATAGAGCTAAGTCGACAAGGCTTTAAGGACACAAGAACCGACCCTATCAATGCAATCAAATGCTTTGAACAGGCTGATCTCTACTTTTATGGCGCTCCATTGTCTAAAGAAAAGGCTTCTCATCTTTATTACAAAGCAATACTTCATTCATTTAATGGTGATTGTGACCTTGCTGAACCTCTCTATCAAGAAGCATTGAGCATGTCGGTTCAGCTTTCAAACTTCGAGCAAGCCATTACAATCTATTCTGACAAAGTTTTGAGATGTACTTTTATTCAAGGAGGAGACATGAAGCAGGCGTTGGCAAACGCCCTTCACTTGAAAGAAATGACCAAAAACTCTGATAATCTAGCGCTAAAAGTCATGGCAAATAGATGTTTAATTGATGTGTATTGGGATAATCCGGCTTTCACAGAAGAAATGGTCGAAATCGCAATAGAGAATGATGCCTGGGCTCGAGAACTGCAGGACACAAGCATGATGACACACTCAGCATTTGATTTGGCATATGCGTATGGTGACCTCAATAAATTTGATCTGGCCTTGAGAAGCTATCGAGAAGTTATGGTTTATCAGTTGATTAAAGATGATCATTCTGTATCAGCAACATACAATAATATTGCGAATATTCATATGAAGAGAGAAATGTATGACTCAGCATTGTTCTATTTTTCTCTTGCCGAATCAGAGGCAATATTAGAGCATAGAAATGATGGGATTGCCGCATCAAACCTTTACTTAGGGCAAGCATACAACAAAACAAAAGAATATGGCAAAGCACTATTTCACTGTCAAAAAGGAATTAAAATCTTCAGAGACAACAATATTATCAGGAGACAGGATCTATGTGCAAGTTGCATCACAGAAGCCTATCGCGGCTTGAATGATAAGGCAAATGCTTATGATGCCTTGGTTTTTGAGATCGCAATTAAAGACAGTATTGAAAAGGTCTCGTCGGTTGGTAAACTCAAAAATTTTCAATCAGAATTTCAACTCAAACTTGAATCTACTAGAGATAGCCTGGAGTTTGCCTACCTTGATGAACTCAATCAAACTAAGATTGACAAGCAGAATAACCGAAACATTTTTCTGTTCATAGGATTGGCACTATCTCTCATTTTTGGAGCATTCATATTAAACAGGTTTAGAATTACTCGAAGGCAAAAATCAATTATTGAACTGCAAAAGGTTGAAGTTGCAAGACAGCACTTCGAATTACAAGAAACTCATAAAGAAATCACAGACAGCATTACTTATGCCAAGAGAATTCAAAAAGCGATTCTTCCACCACATCAGGTCGTATCTGAAGTTTTAGGAAATGCCTTTGTCTTATACCAACCAAAAGATGTGGTGGCTGGCGACTTTTACTTTGTAGAGCAATCAGGAGAAGATGTCTTGTTTGCAGCTGCTGATTGCACGGGCCATGGCGTTCCGGGAGCTATGGTGTCAGTGGTGTGTAATAATGCGCTTAAACGATCAGTTCATGAATTTAAATTATCTAAGCCATCAGATATCTTGAATAAGACTAGAGAACTGGTTATCGAAGAATTCCAAAAATCTAATGAAGAAGTAAAGGACGGTATGGATATCGCACTTTGCAAGGTGAACAAGAGAAAACTCATGTATTCAGGAGCTCACAATCCTCTCTGGATCATACGCGATTCTGAGATTATTGAGTTCAAGGGTGACAAACAACCTATAGGAAACTTTGATGCCGCTTCCCCATTCACTAATCATGAAATAGAGTTGATTTCAGGAGATATAATCTATGTATTTTCTGATGGATATGTGGATCAATTTGGAGGAGAAAATGGTAAGAAGCTGAAAGCCAAAAACATGCGCCGAATCTTTCTTGAATCCGCCAAATTACCAATCAAATCTCAAAGAGAATTCCTCAATTCTGAAATGGACAAGTGGATGGGAGATCACGCTCAGCTTGATGATATTTGTGTTTTAGGTGTAAAGGTGGATTAATATTTTAACCTTCAGACAACCTTTACAATTCGACTTTGTAATTGAAGCACAACTAAAACATTTATTATGAAAAAAATACTTTTACTTTCTATCTTATTCACGGCAGGATTTGCTCAAAACCAGGCAAATGCACAATGTACTGCTCCCTTATCAATAACACCAGGAACAAATCCCGGCGAAGTTGAATTAGAGTATGATTTACTTGGCGTAACCAATCCATCCGCATTTTATGGGGAAGTTAGCTTTTACAACACTACTACTTCTACTTCATACCCAAATGCATATATAAATCAAGGAAATAATCCTTATCAGTACACCTTTGTAGAAAATGGAACTTATGACATCTGGTCATTAACAATGGATAGCATCACTTCTTGTATTGATACTATTCAGTACACTTATGTTGTGACAGGACTTACTGGAACAAATTGTGAAGCTGATTTTTCTATTGTAAACGATTCTATTAGTACTACTAGTTATTACGGATACAACTATTCTACTGGAACAAACTTGACTTATTCATGGGATTTTGGAGATGGCGGAACTAGTTCGGATCAATACCCATCTCACAATTTCAATTCGGCTGGTACGTTTGACGTTTGCCTAACAATTGATGACGGCAATGGTTGTACCGATATTATGTGTCAATCAATTACTGTGTGGACAAAAGCCTCAGAAACGACTTTAAATATTTACGATCCTTCTATGGCCTCTTTAACTGAAAAAGAAATAAAAGAAATCTCTGTATTCCCTAATCCTTCTAATGGAGAGTTTTCTATCACATTCAATTCAACAACTTCGAATAATGCGAAAATCAACATTTTAGACATTCAAGGAAAGGTCATTGCAACTAAGCAAATCGAAAACTCTAATGGTCAAAACAATGTAAATTTTGATTTACAAGGAACGGCACCTGGTGTATATTTCTACCAAATTGACGGAGAATACACGGGAAAACTTATCGTTAGATAATTGACTTACAACACTAATTAAAAGGCTCTTCTAATCAGAAGGGTCTTTTTTATTTTAGAATAATTTTCTCGACAAAAGAACACTGTTCTGCTTCAATTGACAAAAAGTAAAGCCCTGCCTTAAAAGTTGAAAAATCAAATTCATGTGAACTCAAAGACTTGTATTGAGCTCTAAAAACTACTGAATTTTGAACGCTGACAAGAGTTACAGTAGCGTTTGAGACCTCTGACTGAAGAGACAAACTCACACTTCCTGTTGATGGATTCGGGTAAAGTCCAAGATCATAATTTTTATTCACAGATGACGAAGATAAAACCGAGTTAAAATTTGTCAGATCTAGAAAGTACATACCATATCTTCCTGATCCAAAATACATGGTATCTCCTTTTATCATTAGGTTGGCGTTCCCATAGTAATGTTGCCCAAAAGAACCTGGCAATCCGTTAGACATTATATCAAACCACATTGCCCCATCAGTTGAATAGTAAACTCTTTGTGCATTAGAAACAAAATAGATATCATTCCATTTGATCATACTTTGAAAGTTGGTTTGCATATTTGCATAAGGATCAGGCAAACCCCAGCCAGCCTCGGTCCAATTATCACCTTGATTAACAGTGAAAAACAAACTCTCTTGAGTAGTTGCGAAAATCGTATCACCAAATTCATACAAACCTGTCACCCTGCCCCATGGTAAATCTTCATCTACATACGACCATGTAGCACCTTGATCTGTTGATCTATTTATTTCACCAAAACCATCACAACCTGCAACATACCAGGCATCTGAAGCAAACAAAACAGTAGAATAACCACTACATCCAAAAACAGGCGGCGGCAAAGTGGTTATTGTTGTCCAACTAACCCCATCATCTGCTGACCATTTTAAATCATAACCTTCTGCACTTATTAATCCGTTTTTTGAACTCAACAAATGTGGACCAGTAGGACCCGGAAACTCAGATATTTGAATCCAATTAAGACCATTATCAGAACTCTTGTAATTGGGTGAAGGACCTAAAGATTGATTGTCTGTTTGAATATTTATAATGAGCTCACTATTAACCATTTCAACCGATCTCATTGACCAAGAATTTAAGGATTCCGTCACATTAACGAAATCCGTACTATCATCACCTAAGTAGTATAAATGATTTAACTCAGTTGCTACAATCCCATTTTGTGAAACCTCAATATCACCCATATAAGCACAAACAGCTCCTCTATCTTTTGAAACCCAATTGTTTATTCCGACCTGACAACCTTGCTCGCCTGTGATAAAGTATTCTCCGTCCATCTTTCTAATATCGTTCACGTTCAAAGAAGTGAGCCCATTATTCATTGTCATCCAGTTTTGACCATAATCCTCTGAAATAAACAATCCCTCCGATTGGGTGAGTACAAAGACTGTATCATTTATAATTCGAATACGATTCACCTCATTACCAACGGCTAAGGATTGATTCAAAGACCAATTCACCCCCGCATCAACGCTTCGATAAATCAAATTATGAGAAACCGTAAAAACTGTATCTCCTTTCGCCTCCAAGTAAGTATATGCAGTATCTGGCAAACCATTACTAAAGTCGCTCCAATTGACATTTGACTTATCCGTACGATAAATACCGCTTTCAGTACCAACGAACAAATAGTTGTCATTTGAACAAATTGACTTTGTATAAACTTGGTAAATACTATCCATTGGCCCAATATGAACGAATTCTCCGGGAATACCGTCATTGATTAAGTTCCAGTTTCCACCATCATCCGAAGAGTAAATTCCTGAAGAGTAAGTAACCAAATAAATGCTATCATCATCTGCATACATCTCATGCAAATTGGCTAGAGATTGGCTACTGATTTCCCATTCACTACCTGACCAGCTGATTTTATCAATAGGACTATTATAACTACTGATGTATGCATCTCCCTGAAAAAGCACATAATCTTCTACGCCATATTGTTCACGAAACGGTAAATAAAGCTCACCTTGGTCATCTGAACTAAAAGTCGCACACGTTCCTAGTAGAAAATATTGGCCATTAATATCGAACACACCATTACAGCTAGGTCTAGAATTCGGACCATCTAGAGTTTTCCATTCTTGTGAAAAGCCTGTTTGACAATTAAGTAATATGAGTAAAGCAAAAAGTAATCTTTTCATTATGACAGAAAGATACGAAAAGAAAAGTGTGATCTTTCAAAATGAAATTTATCGGTTGTAAATATTAACTTAAGTGTCTCAAACATTTATTATGAAAAAAATGACATGTAATGATTTAGGGGGAGCTTGCGACTTAGAATTTACAGCTGAGACCTTTGAAGAAATGAAAAAATTGAGTCAAGAACATGGCATGGAAATGTTTCAAGCCAATGACAAGGCTCATTTAGATGCCATGAACAAAATGAAAAGCACAATGCAAGAAGAAGGGGCCTTTGACAAATGGTTGGCCGACAGAAAAGCTGCCTTTGACGCTTTACCTAACCTTTAGTCATTTATTAGCCTGCTTTAACAACCTTGCCACCCTTAAGAACTACTTTCTTTCCTGGCTTAACTGTTACTTCTTTTGATTTGCTACCTTTTTGAACGTTTAAGATGACCTGATTTGCAACAAAAAACTTAACAATCTCAAGCGAATCTCCATTCAATTCAAACTTAATCTTCGTTCCTTCTTTTATCCCAACAGCCTGCTCTTCAATCAATACAGAGTTTCCTTCACCCGAATTCACTTCAGATAAATCTCCATTATTTGCAAAATTATAAGCTGGCTTAGTACTATTACCACTGACGTTAATTGTAGTTCCGTTCAAATCAAATGAAGACTCGCTCGGACAAATCACCCTATTCAACTGCCCACTTTTGAAAATCATACGACTCATTTTAGGAAGCGTCAACATAGCTTTAGCTTCAAGAGGTGTCTCTGAAGCTAGGCTACATTCAACTAATTTTCCTTGAACATCAAATTTGATATCATGGTCTACTCCAGGATTCATTGAGCATTCTGTAGTTTTCCCATTAATAGTCAGCTTTGGATTCTCTGCCAATGTTCCTGCAATAAACTTTCCACCTCTAAACTTAACAATAGACCCTTCTCTCAGCAAGACATCACCAGCCGTTGAGCTGAAAGTTATATTCGCCCTTAAAACTCCTTGAGTTAATTTGCCATCAGCCTTATTACATTTGATCGTTTCGTTTCCTCTTATTGGGAAAATCGTTCCACCGATCTTGAAATTGCAGTCCATTGCTAGTTTACCAGTCATAGCTTTAGAACCATCTGGCTTCATTGCTCTAACACAAACTTTAGATCCGTTCATTGCGATTAAAGTGTCTCCTTTAACCATATCTGAACAACTAGCCAATGTTGTTTGCGTAGTTAAATCTGTAGCTCCACCCGTAATTGTTTCAGTTGTTGTCACCGTAGATGTTCCAATCGTATTAGTCGTAGTTGTCGTGCTACCATTGGTTGCATCTGTTTGATCGTTGGTGTCAGTTTGGTCATTTTCAGTATTAGTTTGATCAGTTCCTGCATCAGTTGCATCACCAGTATCAGTATCATCTCCGTCATTAAGCTTGTAATCCATAGCCCACCAAAGTCTTCTCAACTCTCTTGAAGTCATCTCAGTTTCATGCCAAGCAGTGTTTCCCTTTTCAGTCTTAACTTCTGCTCTCATTATAATCTTCTTATTTAAATCAACTGGGCAATCTCCCTCAAAGGGAATATGAACTCTTACATATCTTCTTTTTACATTTTGGCCTGATTCAAAAGTTTTATCAATTTTCCAATCTTCGTCTCCAACATTCTTAAGTCTAAATCTAAAATCAGAGATTTTTCTTTGATCAAAACTATCCCCCTCAGCTTTAGCCTTCTCTTCTACTCCATTATTATTCCCTCTATAATAAAAGTTGATAACCAATCTTCTCATTGGAGGAGTGGTCTTTGCTTGTTTGAAGGTGTATTTATCCAATACTATAGGATCTGAAATATTTGATTTATTTCTGGTCACCTTTGTCCAGATTACATTTCCAAAAATGGTTTCCACATATACTAGAAGCTCTAATTCAGCCTCATCAAATGAAAACTTTTCCCCATCAGTAACAGGGATGGTATGTTTAAAAGAATAATTCCCATTTGCATCTGGCGCAGCATCCAATGATGAAAAGAACTGATCTTTCCCATTTTCTCCAGATACTCGAACTCTAATGTTTTGATGACCGTCACCACTTTCAACCTCCCAATAATTAATTTGGTCTCCAGGTAACATTTTTTTAACTACGGCATCACTAATACCTGTTACATTAACATCCATAGATGTTTGAGAAAAACTAAGGTTAGTAAATAAACATGCGACAAGGACAAGAACAAGGGTTTTCATTGTATTAATTTTGGTTA
>Ga0316204_10005713_pt1 | contig 20132 bp, 13 predicted proteins | sample 6monrhotite_MG_2_FD_205661 | JGI IMG/M metagenome (GOLD analysis project Ga0316204, IMG submission 205661) | Microbial mat bacterial communities from mineral coupon in-situ incubated in ocean water Damariscotta River, Maine, United States -... | ecosystem: Environmental > Aquatic > Marine >...
CTATCCCTCGTTGTTGCTCCGAGAGGAGGACGACCCGCAGCTGCTTTCTGTCATGCTTAGCAAGAAGGAGCTTGATGATACGCGCAAGATGGCCCTGCAGCAGAACGTCATCACGCTACGCAATCGTGTCAACGAACTCGGTGTCGCCGAGCCGATTATTCAGCAGCAGGGCGTTGACCGCATCGTCGTGCAACTGCCAGGCGTGCAGGATCCGACCCGCGCCAAGGAGATTCTGGGCGCGACCGCGACACTTGAATTCCACATGATGGACGCGACTGGCGACGCCCAGGCTGCGTTGGCGGGCAAGGTGCCGCCGGGTAAGCGTTTGTATCGTGAACGTAACGGAAATCCCGTCGTGCTCGACAAACAGGTCATTGTGACGGGCAATCAGATCATTGATGCATCTGCAGGCCTCGATCAGCAGTCCGGGACCCCGGCCGTCTTTATCAGCTTGGACGGTAAGGGCGCGCGAAAGATGCTGGAGACGACCCGTGAAAATGTCGGTAAACCCATGGCGGTGGTGTTTATCGAGAACAAGACCACGAGTACGCTCGTGGACGGCGAGCGGGTACGCAAGACCCGTGCGGTTCAAGAGGTGATTAATATCGCTACCATCCGCAGCGAGTTCAGTAAGCGGTTTCAGATCACGGGACTTGATAGTGGCGAAGAGGCGCGCAATCTGGCGCTGCTGCTGCGGGCAGGTGCGCTGGCTGCGCCTATGGATATCGTCGAGGAACGGACCGTGGGCCCCAGCTTGGGCAAGGAGAATATCGAGCAGGGCTTCGTGTCGGTCGCGATCGGTTTTGTCGTCGTACTGGTCTTCATGGCGATTTGGTATAGGGCCTTCGGCCTGGTCGCCGATCTGGCGCTGGCGGTCAACCTGGTGCTGGTCGTGGCCTTGTTGTCCATGTTTCAGGCCACACTGACCATGCCGGGTATCGCCGGTATCGTCCTGACTGTCGGCATGGCCGTGGATGCCAACGTACTGATCTTTGAGCGTATTCGCGAGGAGATTCGGAACGGGAACTCCCCTCAGGCCAGTATCAACGCAGGCTATGGCAAGGCCATCATGACCATCGCCGATGCCAATATCACGACCCTGTTGGCGGCGACCGTACTCTTCGCCTTCGGGACGGGACCGATCAAGGGTTTCGCTGTGACCCTGTCACTCGGCATTGTCACGTCCATGTTTACGGCGATCTTGGGCACGCGGGCCGTGATCAACCTGATCTATGGTCGGCGTCGTATTAGCAAGTTATCCGTGTAATCTATTCAGGACCGGGCGAGGATTAATCATGCGTCTATTCTCAAAGACGACCGAAATTGATTTTGTAGGAAAACGTTGGATTGCTCTCGGGCTTTCCGTGACCCTGATTGTTATCTCCGCCGCGGCGATCTCGATTCGAGGTTTGAATTTGGGGCTCGATTTCACCGGGGGTACGTTGGTTGAGGTCGGCTACGGCAAGTCCGTTGAACTGGATGATGTCCGCAAGCGCCTGACTGGGACTGGTTTTGGTGATGCGCTCGTGCAATATTTCGGCACCTCCAAAGACGTGTTGATCCGCATCGCGCCGCATGAGGATCTCAATAGCACGGGTATTGGTACCCGGGTCATGGATGCATTGCGTGAGGGAGGACAGGGCGTCGACTTGCGCCGAGTCGAGTTTGTCGGGCCGCAGGTAGGCGATGAGCTGACGGAGGATGGCGGTCTGGCCGTGCTCTATGCGCTATTCGGCATCCTGATCTATGTCACCATTCGTTTTGAAAAGCGCTTTTCGCTGGGCGCCGTGATCGCCTTGGTCCATGATGTGACGATCACGGTGGGCATGTTCGCGATCTTCCAGTTTCCGTTCGACCTTACGGTGCTCGCGGCGATCCTGGCCGTGATCGGTTATTCCCTGAACGACACCATTGTTGTGTTTGATCGTGTTCGCGAGAACTTTCGCAAGATGCGCAAGGCGGATTCCACGACGGTCATGAACGTCTCGATCAACGAGACCTTATCGCGCACGATCAATACCTCGTTAACGACACTGTTGGTCCTGTTGGCGCTATTCTTTCTGGGCGGCGAGATCATTCATGGGTTTTCCACTGCCTTGATCATCGGTATCGTCATTGGCACCTATTCGTCGATTTATGTCGCAGGGACCTCGGTCCTGGCGCTCGGCGTATCGCGGGCCGATCTTGTGGAGGTCGTGGTCAAAGAAGGCGCAGCGCAGGAAACTCAGGATCCCGTTCAGCGGGGCTAGCCGCCCTGATTGTCTCATGACGACAGGAAGGTGATTCCCATCAGAGGTTGATCTTCTCGTTGTTGTTGGCGAGGAGGTTAAGCGGGTCGACGTCATCAGTCTCAATGCGGTTGCGGCCCTCCCGCTTCGCCCGATACAGGGCCTTGTCGGAGCGCTCGATCAGGCTGCCGGTGGTCTCGCCCGGCTTGTAGAGCGCGACCCCGCCGGAAAAGGTTGGTAAAGGGATTTCCTGTTTCTCGTTCTTGCAGAGAGTGAATTGCGTCAGTCCCTTGACCTTTTCGAGTGCTCGCTGCGCACCTTCGATGTTGGTGTTCGGCAGAACGATTGCGAACTCCTCGCCGCCGTAACGAGCCACCATATCGTGATGGCGAAATGCGGATGTCACGCAGGCACTGAACTGCCTTAGGGCCTCATCTCCCATAGAATGGCCGTAGCGGTCGTTGATGACCTTGAAATGGTCGAGGTCTAGCAGCGCCATGGTCAGCGGGTAGCCGTAGCGCTGTACACGCGCCACTTCATCCTCGAGTTGCCTGATGAAGGCGCGTCGGTTCGGGAGCCGGGTCAACTCGTCGGTCAGGCTCAGGTTGTGTGCCCTGGCAAGTTCGCTGTTGATCTCCTCGCCCTCGCTCTCGAGGATAGAGACGTATTTTCTGGTGTCCTCAAGCTTGCGTTGCAAGAGGTCGTGTCCGTTCATGAGGCGACCGATCTCGTTGATCATGATCTGCTTGAGCGCCTCGAGATCGGTGACATTGTTCAGACGCTTCAAGGTCGTATGCTCAACCTCAAGCAAGCGGCCGAATTTATCATTCTGGTCGATGACTTCGGCCAACTGTCTTTCCAGCGTCTTCTGAAGCGTGTGTAGTCGAAAGGGTGAGCTATGGTTCGTGCCGGTTTTGGCTGTCCAGGATGATTTGGTGCGGTCCTCGCTGCGCTGGCCCCTGGTTGTGCCGTTTGCACCCCTTTCGCCGTCGGATTGCATCAGGACAGCTATGTTCGTTTCGTTTCCTAGACCGGAAGGGGCGGCTTTGTCATCCACCGGGCCTTCAGTTGGGCCCGGTTCGCCTTCGTGCGCCGCATTCGTCAAAGTGCTCGATTCCAGTTCGGATAGCAGGTTGGCCAGGGACCGCTCAAGCTTTGAGGCAGGCCTCGATGAGGCCTGGGAAGGTCCGTCGGCGTCGGTGGAATCAGCGTTATCCGCGGTGCTCCGTGCCCATTGCCGACACTGTTCACTCAATGATTCGAGTTCCCGGCCTGATGGATTGCCCTCCATCCGCATCCTCAGCAGCTTAAACTGCATCTTCCGCGCCGGATCTGAGTTACCGTCCTGATCTAATTGTTCAATGAGCTGTTTAGCCATGTCCATAATCGTCCGCTGATTAATGTTGCAGTCCGTTTCGTAAAGTTGGACCATTTCCTGCAAATGGGCAAAAAGGATGGATCCCTCAGAGCTACCTTTCAGTAGCGAGAGAATAGACAGGATCCTTGCGGGCAACGAATCGCCGCTAGTCGCGTCTGGTGCGTCATCGTGATGCAAGGCAGGTACGTCCTCTATCTAACAATAATATATATATGTTCGTACTATATATCGAACTATAGATCTAGCTGTTTGGACCTTAACCTGAGGTTTGCCCATTACCGCTAAAATACGCAGCGTAGGTAATCGGCTTGCCTGCCAGACGCGTCCTGCATCCCGTGCTGGGGGTTCAATATAATCCCTCATCTACAACGATAGACCCTTATTGTAGCTTATGTAAAAGGCAAGAATCTATATAAAATGTGGTGGCCAGGGGGTTCAAAGGTACTCATGAATCGTGGTTTGTCGGGCCGCTCGATTTGTAATGTATTGAATAATAGGTTTATTATCTGTTTTTAGCGGTCGATTGGACCGGGCTGGATTGAAACTGCTTCGGACTGTGCTAGTATTTGCCGTTTCAGTGAAGACAACCCTGTGGTAGCGTGGGGCCAGACGGTATCAGGAACGACTCTTATGCAGTGTACAATGCTAAAAGCCAAGCTTCATCGGGGATGCGTGACGCATTCGGAGCTGGATTATGAGGGATCATGCGCGATCGACGAGAATTTGCTGGATACGGCCGGCATACGCGAGTATGAACAGATCCATATTTATAATTTGGCCAATGGAGAACGGTTCGTGACCTATGCTATCCGTGCGCAACGTGGTTCAGGGACAATTTCAGTCAATGGCGCGGCCGCCCATAAGGCGAATCCAGGTGATCGCGTCATCGTTTGCGCCTATTGCGTGCTTGAGCAGCGTGAACACTCCAATTTTGCGCCCACGCTTGTATATTTGAACGAGCACAACACCATCATCCGTCAAGCGCACAGCATTCCCTTGCAGGTCGTTTAGTCCTCGTCCGGCCCGTGCCTCGGAGCGGACCATGGACGCACGCTTCGAGGCACGGGCCGTAGATATCGCTATCTTTTCTTGTCGAGTTTCAGGCAGTCCTCTCTCCACAGACATTCCATCTGGGCACAGCTCGATACCGAATCTGTTCCAAAACAGGCATTGTTGCCTTCACTCACCTGCATGTCGTGAATGAGATCCTGTTTTTTCTTCTTGGCTACCTTAATGCCCCGGGAACGGGCGATCTGCTTGACGGTGTCTAAATTCATGGTGTTTCTCCTCTCAAATAAAAAATGAAGCGGGGTGTTATCGGCCCGAACGGATATTCATGTGGTTACGATCCTTTGTGGCGTAAGAACATGGCGATGCTCAAGGTGAGCGCCGTTCACGCATGGTAAATCCGAGGGTGGGCACGGTGTCAATAGAAAAATGGCCATGATCGTCCCTGTTGGATATGCGGTCGATAAAAAATCGGTGCGAAGTATAACATCGAGATTTGGGTTTTCCAGCGCGGAATTCAGATGTGTGGATAGCGCCTATCCTGTGTTCCGCATGCCTGCCGCGATGGCATTGATGGAGCGCAATAGCGGGTCCAGGCAGGCATCTCTATCCGGGCAGTCTGGATTTCGATACCGCTCGATTAGGGTGACCTGAATATGATTCAGCGGATCCAGATAGGGCGCACGGCGAGTCAGCGACAAGGCCAGGCTCGGGTTTTCTTCGAGCAGCTCTTTAGCGTCCACGATCTCAAGGATCAGCGCCCTGCTGCGCTCGAATTCATTCCTGACGCTGCTATGTATCTCTCCGGCAAGTTCCTGATTCTCGCAAAGTGCTGCGTAGACCTCAGCAATGGCCATATCGGACTTGAAAAGGGCCATTTGGGTGTTGCTGAGCAGGGCGCGGAAAAATGGCCATTGGGCGTTCATTTCCTGCAGAATATGGATCTGATCCGGGTGTCTTTGTCGCCAGGCGTACAAGGCGTGTCCGATCCCGTACCATGCGGGCATGGTATGACGGGACTGGGCCCAGCCGAACACCCACGGGATAGCGCGGATCGATGACTTCGAGCGGTCAGCGCGTTTGCGGTGGCTTGGTCGCGAGCCCATATTCAGCAAACCGATCTCCTGAACCGGCGTCGCTTCATAAAAGTAGTCGAGAAACCCCGGTGTGTTGTCTACGAGGTCACGGTAGTAATGTTCGCCCTCGGTGGCGAGTTCATCCATAACCTCTGTAAAAACCGGGTTGATCTTGGGCGGTTCATCGATCAGGCATCGGCTGGCCTTGAGCAGGCCGGTTATGCCCACGCCCAATTCGTAGGCCGCAGTCTCGTGGTTGCTGTACTTGTAGTAGACCATTTCACCCTGCTCGGTGACCTTGATGCGACCCCGGACCGTGCCGTGCGGTTGCGACAGGATGGCCTCATGGGTCGGGCCGCCACCGCGACCGATTGTGCCACCGCGGCCATGGAACAGACAGCACTCGACACCGTATTCGGCCATCAGCGCCATGATGTCCTGCTGTGCCCGATAGAGTCCCCATGATGAGGACAGAATACCGCCGTCTTTACAAGAGTCGGAATAACCCAGCATGATCTCCTGGGTATTGCCTACCGATTTGATAAGTTCGCGGTAGATCTCGCAGTCGAATAAGCGTTTGGTGACCGGCACGATATGAGCGAGGTCATCAATGGTTTCGAACAATGGCGAGACTCGAATCCGGCAGTAGCGGTCGTCGGAGTCGCCGACGAGTCCGGCCAAACGGGCCAGCCAGATGACCTCAAGGATATGGCTCGCGTTGTGGGTCATGGATATGACATAGGAGCCGAAGGCACGCGGACTGGTCTCTTCCATCATTGTGACCATGGTGTCGAAGACCTCCAGGGTCTCCCTGGTCGGTTCGCTCAGTGCGGTGCGGTCGAAGCTGGGCTTGGTCCCGGCGATATGGTCTGCAAGCAAGGCGATACGAGCCTCTTCGGAGAGACCGTCATAGTCGACCCCGATGCTTGCCGAAAGGATTTCGCCAACCGCCTCACTGTGACGAGTGGATTCCTGGCGGACGTCGAGACGAACGAGATAGAAGCCGAAGGTCTCGACAAGGCGAATAAGGTCTTGCAGTTCCATGCCGGCGGTGTTGGCATCGCCATGTGCGCAAAGCGAGTCGCGAATCAGGTGTAGGTCGTGGATCAGTTCATCTTCGTCCTTGTAGGCTGCTGCGGGTCGCTCGACGTCATCACCGGCTATGCGGGTCTCAAGATAGCTCAACAGTTCGCAGAGGCGATAGCTCATGAAATAGAGCTTGCGCCGGTAGGGTTCGTGCTGGAATCGCTGAGGGTTGTCCGAAAATACCTGTTCGCTTAGCGGTTCGTCTTTGCTCAGGGCATCATAGAACGCCTGACTGGGTTGGCAGAGTTGATCGGAGAAGGTCAGGATGTTACTCAACCCCTTAATGCGAGGGATATATTCCTCGATGATCGTACGCGCGTAGAGACGGATGGCCATGGCGGTGGTCGTGGGCGTCACATTGGGGTTGCCATCCCTATCCCCGCCCACCCAGGACCCGAACTGCAGGAAGCTTGGGACGCGAATACGCGGAGAACCGTCCTCGTTGGTCCCGTAAATGCCGGTTGCCGCAGTCTCGAAGTTTTTATACATCTCAGGTACCGCGCGAAACAGACTATCCTGGAAATAATAGATACTGTGGCGGATCTCTCCGTTGACGTCGGGACGTTGACTGCGCACTTCGTCCGACTTCCAGAGGGTTTGCACCTGGGCCTCGAGGTTTCCGATGAGAAGGGCGCGTTGCGCCACCGATAGGTCGCCGTCGTCGAGCTGTTTTCCGGTCTCGAAGAGACGGCGGTGGTTCTCCATAATGGTATGGCGCTTGGCCTCGGTGGGGTGGGCCGTGATGACGGGCACGTAGCTGAGTCGGTCAAGCATGAACTGTACTTGATCGGCATCAATGCCGTCGGCGAAAAGCTCGTGCAGGGTGTCGTTGAAATCACCTCTCCAGTTCACACCAGAACGTGACAGCCTCCGACGTTCCTGATGCAGAAAGTCCTCTTCGGCGATATTGACGAGGCTGAAATAGGTGCTGAAGGCCCGTACGATATGGGTCAGCGTAACGTGGTCGGTCTTGCCGATCAGCCTGGAGAGCTGTTCGCGTCGAGCGGGCGAGTCCTTTTCGCGAAGGCTGATATAGCCCTTGCGAAGTGCCTCGACGGCAACGAAGACACGTCCCCCAGCCTGGGAGCGCAGGATATTTCCGAGTACGTTGCCGAGCAGCTTGACTCGCGCACGAAGTTTTTTGTCATTGGCCATGAGTGAAAGTCAATATTCCAGTAGATGCAACGAATGATAAGTAAGGGCTTTCAGACTGCGCGCGCGCGCGCCTTTTCATAAAGCTCATAGTAGGCGAGGGCGCTATTTTTCCAGTCAAAATTCTGAGCCATGCCCCTAAGTACGATTTGCCGCCATGCATCGGGTTCATGGTAGAGGGCCACCGCGCGGCCGACCGCGGTGGCCAATGCCGTCGCCGTGGGTCCGTGGAATATGAAACCGGTGGCAGTGTTGTTGGCCAGGGCCGCAGGCGTGGCGTCGATGACGGTGTCGGCGAGACCACCGGTATGGTGCACGATCGGTGGGGTCCCGTATCGTAAACTATAGATCTGGTTGAGGCCGCAGGGTTCATATCGTGACGGCATTAGAAACATGTCCGCGCTGCCCTCGATCTGGTGGGAGAGGGCCTCCTGGTAGCCGATATGAACGCCGATACGTCCCGGATATTGCTCGCGGGCGCTCAGAAGTTCTGCCTCCAGCGTTTTGTCGCCGCTTCCCAGGATAACGAGTTGCAGTGGGCGGGCTAAAATTTCATCCAGGGCGGCGAGGATCAGGTCGAGTCCTTTCTGATGGGCGATACGCGCGATCATGCCGGCTACCGGGATGCTAGGGTCCTCCGGGAGATCGAAAAACCGCTGAATGGCCTGCTTGTTGGCGGCCTTTCCATCGAGCGTATCGGGGCCGTAGGGGGTCGCCAGATAGGCGTCTACGTTGGGGTCCCATTGCGTGTAATCCGCCCCGTTGAGAATGCCTACGAGGTCTTCGCCCTTGTGGCGGAGCAGACCGTCCAGACCGCAACCGAAGGCCTCAGTCGTGATCTCCTTCGCATAGGTGGGGCTGACGGTCGTCAGTATGTCGCTGTAGACCAGACCGCCCTTGATAAAACTAAGCTGATGATGGAACTCCAGACCGTCCACCGACCAGAGGTGCTCGGGGAGCTCTAGACGCTCGAATATATCGTGTGGGAACAGGCCTTGATAGGCCAGGTTATGCACCGTAAAAATGGTTGCGGGGCGGTTCGGATGATCCGCGAGCAGAGCGGGCACCAAGCCGGTCTGCCAGTCATTGCAGTGGACGACATCGGGGCGCCAGTTGATCTCCGGCACGGCGCCCGTGGCGATTGCGACAACGGCGCGACAAAAGGCCGCGAAGCGTTCTGCATTGTCGGGCCATTCCTGTCCGGTGACGTCGCCGTAGGGGCCACCATTACGGTCAAAGAATTCCGGCGCATATAGCAAATAGGTGGGGACGTTGGCGCCGGGCAGTCGTCCTTCGAGGATCTCTGCTTTACGGTCGCTGCCTGGGAGCGCGACCAGGGCGCACTTGACCCATGGCCCCGAGTCGGATTCGATGATGGAGCGGTAGGCCGGCAGGATCAGCCGGACATCTTTTCCCTGTTCCGCGAGCGCCGCGGGCAGGCTGCCCGCCACATCGGCAAGTCCTCCGGTCTTGATCAGCGGATAGGCCTCGCTGGCAGCAAAAAGGATTCGTTCGACTGACATCTCTCAAGTACTCCGAGTGATCGGGCTGACGATAGATCGCCTGGACAGGTCTGACCCATCCATGATGGGGGTGGCGGGAAACCGGTCCGATATCGACGTCATCAGGCTTAAGTCCTCTAACGATAATCCTGTTTACGGTGGCCAATGGATCAGCGGTCCGAACGCAAAATAATCTTTGCAGTTCAGCCGATTAAGCCGAACGGACTGGCGGCCGTTAAGTAAGGTCAGTAAATAACTGAAAGGATAATAGCCGATTCCGGTGAGTCAGCGCCAGTTGCCCACCGCTCCCACGGATCCCTCGGGTCACGGTGCCTCGGCTTGTTATGACGAGTTCTTCGATGTATAAGACGGCTGTATGCCTGAATCAGGCAACGGACAAAACCTGATTTCAATAAGGTTTATTGAGTGAGGGTGGTCGGCACAAAGTTCGAATTCAGTACCACGTATGACGTATTTAATGAGGGGTTGATGCCTTTATGAGACTTGCAATGATTGGCCTGGGAAAAATGGGCGGAAACATGGTGCGCAGACTGCGCCAGGGTGGGATCGAGGTCGTCGGGTTCGATCCTGACAAGGACATCCGTAGTGCGCTCGCCGAAGAGACGGGGATGATCAATGCGCCAACTATCTCGGGTGCGCTCAAAAAGCTCGAGGGCTCCGACACGCCCAAGATCGTTTGGATCATGGTGCCGAGTGGCGGAGCCACGGAAAAGGTTATCAAGGAACTCGAACGGCGTTTGTCCAACGGCGATATCGTGATTGACGGAGGCAACTCCAATTATCACGACAGTCAGCGCCGTAGTGCAATCCTCGCGCAGTCGGGTATTGGATTTGTCGATGTCGGCACCTCTGGCGGCATCTGGGGTCTTGAGAACGGCTACTGCCTTATGGCAGGCGGCGAAAAACGTCATACGCAGGTCGTTGAGCCCATCATGCAGGTCTTGGCGCCAGCCGCCGGTCGTGGCTGGGCGCATGTCGGACCCGCTGGCTCGGGCCACTTTGTTAAGATGATCCATAACGGCATCGAATATGGCCTCATGCAGGCCTATGCTGAGGGCTTCGACCTGCTGCGCTCCAAGGAAGAATTTGGGCTGGACCTGGCGCAGGTCTCCGAGCTTTGGCGTCACGGTTCGGTCGTGCAGAGCTGGTTGCTCGATCTGACGGCTGAGGCGCTCTCCAAGGACCAGAAGCTCACCTCCGTTGCCCCCTTTGTTCCAGATTCGGGAGAAGGGCGCTGGACCGTCATGGAAACGATCGAACAGGGCGTTGCCGCCCCCGTGATCTCACTGGCCCTGCAGATGCGCTTTGCGAGTCAGGACCGCGAGGGCTATGGGAATCGGATGTTGTCAGTCATGCGCAACGCCTTCGGTGGCCACGCCATGCAGGATGGAAAGGAGTCTTAAATATGGACGCCTGTACCCTAGTGATCTTCGGTTCGACGGGGAATCTTTCCCGGCTGAAACTCATGCCGTCATTGTTCTCTCTTCATCGCGGCGGCCGTCTGCCCGAGAAGATGACCATTCTCGCCTTCGGGCGGCGCCCCTGGGGGCGGGATGAATGGATCAACGACGTGCGGGGCATGCTCGAGGAGAAGTACCCCGATGGTATTGATGAAACGGCCTTCGCGGAGTTCAGTCAGCGCCTCTATTATCACCGGGGCGACCTCGGTGACCCGCAGAGCTATAGCGGTCTCAGGGACATGGTCCATAACGACCCGGTGTTCTCGCCCAATATGGCCTTTTATATGTCCATCCGCCCGGCCGAGTTCGCTGAGGTCATCGGACACCTCGGCGAGGCGAGCTTGCTCAAAGAGAACGAGGGCTGGCGCCGCGCGGTGATTGAAAAACCGTTCGGCTATGACCTGTTGAGCTCCCAGATCCTGCAGCAGGCGTTGCTACGCTATCTTGATGAACACCAGCTCTATCGTATCGACCACTATCTCGGCAAGGGCACAGTTCAAAACATCCTGGTGTTTCGTTTCGCGAACCTGTTGCTTGAGCCGCTTTGGAATCGCAATTACGTGGATCATGTCCAGATCACGCATTCGGAGACCCACGGTCTCAATGGCCGAGCGGACTATTACGAGGGCGCGGGCGCCCTGCGTGACATGCTGCAGAGCCATCTCATGCAGTTGCTGGCCTTGGTCGCCATGGAGCCGCCGGCCCTTATGGATGCCGAGTCTTTGCGTGATGAAAAGGTCAAGGTCCTGAAATCGATTCGCCCGATCACGCAGAGCGCTGTTCACGCCCATGCCTTTCGCGGTCAGTATTCCGCTGGCACCATCGGTGACCGGTCCGTGCCCGGCTATCTTGAGGAGAAGGGCGTCGCCGAACGCAGCATCACGGAGACCTATGCCGCCCTCAAGCTCTATATCGATAACTGGCGCTGGCGCGGCGTGCCGTTTTACCTGCGTACGGGCAAGCGTATGACCGAGGCTAGTTCCGCCATCTGTGTCCGTTTCAAGGAGCCGCCGCATCACCTGTTTCGGGATACCCATGTGGGGCGAATGATTCCGAATTGGCTGCTGATCGGGATTCAGCCCAACGAGTGTCTGAAGCTCGAAATCCAGATCAAGCAGCCGGGCCTGCAGATGAAGACCCGGACCATCAGTCTCGACGCGTCTTATCGCAAGGGTGATGACGAGGAGGTTGATGCCTACGAGGAGCTATTGCTTGACGTCATGAAGGGCGATCACTCGCTGTTCCTGCGTTACGATGAGGTCGAGTGGGCCTGGCGCGTGGTTGATCCGATCCTCAAGGTATGGTCCATGGAACGTGATTTCATCAACACCTATCCGGCTGGTAGCTGGGGGCCACGCGGCACCTATCGTCTATTTGACCGCGACGATCAGTTCTGGCGTCACTCATTGAGTGTCGATGGTAGCGATGTCAGTCAGGAGGCCTTCTGATCCCTAGGGTGTCCTTCGTCGCCGTATATAGACTTTTTCGGTGCTGGCACTTAGTCTGGGTAACCATACAATCGAAGAGCCGACAAAATGTGTGAGTGCTTTGCGCCGCCATTTGGCGACAGGAACACCGAGGGAGAGCAATGTCCGAACTGACTCAGTCACCCGCCTGGCAGGCCTTACGGACCCATCATGGCCAGGTGAAGGATCTGCATATGCGTGACCTGTTCACGCGTGATGCCGGGCGCTTCGACGGTTTTTCGCTGCGTTTTGAGGATATCCTGCTCGATTACTCCAAGAACCGTGTCACCGAGGAGACCATGCGATTGCTCATGGGGCTGGCTCGGCATGCGGGGCTCGAACATGAGCGCGATCGCATGTTCGCGGGCGAAAAGATCAACTTCAGCGAGGGGCGCGCTGTTCTCCACACGGCGCTGCGTGAGCGCGGGAGTCGTGTTATCAAGGTTGACGGCGAGGACGTCATGCCCGACGTACGGGGCGTGTTGGCACAGATGCGGGGTTTTACCGAGGCCGTGCGCAGCGGTGAATGGCGAGGCTATTCAGGCAGGACTATCACCGATATCGTCAATATCGGGATCGGCGGTTCCGATCTCGGTCCCGTCATGGTCACCGAGGCCCTGAGGCCCTACGCGCATGATCGTCTGAACACCCATTTCGTCTCCAATGTCGATGCGACTCATATCAGCGAAGTGTTGACCCGGATACATCCGGAAACCACCTTGTTTATCGTTGCGTCCAAGACCTTTACGACTCAGGAGACCCTGACCAACGCGCATACCGCACGTAACTGGTTTCTTGACGCGGCCGGTGACCCGAAACGGATCGCAAGTCACTTCGTGGCCTTGTCCACGAACGCGGAGGCCGTCGCCGACTTCGGCATCGACACGGACAATATGTTCGCGTTTTGGGATTGGGTGGGTGGCCGTTACTCCCTGTGGAGCGCCATTGGGCTCTCCATCGCGCTCTCGATCGGCATGGATCGTTTCGAGGAGTTGCTTGAGGGGGGGTACGTCATGGATGAGCACTTTCGGACGGCCCCGCTGGAGCAGAACCTGCCTGTGATCCTGGGTATGCTCGGCGTCTGGTACGTCAATTTCTTCGGTGCCCAGACCCATGCGATCCTGCCCTATGATCAATACCTTCATCGCTTTCCGGCATATTTTCAGCAGGGCGACATGGAGAGCAACGGCAAGCGCGTCGATCGTGACGGCAATCTTGTCGATTACGATACCGGTCCGGTTATCTGGGGCGAGCCGGGCACCAATGGTCAGCACGCCTTTTTTCAGCTTATTCACCAGGGAACCAGACTGATTCCAGCTGACTTTCTGATGCCGCTGACGAGTCACAATCCGGTTGGCCTCCATCATGAACTCCTGGTTTCGAATTGCTTTGCCCAGACAGAGGCCTTGATGCTGGGTAAGACGGCTTCTGAGGTGCGCGCCGAACTCGAATTCTCGGGCACGGATGCGGCCAAAATCAACGAGATCCTGCCGCATAAGTTATTCCCAGGCAATCGGCCGACCAACACCCTTCTTTTTAACGCCCTGACCCCCAAGACGTTGGGCAGCCTGATCGCGCTTTATGAACACAAGACTTTTGTGCAAGGCGTGATTTGGCGGATCAACTCTTTTGATCAGTGGGGCGTCGAACTCGGGAAGGCCCTGGCCAAGGCCATTCAGCCAGAGCTTGGTGGTGACGCGACCGTGTCGAGCCACGATGCCTCGACCAACGGTTTGATTAATCACTACAAGACTCATCGCTCACTTAGCACGCTGGTTTAATGTCCGTGTCCGGCGGTTCCGCAATACGCGTTGCCGCGGGCGTGGAATATGACGGCAGCCGGTTTTCCGGATGGCAGATCCAGGACGGTGCCCGTACCGTTCAGGGGCTTGTCGAGTCGGCATTATCCCGTGTCGCCAACCACCCGCTCAGGATCCATTGCGCGGGGCGCACGGACAGCGGCGTCCATGCTTGCCAGCAGGTCATCCATTTTGACAGCACGGCTGAGCGCGCTATGCACGCGTGGGTGTTGGGCGGGAACGCCAATCTGCCGGGCGATGTCAGTCTGCTCTGGGCGACCAAGGTTGATAACGCCTTTCATGCCCGCTTCTCGGCTCGCTGGAGGCGTTACCGTTACGTCATCCTGAACCGCCGGATCCGACCGGCGATCGCGGCGCCCTGTGTCTCCTGGGAATATCGGCCACTGGACGAGGGCGCAATGGCCGAGGCCGGGAAATATCTTGTCGGTGAGCACGACTTCTCATCGTTTAGGGCCTATGCCTGTCAGGCGAAACACCCGGTACGCACGATTCACGAACTCAGCGTTCGCCGGGACGGTGACCGGCTCTACATTGAGGTCCGAGCGAACGCCTTCCTGCACCACATGGTGCGCAATATCGCGGGCGTGCTTATGACCATCGGCGCCGGAGAAAAACCGCCCGCATGGGTAGCCGAGGTCCTCGCCGCGCGCGACCGTCAACTAGGCGGTGTCACGGCGCCCGCGGCCGGGCTCTATTTGCTGGATGTCGGCTATCCCGACGAATTTTCAATCCCCGCCATTTCCGGTACAGTGGATCCAGGTGTCCTGAACATTTGATCGGATAGCGGAGGCAGCTGTGGATGAGTGGGAAGGTGGCGGGTATGCGACTCCCTTGGTAGGTGGGTTGAGCGTATGAACACCCCCGACCTGAGCCGAGGAGGCTGGCATGCGACAGACATTGAGGCAGCCTTTTCTCGCCTGGACAGCGCGCCGACCGGACTGACACTCGAAGAGGTCGAGGCTCGGCGCAGCCGTTTCGGGATCAATACACTTCCAGTGCGCCCAACGAGCGGCGTCCTGAACATCCTTCTGAGCCAGTTTCTGAGTCCGCTGATCTACGTCCTACTGGCGGCGGCCGTCGTTTCCCTGTTGCTGTCCGAATACACCGATGCCGGTTTCATCTTTGCTGTCCTGCTGATAAACGCCATTATTGGCACGCTCCAGGAGTTTCACGCTCAAAGGAGCGCCGAGGCCTTGCGGCGACTGGTGAGTGCCCGGACGATCGTGTTGCGCGAGGGCGAGAGCTTCGAGGTAGATGCCCAAGAACTCGTCCCAGGTGATATCGTCATCCTCGAGAACGGATCCCGCGTGCCGGCCGATCTGCGACTCTGCCGGTCTCTGGATCTGGAGATCGATGAATCGCTCCTGACGGGCGAATCGACGCCGATCTCCAAGGATGCGAAGGCGACGTTGACTGATGACTGCGTTCTTGCCGATCGCGTCAATATGGCCTATTCCGGGGCAATCGTGAATCGCGGGCGCGGGCGTGGCGTTGTGATTGCGACTGGCCGCTGGACCGAAGTTGGTCGACTTGCCACGGAGCTGGAGAGTGCCGAGGGCGCCAAGCCGCCACTGATCCAGCGCATGGAACGCTTCACGATGAATATTGCCGTGGTCTTGGTCATTGCCGTGACTGTCATCGCGATCGTGGAGTTGATGCAGGGGGTCGCCTGGTACGACGTGTTTATTGTCTCGGTGGCCCTGGCCGTCTCGGCTATCCCTGAAGGGCTTCCGGTGGCCATGACGGTCGCGCTCGCGATCAGCATGAACCGCATGGCCAAGCAAAACGTGATCGTTCGTCGACTGGTCGCTGTTGAGGCCCTGGGCTCATGCACAGTGATCGCCTCGGACAAGACCGGCACGCTGACCATGAATCAATTGACCGTTCGCCAAATCATTGTTCCGGGCGCTGCGCCCTGGCAGGTCAGCGGAGAAGGCGTTACGCCTGAGGGGTCAATCAACACCGCGACTGGGGCCTTGGATGAGCTCGAGGCGGCCCGGCTCAATGCCGTGTGCAGGGTTGCCGCATTGTGTAACGAGGGTTTTTTCGGTCTGCGCGGTGGTGAATGGGTCGGTCACGGTGACTCGGTTGATGTTGCCTTGCTTGTCATGGCCCACAAGGCAGGTTTGGTGCGGGAGGAACTGTTGTCGCGCTTTCCAGAGCGTGAAGTCATCCCGTATGAGTCGGAGTTTGGTTACGCGGCGACACTGCATGAGGACGAGACCGAGGGCCACGGACTGCTTCTCGTCAAGGGCGCGCTCGAGCGTTTGTTGCCCATGTGCGCGACTATGATGACGCCTCAGGGCGAAGTGATGCTGAGTGCCGCGGAGATCGAGGCGGCGATGGAGGCCCTCGCGGCCGATGGTTACCGTACACTCGCCTTCGCCCACGCGCGGGTCCCTGCTGGGGTGGAATTTGGTCACGAGTCGCTGACAGGGCTTACCCTGCTTGGGGTCGTCGGTATGATCGACCCGTTGAGGATTGAGGCCAAAAGTGCGGTTGAGCAATGTCATGCGGCGGGTATTCGAGCCTGCATGATTACGGGTGACCACCCGGCGACGGCCTTTTCCATTGGTCGCGAGGTCGGTCTGGTATCGGACTCGGGTCAGGTCGTAACCGGCGTTCAACTGAAGTCAGCTATGGCGCAGTCGGGTGCGGATGGTCTCGATGCCCTCGTTGCCGACGCCAATGTCTTTGCGCGCGTCGAGCCTAGTCAGAAGGTCGCGATCGTGCAGTCGTTGCAGCGCACCGGAGAGTTTGTAGCCGTGACCGGGGACGGTGTCAACGACGCCCCGGCCCTCAAGACTGCGAATGTCGGTGTCGCCATGGGTCAGCGTGGGACCGATGTGGCCAAGGAGAGCGCCGATCTCGTTATCACCGATGACAACTTCGCCTCCATTGTGTCGGGTGTCGAGGAGGGGCGGGTCGCCTATCGCAATATACGCAAGGTCATCTTCCTGTTGATCTCGACCGGGGCGGCCGAACTCGTGCTCTTTATCCTATCGCTATCAACGGGCCTGCCCATGCCGCTGACAGCGATCCAACTGTTGTGGCTTAATCTCGTGACCAATGGCATTCAGCACGTCGCGCTGGCCTTTGAACCCAGCGAGGGTGATGAGATGAGGCGTCCGCCGCGACGCCCGGCGGAGCCGATCTTCAATCGAGTTATGATTGAGCGCACGTTATTGTCCGCAGCCCTTATCGGTTTATTGGCATTCATCGTCTTCCGCAATCTAACGGCGGCGGGTATTCCGGTCGAGACGGCGCGGAATGAAGTGCTATTGCTGATGGTGCTGTTCGAGAACGTCCATGCCTTCAACTCACGTTCCGAGCTGCGTTCGGCGTTCCTGCATAACCCGCTTCGGAACCCGCTGTTGTTGTTCGGCACGATCGTCGCGCAGCTCGTGCATATTGGCGCGATGTCGACACCTGGACTGAACTCGGTGTTGGGGGTCATGCCTGTCACGTTTGCTGACTGGGTCGGACTCGTGCCGATCGCGCTGCTATTGCTGTTGGTTATGGAGGCGCACAAATACGTGCGCCGTCGCATTTGAAAAGCCGCGTCATCCCCTGGGTGGTTGTTCAATGACCTGTTAGTTGGCGGTAGGTGCCGATATCCGCCTCGATAGCGTTCTTGAGCGAGGCAATCCCTTCCGTTGTGATTTCGTCCAGACCCTTCGGGCAGCCCTCCGGGCCGATCTCGATGCCATACAGAACCAGTTCAGGAGGCAGGGCGGCCAGTGATCGCCCCAGGGCTAGGGTCTCCGCAACCCCGAGGTCGTGACTCGACCGGACGGTAACCGCGCCTTCAATATCTTTTTCGGTGAAACGCCGGATTTCGCCTGTGTGTCCGCCGAATCGGGCCGCATCGATCAGGATCGCAAGTTCTGCATCCCTTATCTCGTCCAGCAGGCCGACGCCGGGGCGGTCGCAAACCCGTATGGATAGGGTGCCTGGAGGAAAACGGTCGACCAGATTGGAGTCGCTCAGCCGCTTGGCGGCCATTATGCCAAGCGTATCGGCGCCAAACGGGGAGCCGATGCCGATGATTCGTACCGGGTTCACTGACGGTCGACTCTGACCTTCAGAAAATGGGTCGCGCAGGAGATGCAAGGGTCGTAGTTGCGGATGATCTGTTCACCCTGTTGGCGCAGGGCGTCATCACCCCGATCGAGGCCGAAGGCCTCAAGGGATAGTTTCAGGTCCTCCTCGATGCGGGCCTGGTTCTGGCTCGTGGGTGGCACGATCATGGCCTGTTTGATCAATCCATCGGCCGAGGTTTCGTAGCGGTGCCAGAGGATCCCTCGGGGGGCCTCCGTCGCGGCCATTCCTGTACCCGCCTTGGGCGCGACCTCGACAAAGGGTTCATCTGGAATGCGATAGCGTTCCAGGATCTCGATGGCCTGGTGCAGCGCCAAACAGACCTCGATGGCACGGGCGACAATGCTCTGGAACATGTCCACACTCGGCAGCGTGATGCCGGTCTGCCGGATCAGGGTGCGGATCGATGTCGGCAGGCGGTGGTGATTGAGGTTGAGTCGGGCCAGCGGTCCGACCAGATAGGGCTGCCCGTCCAGATGGGCGTGCAGAGCCGTTGAATGTGGGACTTGGTGTTCCCGGAAGTGCGCCTCGAATGCGTCAGGTGCGATATCGAGACCGTTGTTCGAGACCAAGCGGCCCGCATTCATCGGGTATTCTTCTCCGTGGCGCAATGCAACCCAGGTGAACGGTGCCGAATGATCACTAGCAGGTGCAATCGTGGCGGTCCATTGAGCCATAGCCTCGGCCTCGGGCAGTGCTGCCCTAAGTGTCTTGAGAAGATCCTCGATGGCGCGCAGATCGGGGGCATGATGGAATCCGCCGACGCGAACGCCGACGGGGTGCACGGAACGGCCGCCCAGCAGCTTGATCAGGGCGTTGCCGACGCCTTGCAGGCGCAGGCCGCGCCGAACCTCCGCGGGGTGGTCCTGAGCCATTTCCGGCGCACTGGCGTAGCCAAGGAAGTCGGGTGCGGCGAGCAGGTGGATATGCAGGCAGTGGCTTTCGATCCACTCACCACAGTAGAGCAGTCGCCGCATGTCGCGGACCCAGGGTCCGGGCTCGCAGTCGAAAATTTGCTCCAGGGCATGCACGGCGCTCATCTGGTAGGCCACGGGGCAGATGCCGCAAATTCGAGCCACGATATCCGGGATCTCGTGCCAGGCTCGTCCCTCCAGGAACTTCTCAAACAGTCGTGGCGGCTCAAAAATGCGCAGGTGCAGGGTCTCGATGCGCCCATCCCTGACCGATAGATCCAGCGCCCCTTCGCCCTCGACGCGCGCCAGCACCGGGACGTTGATTCGGATCCGCTGTTCATCATCGGCCATCCGCATCTCCTTCCAGGGCGCGACCGGCCTCGGTAAAGGTCGGAGCGCCGTTGTTGATGAACCAGAAACGGCGCTGGACATCGGCCTGGGTGAGCCCGAGGTCAGTCAGTCGTTTGGACAGGGCCGAGGTGTTGGCTGACTCGGCAGGACCGTAGCAGGCGTAGCAGTCGCGCCCGAAGCTCGGGCAGATTGCGCCGCAACCGGTTAGCGTCACCGGACCCATGCAAGGCAGGCCGCGACTGACCATGACGCAGACGGTGTGCTTGCGCTTGCATTCGAGGCAAACCTTGTCCTGGGCCTGTTGCGGCTTGACGCCGAACAGCAGGGCGCGCACGGTGGCGAGCACTTGGGCGCCGCTGACGGGGCAGCCCCAAAGTTCGAGGTCGACCTTGGCGTAGGCCGCGATCGGGGCGCAGGTCGCGAGGCTGTCGATGTATTCGGGATTGGCATAGACCCCGGCGACCCAGTCATCGCTCTCCCGAATATTTCGCAGGGCTTGAATGCCCCCGGCGGTTGCGCAGGCGCCGATCGTGACCAGAAATCCGCTGTTGGCGCGCACTTGGCGGATG
>Ga0316204_10005715_pt1 | contig 20126 bp, 7 predicted proteins | sample 6monrhotite_MG_2_FD_205661 | JGI IMG/M metagenome (GOLD analysis project Ga0316204, IMG submission 205661) | Microbial mat bacterial communities from mineral coupon in-situ incubated in ocean water Damariscotta River, Maine, United States -... | ecosystem: Environmental > Aquatic > Marine >...
AGTTAAGTTCCCGCCACTTTCACCACGAGAAGTGCGCTGGAAAGAAGGTAAGCCGAATAAGTATGACATCAAGGCACGAGAAAAAGAACGCCAGGAAAATAAATGAAAGTGAGGGCGTGAGCTAGGGCTATCGAGCTTAAATTGACCATTTACAAAAATGCTGAAAATGGTGATAGAAACCACCCGACAGACACGCATGCACTTGCACTGATACCCGCCATAAAGAATAAGCAATCGCCCGCGATTCACAAAAAACACACCCCATGCAACTAAACAAACTCTTTGTACAAGGCATTTATGGCGAACTCTACCGACTCTACCGGTGGCACGAACGCCCGATTCTCGGACCGATACAGCCCGAAAACCTGTCGGACAAATGCACCGCCAGCAGGTTTGTCCGGCGGCTCAGCATGGAACACGCCGACTGGTTAAAAGTTCTGTGCGAAATGGATGCCATAACGGCCAATAGCGACATATCGCTCGACCACAGCCAGCGCGATGTGATCAATCTGGTGATGCGAGGTCGATTAATCGCCTATTCGCTTGGCAGTCTTGATGTGCATAACATGGGTGACTACCCGATCATCAACGCCCCACAAGGTGTGCAGTACCACTTCATTCTCGCTAGCCTGTTATTGCTGAGTGAATCTGACGAAGTGAAATCCTTCCGGAACGAATGGCAACAAGCCGAAGCATTCCTCGAAGCACTTGCGCTGAGCGACGAACAACTGGATATGCTGATCTCCGGCCTCGAACTCCGGGCCTGGCCAAACCGGGCAGACCGGATTGAAAGCCTGAAAACAGCCTTTTCCATGGGGCAGATCGCCGTAGTGATCGTCCGCGACAGCGTCGTGGTACCACCAAAACGCAGCCCGGAAGACCTGCCCGTTGAATACTACAGCCCTAAACCCTACACACTGGGGTCACATGAAGAACCGGGGTATGTGCCACCGGAAAATCCGCATGCGGGCTTGCACAATCAGGAGGAATTAACACCGGATTTTACTACCTCGGCAGAGTCCTTTAAGACGACCCGGCAGGTGGATATGCGCAATCTGTCCCCGGAGGATAAAGTTGTGAGGGAGGCACTTAAGGAACAAGGCTGGAAAGAATATAAGGTTGAAGAAATCCTGACATCCGGTGATCAGTTCAGTCTCGAAAAAATGGACAAAGGGGACAAATTGTACGGTTTTGTCACGGGTGGCCGGGATATCAGTACACTTGATAACAAGGCATACTGGTTAGACGAGAAGAGTCTTGCTGATGTAGAAACAGAGTTTTTCAGACAAGGCTATTGGGATAAAGAAGGTGTTAAAGGTTATCTGGCGCTACCTTGTTTCAACAGGGCCAATGACATGATTACTGTTGAACTTACCGAAGATCAAACCGTGGTTAAATCCACTATTGGCAAGGCCACCGAGTTATTACGTTACGATGGTGCAGATGGCTACACCACGGGCATCCTGAATAAAACGATGAACGGTGGTGGTACCCAGATTTCACCCAATGCCCGCAGATTAACATTACTGTCAGGAAAATAAGTGATGCCCAATACCGAAGAACAACGCCTTGATATTATCGAGAATTGCAACATTCTTCTGAATGGAATACTTAAACCCTTTAGCAATACCGATAATACCCCCGAAGGGCGCATGATTACGCAATGCCGATGGCTAAAAGAGCATGCCGAAAATCATGACCTGCCCTTGCCGGTAGACAGAGGGAAGCTGGGCTCTTTGCTTTATATTTACACCAACGGTGAACTGTTTACGGCAGCGATACCCGATAAAGATGTCTATGCTGCAGAAATCAACATGGAACGGATAATAAGCCTAGCCAAAAAAGCCAAATTCCTCACTAAACCTCCTTACACCCCTTATGCCCTGCGTTGCATCGATGCCCTGATAAGATTATTGCAAACTGCCCCTCGGCCATTGACCCAATACGAACAGGGTCTGATTCCTGATCTGGGGCAACTGAAACGGCTTTTGGACGAAGGAAAAATAGAGCCTCCGTTAGGCGCTTATAAACCTCAGTACCCGAATTTTATTAAAGTAGAAAGCTCCGTTGAAGACATCCCCGACGGAAAAGACTATTTTTACACAGTTTCAGACCTTATTTTCAACGGTGTCCGCCCCGATACTTGGCTAACCCCTGAAGATGCAGACAAAGAAACCCGGAATTTGTAGCAGATTTGTTGGTTAACCTTGATTTTTCCCCAACCGAGCTTTGATTTGCCGAAAAATACGGGTTTTTTCGCCTCGGATGCCCACCTTGATTTATCCACTATTTGCCAGAATAACCCCAAAATTGTGATAGACTCGCGGGCGTTTATTTGGCTTCAGAATGCATTCTTATTTCAATTCCGTTAGAACGCAGCAAACACTTACAAGGACACCCTTATGACTCCATACCGCCCGAAGATACGATTTAATCCTCTTCCGATGATTTTTTTGGCGCTGTTTGCCTTGGCTGTGCAGGGTTGTTTTCACAGCAGCAGTGGCGGAGGGAAGATTGGCGTAACACCTGATGCAGATCCGGCAGGTTATTACGATGTCAGCGGTACGGCGAGTGTTGGTAATGGCAGTGGCGGGACGTTGACGATCACAGATTTACAGGGATTGGTGAACGGTACCCGGTTTATTGCCATTAGTGATGCCAACGGTCTCGTTTATGATGGCACGATGACCGAGATCAACATCGATGACTTTACCGCAACCGTCTCAGTTTTTCAGGACGGCACTCTGATCACAACAGCCCCTGTCACCGGCATGATTACAGCAGGCGCAAAAATTACCGGAACGCTGACTGGCAGCGGTCTGGGTAGCGGGAGTTTTGAGTTGATTTATGCGCTATCGAATGATACCGCCGCTGCTTTGTCTCGTGTGCAAAATAGTGTTGATGAAGGCTGGTTCGATAGAGTGGGAGGTGGGATGGCAATAGGTTTGGCTTTTGTTGTTGATACGATGGGGAATATCACTCCTGGTTTTAGCGCTACTGATGGTGTTTTTAATCAATGTGTTGTTGATACCGGTGTAATTTCACCGATTACGGGTACCAGTCTTTATACCCTCAACCTGACGCTGTCTAATTGTAGCAATACCGCCGTTAATGGCGATTATTCCGGTTTAGCCTCTATACGTAACGAAAGCACCGAAAACCCTATAGGTGACCGCTTAGTATCGGTCATTTCTAATTCGAATTTTAGTGTTTTTGGTGAATTCAAGGCTGATAGTGTGTGAGTGGTGCCGCACCAGCTAAGCATGTCGGAATTACGTTTGACTGACGGCAATAAACAGTAATCAAGCAGGGCAGTAGAATATGGAAAAAAATATAGCACATCAGTATGACGTATTTAACGTATGGTTTTTTTCTGTCCTGTTGTTAATGAATAGTGTAGGTGTCTCACAGGTTGTTGCTGGACCAGATGGCGGTCAAGTCGTGGGTGGTACGGGTTCTATTGCTCATTCCGGTACCACTACCACCATCAACCAAACTACACAAAACATGGCCATCGACTGGCAGAGCTATAATGTTAATGTCGATGAGCGTGTGCAGTACATCCAGCCTGATTCCTCTTCCATTTCTCTCAACCGTATCCTGAGCCAAAGTGGTTCCACCATTGCCGGGCGTATTGACGCCAATGGTCAGGTGATTCTCGTTAACCCTAACGGCATCTTTTTTACCCCCACCTCAATGATCAATGTTGGCGGTATTATCGCTTCGGGTCTAAATATCCAGCCAAACGATTTTATGAATGGTAACTACATCTTTGATGAAGTGTTGGGCACCGATGGCGCAGTGATCAACAGTGGCATCATCAACGCCTCCTTGGGCGGTAATGTTGCACTCATTGGTAGACAGGTTGAAAACGATGGTCTGATTGTGGCCAACCTGGGCTCGGTGACAATGGCGGCGGGTAAGCAAGCGGTGCTCACCTTTGATCAAGATGGGTTGTTGGGTGTCCGTGTCAGCAAAGAAATTCTACAAGACGAACTCGGTGTTGATCCCGCCGTGTTAAACAATGGTGAGATCAACGCCGAAGGCAGTCGTGTGTTATTGACTGCCAGCACTAGCCAGGATGTGTTTTCACAAGCGGTGAATACCGGTGACCTGAATCAAACCGCTACCAGCGTTGTTATGCATGAAGATGGCAGCTTTACGCTAGGCAATGGCGCGGATGTGCTCAACACTGGCAGTATTGATACGTCTATCACCAACAATGATCAAAGCCTTGATCAGAACATAGGCCGCATTGTATTACTTGGCGAAAACGTGACCAGCAGTGGTGAATTGCGTGCTGATGCCGCCAATGGTCATGGTGGTGAGATTGAGCTTCATGCACAAAATACCACCCTGCTAACGGGAAATAGTTTGACATCTGCCCGTTCAGAAACCAATGGCCAAGGGGGTATTGTAAAGGTATTGGGCAACAGGATAGGACTGTTTGAGCAATCCATGGTGGACGTTTCCGGTGCTAATGGTGGTGGGCAGGCACTGATTGGTGGCGACTTTCAAGGTAATAATTCGGCAATACGTAATGCGACGACCACGATTGTTAATGGCGGTACAGTTATTCACGCCGACGCCATTGAAAATGGTGATGGCGGAAAAGTTATTTTATGGTCAGACAGTGATACCTTTTTTGGCGGGGATATTTTTGTTCGTGGCGGAAAGATTGGCGGTAATGGTGGCTTGATTGAGACATCAGGTAAGGAAAACTTAATATTTCGTGGTAACACGGATCGCAGTGCTCCACAAGGCAAGGCTGGCTGGCTTTTGCTTGACCCTAGAGATATTACAATAGGCACTGCTGTAAGTGATAATAGTGAACTTGATGATAGAACAGTTGATTTTACTGACTGTTCAGGAGGAAGCTGTAGCTCCTCTAGTGACGATTTTAATATCAGTGCCGTAAAACTTCAATCGGAGTTGAATGCTGGTGATGTGGTATTACAGGCAAATCGGGATATTAGTGTTACAGGATCCATAACGACAGATAGTCCAGAGGTGTATACCCTAACCTTGCAAGCTGGTGATGATATTAGAACAGGTACTGATGCGGACTTTAGTTTGGGCAACGATAATCTAGTGATGATAGCGGGCAGTTCCGGTTGTGATAGTAGTTGCCAGGATAGTGAGGGTAGTGGAAATACCTTTGAAGGCGGAAACATTCAATTGCGAGGCACTATCGACACCAGTGGCAACCTGACTTTACATGCCGCTGATAGTATCCGGATTGACAATGCCATTGGTGGTACTACCGCACCATCGTCCATTGTGATACGTGCCGGTAATTCAATAGAGACACAAACAAATGGTGCCATTACATCGAATGGAACGATCACTCTAACTGCGGCTGATAGTTCGTTAACAGGTGATTCTCTGTACCCAACAGTAGCGCGTAGCCAGCCTCTGACTGGAAATATCATTCTTCGGCATGACGTAACAACGAATAACAATGATTTTTTTGCGACAACCACAGCTGGTTATTTTGATAACTGGTTTAGCAATCGAAATCTGGATGCTGGAACGGGAGCTGTCACTATTCAGGCTGAAGGAGCAGGCACTAGTACTAAGGATAGTAACATCACAGCAGGTGCTTTCCTGGGTGACATTACCGCTGGGTCACTTTCGGTTACCACCACAACCGGCCAAATCAGGCAGTCTGCTAGTGCTACACGAAACCTCGTCGTTACTGGAACCTCTACGTTTAATGCAGGTGCAAACCCCATTAATCTGCAAAACACATCGAATGATTTACGAGGTAGTATTGCCTTTACCACCACTGGCACCAACAATGTTGATCTAGAAAATACAGCGACAACCACGATTTTGGGGGATGTCAGTGTCGGTGGCAATTTGACGGTGACGGCTTCACAAAATTTAACGCTCGCTGATGCCAATGCTGGTGCTGATGATGTGGTGGGTGCGACGGATAGTGATATCCAGTTAACTTTTGGTACCGATGATACAGGTTTTACTTTTACTGCTGATGGTACGGTGACCACCGGAACGGGTGGCTCTATCACAGTTACCGGAGGCGCGGGAGGAGATACATTTGATATTAACGCTATGGGCTTGTTGGGGCTCGATCTTGATGGTGCTGGGGGGAACGATGTTTTGTTTGCCGCAAACGAAGCTAACTTTTGGTCAATTAATGGCACAGAGAGTGGTGGAATTTATGCGAACACGACTGATCGCTCCACACCTGACAATGAGCGTTTGCTTTTCAGTGATATTGAAAGCTTGACTGGCGGAGAAGACATTGATGACTTTTTAGTTACCGGTACGGGCACAATTCCGGGTTCTATCAATGGTGGTAGTGGCAGCGGCATAAACAGCCTGACAATAGCGAAAGATGATGTTGGCACGCCCACACCCGTGCCAACAGACAACACCTGGACCATCAATGCTGTATACGGCGGCACTGTTACTGCGGGCATTGGTACTGATTTTTCAAACATCCACACGATTACCGGTGGCGCAGGTGCAGACACTTTCCAATTCACGACAACCAATGCCGTTGTAAACAGCGTGACCGGTGGTGGAGGCGATGACACTATCGAAGGTCATCATCTGACTTCTACCTGGAGCATTAACGGAGCAGCCACAGGAGGCACACTTAGCAATGACGCGACAGTCAGTGTAACGGCACCTGACGCGGGTGTGATTCGTTTTACCGAGATAGAAACACTGACAGGCGGCGACAATAACGACATCTTTGATATCAGGGCGGACTTCACTGGCACCCTCAATGGCCGTGGTGGCAACGATAATTTCAATATTCTTCAAGCCGTGACAGGTACTGTTAATGGTGGCACTGGTAATGACACCTTTGATTTATCTGCCAATATCAGCGGCATTATCGATGGTGATGCTGGTGATGATACTTTTAACATCAACGCCAGCGGGCTTACGTTTTCAGATATCCGTGGCGGCGACAATACTGATACCGTGCGTGGCCCGGATGCCGCCAATACCTGGATTGTGAATGCCGATGGCGGTGGCACACTCAATGGCACAATCGGCTTCTCGCAAATGGAAACCCTTACCGGCGGTATCGGTACCGAAATAGATACCTTCACTGTCAATACTGGTGTCACTATCGGTACCCTCAACGGTCAAGCGGGTGGCGATAAATTCACTATTAATGGTAACGTCGCCACCCTCAATGGTGGCACTGGTAACGATATCATTGATATCGAATCCAACGGACGTGTCACGCTGGCATTGAATGGTGATGCAGGTACAGACACCATCACTGTCAAAGCCACCGATACAACAAACTATGGTGAAGTAGCTTCAATCAGCGGTGGCGCAGATGCTGACACGATTAACGTTAACACCAATGGTCGTGTGACAGGCGTCATAACCGGCAACGATGGAGGAGATAACATTACCATCAATGGCACTGCAAACAGCGTCGATGCCGGAGCTGGAAATGACACCCTCACGATCACCAATGCCAGCGTCGTTACCGGACTGATTGATGGTGGAGCCGACGCCGACAGTCTGACAATTACCGGCAACGATGTCACTCTCACCGTTGGCAGCGATGTTGAGCAGATCGAAACACTGACCGCAACAGGCAGCGGTACTCACACCTTGATCGGTAGCGATGCGGACAACACCTGGACAGTGAATACTGCCTCCTCACTGGTTTACAACAGCAATACCGTGAATTTCAGTGGTTTTAACAACCTTACCGGTGGCACAGGGGTTGACCAATTCGACATTCGTGTTAATGCCGGAACACTGAGGGGAGGAGAAAACAATGATACATTCACCCTCCGTGCAGAAAATATTACCGCCACAATTGATGGAGGAACGGGTGGTTCAGATTCAGATACGCTTACTGGTTTTGATACCACGACAAACCCCAACACATGGACAATCAATTCAAGTGATGGTGGCAGTCTCCAAAATGTAGCCGGGACAGGCACCAACGTTACTTTCTCAGAGATTGAAAACCTCACCGGCGGTACCGATGCGGATGACTTTACGATTACCGGGTCAGGCAGCATCAGCGGGACAATTGATGGTGGTAGTGATACAGGCATAAACACTCTCACCGGGCGTAATGCCGACAACACCTGGGAGATAGATGGAACACACAGCCTGGGCTTAACGACGAGTGGAACCACCTATGTCGATGCATTCACCAGGATTGACACCCTGACCGGGGGAACTGGTATCGACACCTTTAACATTACCGCCGCGTTTAACGGAAATATTAACGGGGGTGACAATAATGATGACTTTAATATTGGCGCAGATGTTAGTGGAACCATAGATGGTGGTTTGGGCACTGACACGTTTGATGTGACTGCTGTTACTAGTGGGTTACTGCAAGGTAACAATGGTATCGACACCTTTAATCTAGGTGCGGACGTTACAGGTGGCGCAAGCGGCGGTGCCGGTAATGATATTTTTAATATCAGCACATCACTGAGCAATACACTGAGCGGTAATGAAGGCGATGATACCTTTAACATCTTCCAGGCAGGTTTAACGGTTAACGCCATTGATGGAGGCTCATTAAACGAAACCACGGGCGACATACTGGCGGCTGCCGATGAAAGCAACTACTGGCTGATCAATGCCGAAGACGGCGGCAGCATTTATACCTCCGCTTCAAATCGCACAAATATGACCTCGACAGCCCTGAATTTCAGCGACGTTGAAAATATGGTGGGAAACAACGGTATTGATGACTTCCTGATGAGTAGTGTGGGCTCGGTCACATCGATTGATGGCGGCAACGATGCTGGCATGAACACACTCACAGGACTTGATGGGGCTAATAGCTGGAATATCACCACAACAGGAAACAGCCTGAAAATAACAATGGGTAATAACTATGTCGATGTTTTTGATAATATTGACATATTAACGGGTGGTTCAGATGTTGATATTTTTACCGTTGATGTCGGAGCCACCATCGGGACATTGAATGGTCAGGCTGGTGCAGATGTATTTTCTGTTACCAATGCTGATTCTGTTTCCGGGCTTATTGATGGTGGTGATGATGCCGACAGCTTGACGATTACGGGCAGTGACATCACTTTCGTATTGGGCGAGGGTGTTGATCGGGTCGAGACAGTGACGGCAGGTGGGGGTAGCAATACCCTGACTGGTGCGAATGGAGGAAACGACTGGGATATCTCAAGTGGTGGCAACACGGTGACGGATACCAGTACCGGAGAAACGATCACATTCTCAAATTTTTCAATCCTCAATGCCGGTACCGGCGGGGATGATTTTACGGTAGACACCTCTGGCATTACTGCGATTAATGGTAATGCCGGTACAGACAATATTACGCTCACCTCAACGGGTATTGTGAGTACGGTAAACGGTGGTACTAACACTGACAGCCTGACGATCAGTACCGGCAACAACCTCTGGGCAGTGGATGCCAGTGATGATGGTGATGTAAGGGATATCGAAACACTGAGCAATATTACGACGTTTACCTCTATTGAAACACGTATTGGCAGCGTAGCGGGTACAAACAATATTGATTTGAGTGCATTTGGTACCGATACAATATTGTTGGCAGGTTACCAGAACTTTGATCTCCTGATAGGAAGTGGTGCTGGCACGTTACAAGGCATTGATGGCCAACAAAACGACTGGAGCATCCAGGCTGTTGCTGGTGCGCCGGCGATCGGGACAGCCGGTGTTGATGATGGTACGGTCAGCGTGGGTGCCGTCACCACCGGGTTTATCAATTTTACCAATGTAACCGGCGGCGATGCAGGCGACACCTTCACCATTGATTCCAGCGGTTCATTAACGGGAACAATCAATGGTGGAGGGGGAAACAACACCTTGACAGGTGCCAATGTTGCCAACACTTGGGATGTTACCGGGAATGGATCAGGCACATTGGGTTACACCACAACGGCACTGACCAATACCACTTTTTCCGGGATTCAACATTTGGTCGGTGGAAGTCTGGTGGATACTTTTACGGTTAATGCCGGGGCCACTATTGCGACCTTGAGTGGACAAACCGGTAATGATCAATTTACTGTCTCCGGCACCGTCAGCGGTGTGATTAATGGCGGCAGTAACACCGATGATAATGATATTCTTAATATCACGGCTGCTGGCGACCGCATTATTCAGTTAGGTACGACGGCCAGCGCCGGAGCAGACTACACCGTCACCAACATCGAAACTCTCGATGCAGACGGCACGACCGGAAACACTATTGGCAACACCTTACGTGGCGCCCCTGGCGACAACACCTGGGTCGTCAATACCGACAACGACGGTACCGCCAATGGCACCATCTTCCGCAACTTCGCCAACCTTGAAGGCAACACCGGCATCGACATCTTCACCGTCAATGCCGATATCAGCAATATCACCACCGGCAACGGCACTAACAGTGTCACCGTCAACAGCAGCGGCAACGTTACGGGTGCGATCACCGGCGGTACCGGCATTGACACTCTTAGCATCATCGGCAGCGCCATCACCCTCAGCACCGGTGAAAATAACGACATCATCACCGTCTCCGGCACCGTCAGCGGCGTGATTGATGGCGGCAGCAACGCCAGCGACAACGATACACTGAACATCACCGCCGCTGGAGACCGCATCATCCAACTCGGTACGACTGCCAGCGCCGGCGCAGACTACACCGTCACCAACATCGAAACCCTCGATGCAGACAGTACGACTGGAAACATTTTTGGCAACACCCTGCGTGGCGCCACCGGCAACAACACCTGGGTCGTCAATACCGACAACGACGGCACCGTCAATGGCGCCACCTTCCGCAACTTCGCCAACCTTGAAGGCAACACCGGCATTGACACCTTCGCCATCAATGCCGCTCTTCGCAGTATCAACGCCGGTAACGGTGACAACGACATCACCGTCAACAACGCTGGCAACGTTACGGGTGCGATCACCGGCGGTACTGGCATTGACACCCTTGATATCATCGGCAGCGCCAATACCATCAGCACTGGCGAAAGTGACGACATCATCACCGTCTCCGGCACCGTCGGCGGCGTGATTGATGGCGGCAGCAACGCCAGCGACAACGACAACGACAACGACACACTGAACATCACCGCCACCGGCGACCAGATCATCCAGCTCGGTACGATTGCCAGCGCCGGTGCAGACTACACCGTCACCAATATTGAAACCCTTGATGCAGACAGTACGACCGGAAACACTCTTGGCAACACCTTGCGTGGCGCCACCGGCAACAACACCTGGGTCGTCAATGCCGACAACGACGGTACCGCCAATGGCACCACCTTCCGCAACTTTGCCAACCTTGAAGGCAACACCGGCATCGACACCTTCGCCATCAATGCCGCTCTTCGCAGCATCAACGCCGGTAATGGTAACAACAGCATCACCGTCAACAGTGATGGCAATGTTACGGGTGCGATCACCGGCGGTACCGGCATTGACACTCTTAGCATCATTGGCAGCGCCAACACCCTCAGCACCGGTGAAAATAACGACATCATCACCGTCTCCGGTACCGTCAGCGGCGTGATTGATGGCGGCAGCAACGCCAGCGACAACGACACACTGAAAATCATCGCCGCCGGAGACCGCATCATCCAGCTCGGTACGATTGCCAGCGCCGGTGCAGACTACACCGTCACCAACATCGAAACCCTTGATGCAGACAGTACGACTGGAAACACTCTTGGCAACACCCTGCGTGGCGCCACCGGCAACAACACCTGGGTCGTCAATGCCGACAACGACGGTACCGCCAATGGCACTACCTTCCGTAACTTCGCCAACCTTGAAGGCAACACCGGCATCGACACCTTCGCCATCAATGCCGTTCTTCGCAGCATCAACGCCGGTAATGGTAACAACAGCATCACCGTCAACAGTGATGGCAATGTTACGGGTGCGATCACCGGCGGTACCGGCATTGACACTCTTAGCATCATTGGCAGCGCCAACACCCTCAGCACCGGTGAAAATAACGACATCATCACCGTCTCCGGCACCGTCAGCGGCGTGATTGATGGCGGCATAAACACCGATGACAATGACACACTGAATATCACCGCTGTGGGTGATCGTACCGTGCAGATAGGCACGGTTGTAGGTAGCGAAGATTACACGGTCACCAACGTTGAACTGATCAATGCTGATGGCACTACCGGAAACACCACCGGCAATATTTTACAGGCTGGCACGGGCGCAAATGTCTGGACAGTTAGTGACGTCAACGACGGCAATGTAGGCGGGGTTAACTTCACTAACTTTGCCAATTTGACGGGTAACAGCGGTGTGGATACCTTTAATGTGGATGCCGACATCAGTGGTGTTATTGATGGTCGCGGCGGAGCAGATATTCTCACGATTACCAGCAGCGATGATCAAATCGTGCAATTAAGTGCGACGGATCTTGATGCTGGAGAAAATTTCAATATCACCCGTGTAGAAACAATCACTGTGTCGAACAGTGCCACCGGTAACACCTTACGTGCTGATACAGGTGCCAACACCTGGGTAGTCGATACGGATAACGGGGGTGACATCACAAATGCAGGTACCACCGTCAATTTTACGAATTTTGCCAACCTGGAAGGCAACAGCCTTGTGGATAACTTCTCCGTTGACGCTCAAATAAACGGTATTAACGCTGGAGATGGTGTTAATGACATTATTGTTGGTAGTACGGGAAGTGTAACGGGTTTTCTCATTACAGGTAGCAATGATGACACGATTAATATTGATGGCACAGTTAACACAATTGCTGCTGGAGATGGCGTAAATACGATTAGTGTCGCTGGCTCTGCTGCCAGCATTACCAGTGGTAGTGGCAATGATGCATATAATATCAGCGGAAGCGCCAGCTCGATCAATGCCGGAGACGGCGCAGACACGGTCACTATTACCGCTACGGGTGGTATCCGCGGCGCACTAAGTACGGGAATGGGCAACGATATGATTGACATTGCCGGTATTGTCGATGGTGTGATCAACGGAGGAGCCGGCAACGACGACACTCTGCTGATCAGTGGCCCCGGTGATCGTAGTATCGAGCTTGGTATCAATGGTAATGCCGCCAACCTCAATGTTGCCTTCATTGAAACCCTCACCGCCAATGCGGGTACCGTCAATACCCTCGTCGGTGACAGTGACGCCGCCACCAACGACTGGGATATCCTCGGCACCCGTAACGGCACCGTGTTTGATCAAGCGACTACCACTGTATTTACGAATATTGACAACGTGAGCGGCGGGGCAACCACTGACAACTTCACACTCTCTACCAACAGCTTTACTGGTTTGATTCATGGTGGGGAAGGCGTTGATCAATTGTTGATTAGTGCAACAGGTGAGCAAACGGTCGAGATTGGCAATCGGGTAACAGGCAACCTGAACGTCTATCAATTAGAAACCCTTACCGCGAACGGAGCCGCTGCGAAGAACGAATTGATTGCGGATATTGACCAAATCGCGGCCACCACAAACTGGACGATTGATGGTACTAATATCGGAGGGTTAGCCGATGGAACCAACAATGTCGACTTTATCAACTTTACCGATTTAACGGGTGCCGATGGTAATGGTACAGACAATTTCACGATATCCGGTAATGCAACATCCGGCATATCTGGTCTGATCAATGGCATGGGCGGTAATGATAGGTTAACCATTACGGCCACGGGAGACCGGGTCATCGAACTGGGTGACCGGAGCAATACAAATAACAATGTATTTCAGATTGAGACCATTACCGCAAACTCATCGGCAGCGAATGAACTGATCAGTGACAGTAATAGCAGCAAAAACAGCTGGATTGTTAACACAAACAATGGCGGCACACTCTCTGATAATGGTGTAAACAACACGACATTCAGCAATTTTTCAACATTATCAGGTGGCACGACTATTGATGAATTTACCGTCAATTCAGGAGTGGCAATCAACACCCTGAATGGCGGGGATGGAAATGACCGATTTATAATTGCAGGAACGGTGACGGATGCGATTGATGGTGGGAATAATGCAGACACCGTTACACTCAATACGGGTAGCAACGTTGAAACGGTTTTGCTGGGCGCAGGGGATGACCAATTTACCATTAACGGCGGCACTGTAAACAGCGGCGTCTACGGTGAAGAGGATAATGACACCTTCGTTTCCAACGGTGGCAATGTTGGCCTGTTTGATGGTGGCGGCGGTAGCAATGACCGTGTGCGCTATGATGGAACAGTCACCATTGCCCTGGGTGATGCCGTTGGTCTTGATGGTGTCACCATCAATAATATTGAAGGTGTGGAAGCTGTTGATGGAACGATCAATGCTCGGCAGGGTGTGATAACAACAACGACATGGACTATTAGTGGTGACAACGAAGGGCAGGTTTATGATACGGAGACCGGCTCCGATCAGCCACTTTCCTTCAGTGGGTTTTCCACGCTCAATGGAGGTGAGGGTGTTGATATTTTCAGAGTAAACGGCAATGGCTCGGTATCTGGCAGCGTCAATGGCAATGGAGGCAACGACACATTAGATATTGACCTGAATGCCGCCAGCCGCTCCCTCTCGGGGCAAATAAACTTCGAGGGTGGTCTGGATGATGACATGATCACCATTACCGGTACACCTGCTACTTACACCGAAACCTATAACCCTGCCTACGCCTCCGGCATGGGAACCTACGATCAGTTGGCCTATGACAATGGAAGTGGTGTCACCTTCGATGTTAATTACCAGCAAACAGAAACCGTCCATGACAATATCCAGACCACAAACCTGACTATCAACAGTTCTGGTAATGCCGACGTTATCAGTTTGGGTGACAACACCTTTGGTACAGCCACTGATGCGGTTAATGTTAACTACATTGCCGGAAGCAAAAATAATATGTCTCTTTTGGCACTCAATGGCAGTGACGTCAATCTCACCGGTAGCGTGACAATGCTGGGTGATCTGCGGATAACCGCCGATGAAATAACCCAGGGCGACTCAACCACCGTCACCGCCAACAGTCTGACGCTGGACAATGTAAACCAGGCAGGCACCAGCGACGACAGACTCAACACCAACGTGAATGCACTGACGGTGAGCAACCATAGCGGTGCTGTTTTTCTCGATGAACAAAATGGCATCACGCTAACTGAAATATCCAGCACCGCTGGCAATATTGATATTGCGGCAGCCGGTTCTATTATCAGCACAGCAGACCTGCAAAGCGGTGGAACACTCACATTTAATGCGGCTGACAGCATTACGCTTGGCGGTACCAATACTTTTATTGATACTGTGAATATGACAGCAGTCAATGACATTATCTTTACAGGAGACATTGTTACTAGCTCAGCGGTGACATTAGCCGCAGGAAATAATATTAATTTGTCAAGCATTAACAATCAGCTGAGCAGCGGCCTCACCTTGTCAGGCTCCACTGTTGATATAAACAACACCGTCGCTACTGCGCTGACGAACGTTACTGCGCAAAACCTGACGATAACTTCAACGGGAAGCATAATGGGTACCGGTGCCATTATCGTGCAGGGTTCTGGCGAAACAGAAGGCGTCACAAATTTAACCTCAATAACAGGCAGCATTGTTTTAGATAATGAAAATAACAATTTTGAAAACGTTAGCCTGACGGCCGCCAATGATGTGACCTTGATTGAATCTGACGGCATAACCCTGACCACTGTCGATATCACCGATGGTGCATTAAGCGTCACAGCCAATAACGGACTGGCCAGCAATGATGCCGCCATTGGCGAGATGATACTTGGAAATATAAATGCCACCACTATTAACTTGAATGCCCGCGAAGGTGCTATCGTCAGTGAGGCTAGCAATCTCCTTGCAGACACGATCACCCTGGCTGCCGCGTCCGGTATTGGTATTGGTGGTGGTATTGGCGGCTCTGCTGGTGCTATTAATACCACCACGTCAACATTAAGTGTCATCAACGCCTCATTCGATGGTGCAGATACGCCATCCGAAGCGGGCAATGTCAACACGCTAGCGACATCAGGAACAATCAACATCAACAATAGAGGCAATGTCACCATTAATGATCTGCGTAATACTGGTAATGCCAGCCTTGATGATCCCAACAATGATGGTGACATCACTCTAACGAATACGGGCAACATCACTCTAGCGATAACTGGCGGCAGTGGTGCCATTGATGCTAATTACGGCAGCAACATCAATAATTCCCGTTATGCCGGTGACGTCACTATCGTGAGCACCGAGGGTGGAACTTTTTCAACTCTGGGAACGGGCACATCGGGTAACGCAGACATCATCGCTGAAAGTCTTTACGTAGACGGCGTTTCCGGGTTTGGCACCCGAGATAGCCCTATTGGATTGAGAGTGAACGAGAACTTTAGGTTACTTGCCCGCCCGGGTGCCCAGGCTGCCATATATTATCTTGGAGCCGAGCCACGTAATATCTTTACCAGTGATGATCTGGCGTTACTGGTTGTCCGAGGATTTATTGGATTATCAAGTCAGCAACTCATTGAAATTGAGACCCTGGGTGAAATTGATCAGGCCATTTTTACGGAAGTCAGAAACTATAACCATGACGATGTTGCTATATTGCTACCGGCTGATCAGCGTTATGGTGATAGCGATGATGATGAGGAGGAAAAGGAGAAGGACTCGGAGGATAAGTAGAATGAAAAATGCTTATCAAACAATTAAGATCCGTAGCAGCGTCCCAACAATCCAGCGATTAGTGTTGGATGGTAAATTTCAGAATAATATCGTTTTGACCAAAATGGATACCGATGGTTAGTAGCATAATTAAAAGAACTCACGCTTTAATATTTATTATCGTTAGTGTTTACAGTTCGATCGTGACGGCAGAGTTTTTAGAAATGCCGAAAATTGAACAATTCAGAGACGTAGAAGAAAAGACCATGCTTCGGGATTTGGATGTACCTGCAGTACGCGATCGCTCGCCTGACCCAACAGCTGGACCGAGGCTTGCCGTCTCAGAGTTCAGAATACAGGGCTTGGTTGAGTTTCCAGAGTTAGGCATTACCCGTGAAGCATTGACTCAGTTGGTTGAAAATATCCGCTTTACCATTATGGGAGAGGGTAAGCTGCTCGAATCGGGTTATACCATTGACGAGTTGGGCGAAATATCGAATCTTCTTGTTGATATTGAAGAAGAGACTTTAGACCGGCATGTTACGCCGCTTGAAGTTCAAAAACTGGTTTGGCTGATCAGAGAACAGCGCGGGAAACGCGGAGTTACTTTGGGCCAAATTGAAGCCGTTGCAAATAAAATTACCAGCTTTTATCGGGAGCGTGGTTTTATTCTTGCCAAAGCTTTCATACCCAAACAACGTGTGCGGGATGGTGTAGTAAGCCTTACTTTGTTGCTTGGTGTGCTGGGGGACGTCTCAATAAAAGATAATGATATGTACGATGCTGAGTCGTTGCGCTCAGTTTTTGACGATCTTTTGACTAAGCCCGTTACCAATAAAATGATCGAAGAGAATTTATTTATTATCAATAGTTTTCCCGGTATCAGCGTGGATGGTTATTTTGAACCGGGCTACCAAGTAGGTGATACACGACTGAATATTAATGTTAAAAACGAAGCTCGCTACAATGCCAATATCAGAGCAGATAATCATGGCACGGATGAATCTGGTTTATACCGGCTTTACGCTGACGTTCAGATGAACAACCTGCTGAGTATAGCCGATTACATGAAAGTTGGTCTTTTGCAGACACAATCACCTGATAACACAACATACTGGCAATTGGCTTTTGAAAGTAATTTTTTGAATCCCCGCTTCCGACTGGGTGTTGATTCATCACGAAATCAATTTGTTGTGGATCAAACAGTTTTCGCAAACTTTGAATTGAGCGGTGAAGTTGATGTTCTGGGGATATATGGTAAATACATACAGGAACGTGGACGCACGAAAAACAGTAGCTATGAACTTCGGTCTGCAACAATAAAGTCTGATGTGAAAACCGGGAGCTTCTTCAGTGAGAATGAGGAATTACGCTACTTTTCAATAGAATACAAGCTGGACTATTTGGATGATGTAAACAAGCGTTTGCACGACGGAAGTATTAAATACACACGGGGCGAATTTGCCGTTGAAATAAAAAATGGTCAGGATAAGTATTACAATATTCTGTCCACCGAATACACACTGTTGACTTTTTTAAAGGTTCCATTTACGGAAAGTAGTTCACGGTTTATTTTCCGCTCCAGTCTTCAGTATTCGGGTACTAATTTGTCGTCAATCACACGGTTTTCACTGGCGGGTCCGGCACGGGTCCGAGGTTTTTCGCCCAGTTTTTTCACCGCAGATGATGCACTGTATTTCGGAACCGACTGGGTATTTAATAGCCCAGATATATTTGATATTCAAATAGCAGCTATTAACTTGAAGTCATTTGTCAAGCCCTTTGTGTTTTTTGATTATGGTTATGGCAAGCAATATGAAATTGTCTTTGGGAGGAAAGATGCTACAGGGCAATTGGCCGATATGGGTGTCGGGTTGCAATTTTCGCATGGCTATCAATTCAGTGGAAATTTACAACTGGCCTATAAAATGCTCGAACAGTTAACGGATACTGACCAGCAACCAAAGGCAGACAATATGCGGCTGCTATTTGACATGCAGTACAGTTTTTAAGCAGAATGTATTGGCTGGCCGCCTAAAGAAAATGAATGTAACGTGTTGTTTTTGCTAGAAATAGGGCTAAGTGTGGTTTTATGTGCATATGTCACATCAATCGATGAGAATTTCATTATAATGACCGCTTCAGTGATGCCGTAGCAGGCTAGGGAATCCAGAGATCAAATTCTCTAGGCACCGGCCTGCATCAATGTGACATGAAGATGTTAATATTTCATCAATTTGCTGTTGGGCCGTTTATTACTAGGCTCAACGCTGCTTTGATAACACGGACTTACTGGAGCGAGCAGTGTAAAGGTTTGAAAATATGGGACTTACAGAGAATATGATATCGGTTGTTCATTACTGGTAATTACCTTATAGTCTCGATTTGTTGTGCGAGTAATTTTTGTTTAACCAGAGATGGAGGAGAGGAAAGTAAAATGGCTATATACCTTGAGTATGATGGAATAAAGGGAAATGTGACGGCAGAAGGTTTCGAGGAATGTGTGAAAGTTAGTTCGGTGGACTTTGGTGTGTCACGTCCAATTACGATGGAAGCGGGCAAAATGGCCAATCGTGAAGTCGGCAAGCCCAACGTCACTGAAGTGACATTAACCAAAGAAGCTGATAATTCTGTCGCTGCACTGTTTAAAGAGTCTGTTTCTGGCTCATCCGGTAAAAGTGCAACTCTTAAATTCACTCGCACCGGTAGCGATAGCGTTGAAGAGTTTATGGAGTATTCGCTGCAAGACTGTCTGGTAAGCGGTTATCATATTTCTGCTGAAGGTGATGCAGAGCCTGAGGAAACAATCACTCTGAGTTTCTCCAAGTGTGAGATCAACTACAAAGATCACGATGCAACCAACAAGACAGGCAACCCGCAACGCGCAGGTTACGATCTGACAAAAGCTGTCCCGTTATAAAACGGAACGACATTAATGCTGCTTACCTGTGAGCAGCATTAATGTTGGTTTTATAATATGCCGCATGTTTTATATTTTTCGAGGAAAGCTTTTTAACTTGTATTGTGAGCTTTAGAAGTCACAAGTCAGGAAAAGTAGAAAACGTTGAATTGAAATATTTGTGGTTAATGCTGTGTATTGCCAGTTCATCTGTAAATGCAGATTGTGAGCCGGTTCAATACGAACAAAAAGAAAGTGTTGTAGCTTATAGTCCTTCGTCAGAGCCAGGGATTAGTATTGCTAATTCATTGAGGTTTCCAAAGTTTGTTAGATCGGGTGAAATTATCGTCGATAAAGGCCCTCTAATTGCAATAACATCTAATGAATCCTATGTTTGGTATCAGCAAATTGAAAAAGCCGAAATAGGGTCTATTGGATCAAAGAAATCACCATTGTATAGGGTTATATATGCAGTATGTCTCCGGGTTAGAGGAGTTTAATAAATGAGTGACTTTACTCAAGATAATCGTCTTATCGCTATTGATACGCCGATGGGCAAAGACGTACTTTTGCTGACTTCATT
>Ga0316204_10005716_pt1 | contig 20122 bp, 17 predicted proteins | sample 6monrhotite_MG_2_FD_205661 | JGI IMG/M metagenome (GOLD analysis project Ga0316204, IMG submission 205661) | Microbial mat bacterial communities from mineral coupon in-situ incubated in ocean water Damariscotta River, Maine, United States -... | ecosystem: Environmental > Aquatic > Marine >...
CCGACTTGCTTGACGCTAGTGGTCGTTATCTTCGCGCGGTGCGTATGCCGCCATTAAACATAAAGTGGGTGAAATAGCAAGTTCTGTGACTTTGGAGCAAATGCCCGTGCACCGTCTGGTAGCAATCCACACTCCGTTGCCGGCAAGGCTGCTTTACAGTCCCTCTGGCCGAACCCGCAGCTTAAAACCCGTACCCAACGTCCAAACTAAAAAAGGCCAGCACCCTTTGGGGTACTGACCATTTTTTATGGTTACGGGGGTAGGATTTATCACTGTGGGGCTTCGCCTCCTCGTGTTGCCTACAAACCATTGTTTCACAATGCCTTTCCGTCCGAACCAGCAGCTTCATTCACCTACCCAGACAACAAAGTTAAAGGGCCGCCCACCTGATGGTGGACGACCCTTTAATTGGTTGCGGGGTAGGATTTGAACCTACGACCTTCAGGTTATGAACCTCATAGTCTAATCTATAACCAAGTTTAACTTTGTATTATTATAGCACTATTTCGTTGATTTATATCATGTTTTTAGTTTACCTTACATTTACGAATCCTACTCCAGTTTACGTAAATAGGTAGCCCCATGGTAGCCCCAAACGAAAAAATCAATTTCACCAAGCAAACGCTAAGTGCCTTGCCCTTGCCCGGCAAAGGCAAACGCTATGCATTTAAAGACGCAAAAGAGCGAGGGCTTATTCTTCGAGTGATGGCAAGCGGGGTTAAAACCTTTCAGCTCTACCAGAAGCACCAAGGCCGCCCCCTACGCATTTCACTAGGCACCTTCCCTGACATGACCATAGAACAAGCTAGGAGAGAGGCGGCAAAAGCGAAAGGCGCTCTTGCAAGCGGCACCAATCCCAATATTGAAAAGAACAGGTTAAGAAAAGAGATCACTCTCAAGGAATTATTCTCAACTTATATGGAGCGCTACAGCAAGGTCGAAAAGAAATCCTGGAAGTATGACGAACGGGAGATCAACAAGTTCCTACCCCATTGGTTTAATCGCAAAATATCAGACATCAGCAAGCATGAGATCGCGCTCCTGCACGGTAAAATAAGAGACAACAATGGTCTCTATCAAGCCAACCGTATTCTTGAGCGTCTGAGGGCCATGTATAACAAAGCGATTGAATGGGGTTGGGAAGGAGGGAACCCAACCCTTGGCATTAAAAAGTTCAAAGAAAAATCTCGAGACCGTTTCATCCAGCCTGATGAAATGCCCCTGCTCATAGAAGCACTGGAGGCAGAGCAAAACGAAGTGGCGCGTGACTATCTATTCGTCTCTTTGTTTACCGGAGCACGGAAATCCAATGTACTTAAAATGCGCTGGGATGAAATCGACTGGAACAACAAGACCTGGCGTATTCCCGAAACCAAGAACGGCGAACCCGTAATTGTTCCTCTTACCGATCAAGCCGAGGCGGTTTTACTGAGACGCAAAATCGCAGATCAAGGCAGCCCTTGGGCTTTTCCAAGCCCGTCCAGCAAAGAGGGGCATTTGGCAGACCCTAAAAAAGCATGGCTACGCGTAAAAGAAATCGCGACCATCTTAATATGGAAGAAAGAAAAAAGCCTAGCCAACCTGATTGATGAGGTAGAGCAAAAAGCTCAAGACAAGACCGATGGCTGTCGTTTATTTTTACTCATTTCCAAAGAGGCTCAGTCACGCGGTGTTCATCTTCCGAACGGCATGATGGACATCAGAATACATGACATAAGACGAACTTTTGGGAGCTACCAGGCTATCACGGGAGCAAGCCTGCAAATCATCGGCAAATCACTCGGCCATAAATCACAAGCAGCCACGCAAGTCTATTCACGGCTGCATAATGACCCAGTAAAGGCCGCAGCCAACAAGGCGATAAGAGCAATGCTGACTACCAAAGAGAGCGATAAATAGTGATTGGCGAACAGCGTAAATAAACTACTCGAGGCATACAAAACGATAAGCGAGGCCACCTCAGACGAGCAGCGTTTCCTGTTCAATGACTATATCGCGTCAATGGAGAAATCATACCAAGATTTGCAAGCCCCGGAGAACCCCTTCAGGCCTCACCTGCATACTATCCATAGCGCCGCTGATCGTACCTTTAATCTTCTAAGAAGCCTAACTGGCCATTCAGTTGGCTGGGTCAAAGAAGAACTCTCAAAACACTCAGCCATAAAACCCGGTCGCAACAAACGTTACGGCCTAGACGAAAAAATAGAAAATTCCATCTTCATTTCACTCATAGTCGAGCGCGGAGCTTCCGAAACGCAAGCAATGAAACTACTCATGCGTCTAAAAGGCGATTTCGCAATGGCCGCATCACACCTAAATGAGCTCCGCAGCACCCACAAAGAATTCAAAGCTGACAAAGATAATAACTTCAAATCCGATGATATATTAGAGAACACATGGGCTATCGCACGATATCTTAAATTCAACATTACCCAGCTTGATGATGAAGAAATCGCCTCCAAGAAGGCAGTTGAGGCATTTCGTTCTCTCTGGCAAGAAATCATCGACATGATGAAAGAATACCACCCCATCATTCGAGACAATGATAGCGCATATCCAGAATATTTTGGCTGTGTCATAGATTGGGTAGAAGCTGCCTACGGGGACCCCTTGGACTATTTTTACAACCATCCCTCACACGGTGAAATCCCTTTTGAAGAAAGGCGCTTCAAGTTTTTGCAGTACCTGAATGATATCACTCATTACTCAGAATGCCGCAATCCAGAGCAACCGGTATATATTGATTAATGACCAGTAAGGAAACACTTCTGACTGCCCCGAGCTAAACGAAATTTGATCTGATTAGTCCCGTTGCAATGAGCATGACGCTCGTTGCCCTAACTAGGGTCAGGACTCATTAAATCCAATATGTAACTATGGCGGCGATGCAGATTGCGGAGAAGAAGGTGTGAGCGCAGCGATCATAGCGGGTTGCTATTCGCCGCCAGTCCTTGAGCCTGCCGAACATGTTCTCGACCTTATGCCTTTGTTTGTACAAAGCTTTGTCATAGGTTATCTGTTGCTTCCGGTTCTTCTTTGGAGGGATGCAGGGCGTAATGCCCTTATCCTTTAGACCATTCCTGAACCAATCGGCATCATAGCCCCTGTCTGCCAGCAGGTGTTTGGCAGCAGGAAGATCATCCAGTAGTTTTGCCGCACCCTTATAGTCGCTCACTTGTCCTGCTGTCAGATACATAAGCACAGGTCTGCCTTCGCCATCACACACAGCATGTAGCTTGGAGTTCATGTCGCCTTTTGTTTGGCCAATATCACGGGGAACATCCCCTTTTTAAGCAGGCTGGAAGCCGTGCGGTGCGCCTTGAGGTGGGTCGCATCTATCTGTAACTGTTCCGGCATCTCTTTCAACGATAACTCTTTGAATATCTTATCGAAAACACCCATCTCACTCCAGCGTATGAAACGATTGTACAGTGTTTTGTGCGGCCCATATTCAACAGGTGCATCCCGCCACTGAAGACCGAGCTTCAGCACATGAATGATGCCACTGAGAACACGTCGGTCATCAACGCGCGGCACACCATGGGCTTTTGGAAAATACGGTCTGATACGATCCAGCTGGCTTTCTGTAAGGTAAAAACAATCACTCATGAGCAAATCTCCTTTGTCACAGTGAATCATAAATTACCGCATTCGGGAATCCCTTAAATTAATGGGTCCTGAGCCTAGCAGCCGTACGCCCTTAGATGTCAGGCTATCCAAAACGCTTGGCAATACACTTTCCGTATATTGCATATTATTTGCTGCGAACAAGAAAGCCGACACTTTCAGTAGCTCCCCAAAATCACCCGTAATTTTATGGGGAGACTGTGTACCCCGAAGGCCATCTTGCCATGTAAACCATGCTGGTCCCCCAAGATATTGGCAATTGGGGGATTTTTCACAGAGCATCATTGTAAGAGTATCGTCATCATCCAGAACCAGTAACGTTGTAGCCGGGTCCCAGTCACCAATCGCGGCCTGAAGATCGTTATAGCTTTTCAGAATACCTTTACTTGAACCTGCTACGGCCAGAGAGCTATACAAACAAAATAAGAAGACGGTAAAAAAAACTGAATTTTAAGTTCTGCATAATTCGCTCCAAAAAATGGGGGACGTCACTGAGATCTCTATGCCTTCATGAAAAGTATATCATTAAATATGGTTCTCCACAGGTACAGTCACGTGACTCCACGCTTCATTGAGTGCCCTTTCACAGCCCGCCATAATGGCCTCTGGGTTTTCTCCTGATTTTGGTTTTACTTCAAAACCTACAATGCCCGGTGTTTCTTTGTTTAGAAAGCCTACGTCCACGAGAGCCTGTATAAACTCGGTCAACTCAGGAATCCCTACTTGTGTAAGCGCAGCACCAAAGTATGGATGGTCATCACCATAGTAGGCTGAATAAGGATCATTTGAGCCATTGCCAATTTGAGTACGAACTATATGCGGATAGGCATTTTCCACCATAAACCTAGCGGTTTCTGGGATGATTGGAGTGTGGCTAAGGTCTGGTAACAAGCCAAAATTTGACGTCTCGGCTTTAACTGCCACTGCGAGTTCCGCCGCCATTGGCGTAGGTCCTATCAGGCAATCTTTTGAATAAGGGTGCTGGTCAAAGTTTTCAAGACAAAGCGTGATACCCGCAGGTGCCGCATACGTGCAAAGCTCGACTAGGCTATCCCGGAGGCGTGCCGTTGCAGCTGCAACGTCCAGATCACGCGGCCAGAATTTCCCACTCATCACGCCACAAGTTTCGGAGTTCATCTCAGCCGCTTCGTCAATGCCTCGCTTCATTGCATCAATGGCAGTCTGCCGGTTACATGCTTCTACGGCCTCCAAATCAAGGCCAGGCAACAACGTTAAAGGTTGACCATCATATGCAATGCCAATCCGAGCTTGGCTACAAACAGCTATCGTGTCTTGTCGTACAACTGGGTCATTGATTGGCCCAAGTTCAATAACATCGAAAAAATTGCGCTCAACAATCTTTGCTGTGGTTTCAACGATTGGGCCAGTTCCCGAAATACAACCCGGGTATAGCATGAATTGCACGATGCCCACGCGCATCCAATCATGAAGATTTTCTGTCATGGTAATCCCCTAATCACACTGAATAATGGATGTTAGACCGGCCTTATCATAGGCCTCAGTTGTTGGCATTTCGATATTTATATCATCAACTCGATCAACCTTCATTTCACCCTTTTTAAGCTTGAAGGCAAGCACATGCCCTCCTCCCGATTTGTCAGCATTCAAGAAATGTAAATGCCAGTTTGGTACGCTCATATTTGTGCTAAAGGGCGGCGAAAGGAAACCAACCATTGTCCCCTTTACACTTTTAAATTTAAATTTTGGTTCTGTTTTCTCGACCTCACAAAAGGGCGGATAGGGCTTTTTTTGCGTCGGCAAACTGCGTGTTTCCACCACATCAAACTCACCGTCAATCCGAACAGCATAGTAAGTATTTACAGTTGGCAACAACGGGTCAATTTGCGTTGGCAGCGTAGCAAGGGTAAGGCCCACAGGGAGGTCTAGCGTCATCTCAGGGGCAAAAAAAGTAACACTCACCCACGGCAAAGTAGCTTCCTCAGGCATAACATGAACCGTACCATTTGAGTGTACTTCATAAAACACGCCGTCAATTATCAACCCTTCACCATTCAGCCTGTTCCACGTACCAAGGCCGATGTCACCATGCTTCCTTACATTTTCGACGCTTGTAAGACCATCATACAACCCGTTTAACAAACCAATAGTAGGGCTATTTTGCCATATCATCTGTTTGTCTTTATCGGAGTATCCTTCTGCATGGGCACACGGAAGGAAGGCTGTTGCTGCCAACGATGCGGCAATCATGTATTTCCGAATATACTTCATAACTGCCTCCTCAAGCCGACTGTAAGTCTTTGCCAATAGTTTCAGCAGTCCATAGCGCCAACGCCGCAATTGTCAGTGTTGGGTTCGCTGTGGCAGTTGTAGGAAATGTTCCCGACCCCACAAGGAAGAGGTTTGAATGGTCCCATGAGCGTTGATATTTATCCACCACAGAGCTGTCAGGCGAGGAGCCCATTGTGTAAGTACCAATTATATGGCCCGCACCTCGGAATTGATATTGTACGCCCTCATAGGCAAACAAGCCTGGCGTGCCCGGTGTTGTATCAACGCTAGTGAAATTCTTAATCCCAGCCTCTTCAAACAGTTGAGGGTATAATGCTGCTGCATTTTTATATCCTTTGACCGTGTAATTACCGTTCTTTACCTTTGGATCATTAATGCGATAATGCAGCTCAGGGCGGGGGATACCAAACTTGTCCTTATATTTGGTTGAAGGCACGGTATAACTGGAGTTAAGCGGGGTCGCCTCAAGTTCCAAAGCGATCCTGAATTGATTAATTCCGCTGTCATGCAGTTTCGTTTTCAGGGCTCCACCAAATATGCCATCGTTGTTCACAAAGGTATCAACCATCGTATCTGGGGCTCCGGTTGGCCAGTTCCAGCCTTCATTACCAAGTTCAATCCTGAAAGCAGCAGATTCTGAGCGGAAATCACCGTGCCGGAAGGCGCCGATACCAGATGTCGATAAAGGGCCTCGGTATGGATGTAAGGGAGCGTCCTTTGACAGTCCCCACGCCACAAGACAGATATGATCCATCAGACGTTTCCCCACGAGGCCACTTGAGTTTGCTGCATAAACCTCGTTGCCGGAGGAATCTGTTTTCCATGGTGACATCAATAGGATTTTCGAAGTTTCTATTGCATGAGCCGCCATAACATAACGCGTTGCTGTTACAGTATGCTCCGTCCCGTCCCAAGACTTATAGGTAATCCCGGCAACATCGTTGGACCCAGCTTTAAATTCTATTCGGTGAACCACCGATTTAGACTGAATAATCGCAGGCACCTTCTGGTTAACTGCTTTTTTAAGGTGCACTGTGGCGTCATATTTAGCCTGAATAGGGCAAACCGGTACACAACTGGTATTCCCCATGCAGATAGGCCGTTTGTCATAAAATTCTGTATTGCGCGCTTGAGGTGTCAGATCAACGGATATTGTCTTTCCGTCAATCACTTTGCCATCCAGCTTTTGCTTGATCACCTGATCAGACCAACTAGCCGGAATTGGCTTCATCGGGTATGGTTTGGTATGGTTGATCCCCACAGCTTCATCGACTGCAACATCACCCGCAACGCCAATTTCATATTCAGCTTTTGTGTACCACGGCTCTAATTCATCGTAATCTATCGGCCAATCATCTGCGAACCCAAAGGTTGTCTTCGTTTTAAAGTCTTCGGGAAAAAGCCGTAAAGAAGTACCCAGCCAATGCTGTGTGGTGCCTCCTGTTAGGCGCTCATATGTGCTGCCAAATGCATCCGGCCCCGTTTGCACAAAATAGTATCGCGGATCTGTATCAAACGCCCGCGGATCTTTCCACTTGGCATTAAGAGGCACATCTGGACGCGGTGCATCTTTGGTTGGCAAGTAAGGTGCGCCAGGCGTTTTAATGTTTGCAGCGTAAAAATCGTCTATGAATGTTTGGCGTACCGCTGTTGTTTCACCGGCCTCCAGAATAAGAACACTAACCCCCTTGCTGGCTAGGTCATTGGCGATAAGCGCGCCAGAAATTCCAGCACCTACGATAACAACGTCATAATCTACATTGGACATGTTGGCCCCCAATCTTAATTGAATGATGAATTTTCTGACTTACTTGGACGGGACCCATGGGATCAGACCAGTATACATCTCGTTTTCTGGCTTAAACTGCCAATAAAATGGTACATTCTCATTCGCAAACCCCATTGGGTGTGCGGCCATGGCACGCCATTCTAAACCTTGAATATATTGAGTATCTTCTGGTGTACCATACGCGCCGTCTACCGTTGCAGTGTACCAAGCAAGGGTTATAGCTTTCATTACATCGCTATAGGGTATGAAGGCGGATGCAACTGTACCATCAGAATTAAGAAGCGATGTCATCCCAGCGGCGTCTGCTGCCGACAAAAAAGCATCCAGTTGCGAGCCGCATGTTTCATTCAATTGGATACGATTTATATACCTCTGTGCTAATACATCCACATCACCTAAAACATCGAGAATTGCAAATCCGGTGAGTACTTTTGATACTTCAATAAATTTGGGAACCAAAGCACCGGGAATAGGCGTCGGAGGCGGTGTGCCCTCAGGACACCCTGCATCAATCCATGCACCAAACATATCAATTTGTTCCTGAGGCCAAGGCCCAGTACCCGCAGGCATGACATGCACCTCGGGTAATTTCGACCAACCTCCGGGATTAGCACCCGGTTCGGCAGGTTGCAGACTTAGATAAATACTTTTCGCCCGTGCAACTACTTGTTCATAGTCCCAAAAATCGCAATAGAACATCATCATTATACGATCATATTGAGTGAAAAGCTGACGAATACCCTGATAGAACGTTGGTGTAACTGACATTGTAAACTCCCCTTTTACTGTTGACCGACAGGTTCTTCAGCAACCCCAAGACCGGTTTTTGCCTGCATAGACATAATAAGGCCCCACATGAAGGTCGTTTGAATACGGTTGCCCAACCATTGCTCAGACCCCGTAACTGGCCCGTTCGCAAAGTATGATCCTTGCAACATTGTACCGGGATTACTTGTGCCATTCAGAGTAGGAAAGGCTGCGGCGTGATGACACGACATACAGTTTGAAACAGCCCCATACATTGTCATCGGGTTCATAAAGGTGGGCCCAGTGATAGGCGGCTCAAGGTATGGATTATAGGCAATGTGTGGCTGACCATCGGCGGCGTTAAAATAGTAAGCTGTAGCCATGTCAAAGTTTTTGAACGGACCCGATACAGTTGGCTGAACGGAATCGGAGGGAAACGGGTTCCAGTAAAATGTTTGCCAAGTCCAGTTTTGCACTTCCGCGGTTGTGACATGCATACCAACAAGTACGGCTACATCACACGGCTTAATATCAGACACCTTAATGCCGCCAATCGTAAAGATATTGGCGCCTTGGATAAACTGTACATCTTGGGCTGACAACGGCACCGAATAGAAATCCTCCAATGTCACAACCTTTTGAGGCACAACCATGTGCTTTTCCGGGCCGTTTTGGCCGTAAATTGTGACTTCTCGAGGTATATTGGGGTCGGCTTTCCCAGTAGGGTCATAAAGAACAAAGTTCTTCCAAGTTTCAACAACAGGATGCCGGGGCGTTCCGCTATTCTCCAGAGATACTGGGTGCAACGGACCCTGCCAAAAAGGCACCATCATCGGCGTGTCTTGTGAAAGCACCCAATACGTAGGTTTAAGCATCGTTGCAACAGGCGGTGGAGGCGCAATGAAATGGTCAACGGTTCTATCTTTGGTGCTAACACCTTGCTGCGTTAACTCTGCATTCCAATTGGTCAGTGTATTCGGGTCATACAACTTATTAGTATCAACCCAATCTACAAATTCTTGTGTGTATTTGTTGAAAGACAAAACCTGTGCGCCACCAGCTTGACGCGGTGTATGCCAGTATTTTGATGGAATTTCACCTTGCCCACAAGGCTTGCCATCAGGGCAGAAAATTGGTGTCCGGAAAATTTCTTCCTCACCGTACCAAGTATCAAAGGCAGCGAGTTTATTGTTTTGCTGGCAAGTTTTATCCGCCGGTTTATTTTCCTGGTTGGTCATGGCAGTTAAAGCACCCCATACTTCCCAACCATGTTTCCGTATGGCCGTCAGATCTTTATCATCCACGTCTTTTTGCAAAGCCCCCTGCTCAGCCGCAGTAGTCGCATAAACCGAATGATCAGGCCCAACATAGAGAGGCCTAAATTCCTTCTCTGCTACCGTTTCGCTAGCATCCTTAATTGCCGCGCCAGTTTCAGTATCCTCGGAACAGGCCGAGAGAGAGAAGCAAAATACAGAAGCGACAAGCCCTGTAAGTGGCTGCCGAAAGTTTAATTTTCGAAACATCTAAAGTATCCCCCAAGTAACTTGTGCCACGGCGGAATGTATAATGAACCTCACAAAAGCAACCGCCAACTTGCTATCATGAAAAGCATTTATCAATCTATACGATTATTTAGTAACAGATTTGTTAGGCGCAATCCGTGATGTCCGTCACACAGGTTCGTAGCGTCTGCGCTACGCCCTCCATTCAACCCCGCGTGTAACTGGCAACATGCTGTCAAGCGATGCAATTTTAAGGAAGTTCGATTTTAAATGAAAAGCCGAAGTTGCTGATACCCAAAGATTTAAATAGAAGTGCGCATTTGGCGAAACAGGCGACATTAGGGACCGGAGGCCCCACTTTCGCTTAGTGATCTGCTAGCGGACAGTCCCGACTTGAGGCTAATGACCGCTCGTGGCCGATACTGTTGAAAAACTCCAAGGACAAGAAACACGCGAAATATCCTGTCTTTTTATGGCCTGATTAAGCAAAATTGATTCAAAATCATAATCGGTTTTGAATTATTGTTTCGCTAAAGCATCTAACTTTTTACATACACTGAGTTTTCAACAGTATCAACCCAAAGCGGCCCTAGTGCCAGTCAACTTCTATTGAGGATTATTAACAAAAATCGAAAATAACTGCTTTTAAAAGAAGAAGATAGCTGGGCGCCCTGACCGCTTGTGAGCATAATATGCTCCTGCGATCACTGACGAATTTTCTAGTGTAATCGAAGTGCTTCTGCAATGCTCTCGCCTGAGAGGATGCACGCACCGCAACCACTTCGCTGTCGCAGATGGAACTGGATACGATCCTGCTCAAAGGCGACCCTGCCACGCTAGTCGAGGGTATAGCCTCCTATCGCGCAGACATTTGGGGGAAAGTCAGCGGATTTTTGCCAAGAAAGGGGCGTCAAAATTGAGGCAATATTGACGATTGGGGGAATAATTTAGCTTATATTATGATTGATTTTTCGAGAATTCACCCATTTTTGCGCGGACAGGCTTATTCCTTTGAAGAGCTTGTATGTCAGCTTGCTTCGCGAGAAGCATTTCCAACAGGCTCTACCTATAGAAGGGTTGAAGGGGCAGGTGGAGATGGAGGTGTGGAGGCATACTGGAGAAACCCAAGCGGTTCAAAAACAGGTTACCAGGCTAAATACTTCCTACGGTCTGGAGGTATTGATTGGGCTCAAGTCGACAAGTCCGTTACCCAGGCATTGGCGACGCATCCTGAACTTGAACATTATGTCGTTTCATTTGCATGCGATCTGACGGATAGAGCTGGTAAGCGGAAGGGTAAAACAGGTTGGGAGCACTGGGAAACCCGTGTTAAAAAGTGGAAGGCAGAAGCTGCTGCCCTCGGCAACAAGGCAATAGAGTTTGAAGCTTGGCCCCAAAGCGAACTTTTAACCCGGTTGATAGCTAACCGCCATCTGGGGATTCGAGAGTATTTTTTTGGCGATGTAGCCTTTTCAACGAATTGGTTCCAAAAGAACTTCGACGAAGCTGTCTTGTCACTTGATGAACGCTTTCACCCCGAAGATCACGTTGACGTAGGCATACAAAAGCTTTTTACGGTTATTGCCAGAGATACGGCTTTTCAAGAAGAATTGTCCACGGCATTTCAGGCAATTGATGACTTTCCCCTTCCCGATAGACGGTTGTTGACACTAGCTAAGCAGCCAGACCAGAAATTGATTGCAGCTGTTGAGCAGAAGCTCACCGAACTTGCACAAATCAAACCGGAACTCAATTTATCCCCCGACAACACCTGGGACATTGAAAAATGGATAGAATGTGCGAAAGCCCTACGGAGCGAGAATCAAACATTACTGGAATGGTATTGGGAGTATGGCGGAACTTTAAGCCAAAACCATCCAGACAGTTATGAGCTCCATCAGTGCCGAAAAACTAGTGATGAACTAGATGGTGCGGTTTGGCAATTTTTGAGGTTGGCAACTTCTCCCTATATGGAAGCTGAAGCTGGTCGATTCGCGTTTATTCGGGGGGGGCGGGGAATGGGAAAAGCCATCTTATCGCAGAGTGTGCAAGCAAAGCTATTAAAGCAAGCAAACCCGCATTGCTTATACTCGGCCAACGATTGAATGATAGTGAGTTATGGACACAGATTTCTCAATATATAGGCCTTCCGGGCAAAACACCTGAACAAATCCTAGGAGCACTTAATGCTGCGGGTCAGTCTGCGGGCGTTAGAACGCTACTGTGTATCAATGCCATTAACGAAGGTGTTGGTAGCAGGTACTGGCGTAATCAGTTAGCGAACCTCTCCAGCAAACTGAAGGACTATAAGTATATTGCTTGCGTGATCTCGTGCCGTAGCGAGTATTTTGAGCTGGCTGTCCCAGGTTCGATCGCAAAAAATCATCCGATTTTTGATGTGCGGGGATTTGTAACACCAGAAGAACAATTAAATGCAGCTCGTGTTTATCTCGACAGAAGGGGCATTGTGAGATGCCCCTGGTTTGTTAGACACCTTGCGACTTCAACATTGTTTGTTGTTCAAAATCTATCGGTGACAATAATCCGTTGTTACCATGCTCTCTTTTTGGATTGTAAAACATTTCGATATAGTCGGAGGTGTCTTGACGAGCGTCCTGGTGGATGTTGCTGCCTTCAAGCAGCAATCATCTCACAGATGCCAGTCTTTTGTTCGAGGCTTGTTTGGATTGCCGCTCACAACGCCAATGAAACGCTGCTCAGATCAGCAAGTCCAAGACCCGCCAGGAACACACTCTCACCATCTCCCAGATCTATCAACAGCCCGTCACTGCCGCCCTGGTTGGCGTTGCTTGCTGCTGCTTGAATCGCAGCAAGGTCAGCCAGCCCGCTAAAGCTGAAATCAAGGATATCTTCGCTAATATTGAAGTCGGTGATTGTATCGTTGCCGCTGGTGGCACCAAAGACGAAGGTGTCTGCGCCCTCGCCGCCAGTGAGGGAATCGTCGCCTGCACCCGCCCAAAGCGTGTCGTTGCCCGTGCCACCCAGCACCGTGTCGCTGCCCGCGCCGCCGAACAGTAGGTCGGCACCAGTGCCGCCGTTCATCGTGTCATCGCCGGCCCCGCCAAACAGGGTGTCGTTGCCGCCGCCGCCTTCGACATTATCTCCGCCAGTGCCGCCGCCAAGCGTATCAGCCCCAAGGCCACCCGTTACCGCATCTGCACCGCTACCGGCCCAAATGGTGTTGCTGCTGGTGTCGCCGTTTTCATTGTTTTGGTTTGTGGCAAAAATGGTGTCATTGCCGCTGCCGCCAAACAGGGTGTCATTGCCGTCACCGCCTTCGATAAAGTCGTCGCCTACTGCACCGCCAATGATGTCATTGCCGCTGCCGCCGTCAACTGTGTCATTGCCGTCGTCACCGGGGCCTGCATAAATAACATCGTCACCCGCACCGCCCGAGACAATATCGTCTCCCGCGCCGCCGATAAGCGTATCATCACCCGAGCCGCCGTTTAGCGCTTCATCACTAGCGGTACCAACAATATTGACAGGATCATCAACGGGTTCTGCCACTGCCGCCACATCAATTGTTAGCGTTGAGCTACTGGCCGCAAAACTGGTGCCGTCATTCACACTGAAGGTAAAGGTCAGCAGCCCAGCGCCGTTCGCATCAGCGGCAGGTGTGTATACCAGATTGCCCGCGTTAATGTCGCCCACACTGATCACATCACTGGCTAATAAATCGGCGCCGGACAGTTGGAACGTGCCGCTACCTAACGTCAATGTATCAATCCGCACCGACACCATTGCATCGCCTGTATCCACATCGCCAAAGCCAAAGTTGGCTGCGGTCAAGGTGTAGGACGTATCTTCATTCATGTTGACCGTGGCATTCGACCCTGTTGGGGCGTCGTTCACGGCTGTGATGTCAATGTTCACTGTGCCAGCCGCTACATCACCTGAGCCATCACCGTCGTTGATGGTGACTGTAACTGTAGACGTATCATCGCCGTTATCATCTGTAGCGCCTGTATATTGCACGTTCGACGCCGTATTCAGATAGGTGTTGATATCAGCAACCGTGCCCACAAGCGTGACGGTGGTAGCATTCACCAGCGTTTCTGTAACCCCTGCGCCAACAGCAGAGCCGTCGGCTGGTGTGCTGAAGGTGCCCTCGCTTGCGGTAAGGGTAACGGTTACATTGCCTGCACTGTCCACATCGGCAAAGGCCGAGGCTGACAGATCGAGGTTGCCTGCTGTGTCTTCGGTGAAGACAATGTCCGTAGCCATGCCGGAGACTGTTGGGGCGTCGTTAACAGCCACGGTGTCTATATTGATCGTGCCAGCCGCAACATCGCCTGAGCCATCACCGTCATTGATGCTGACTGTAACTGTAGACGTATCATCGCCGTTATCGTTGGTGGCACCGGTATATTGCACGTTTGATGCAGTATTCAGATAGGTGTTGATATCATCAACCGTACCCACCAGCGTGACGGTGGTGGCATTCACCAGCGTTTCTGTAACCCCCGCGCCTACGGCTGAGCCGTCGGCTGGTGTGCTGAAGGTGCCCTCGCTTGCGGTAAGGGTAACGGTTACATTGCCTGCACTGTCCACATCGGCAAAGGCCGAGGCTGACAGATCAAGGTTACCTGCCACATCTTCGGTGAAGACAATGTCCGTAGCCATGCCGGAGACTGTTGGGGCGTCGTTAACAGCCACGGTGTCTATATTGATCGTGCCAGCCGCAACATCGCCTGAGCCATCACCATCATTGATGGTGACTGTAACTGTAGACGTATCATCGCCGTTATCGTTGGTGGCACCGGTATATTGCACGTTTGATGCAGTATTCAGATAGGTGTTGATATCATCAACCGTACCCACCAGCGTGACGGTGGTGGCATTCACCAGCGTTTCTGTAACCCCCGCGCCTACGGCTGAGCCGTCGGCTGGTGTGCTGAAGGTGCCCTCGCTTGCGGTAAGGGTAACGGTTACATTGCCTGCACTGTCCACATCGGCAAAGGCCGAGGCTGACAGATCAAGGTTACCTGCCACATCTTCGGTGAAGACAATGTCCGTAGCCAGACCTGTGATTGTTGGGGCGTCGTTGACAGCCGCGATGTCTATATTGACCGTCGCGGCAGTGCCGTCCTCGGTGCCGTCATTCGGCGTGATGGTCAGGGTGGCGACATCGTCACCGTTTACGTTCGAAGCACCAGTATACTGAATGTTTAAAGCTGTATCGAGATAGGTGTTGATGTCAGCTGCTGTGCCCGCCAGCGTAATGGTGGTGGCGTTGACCAGTGTTTCAGTAACGCCAGCCCCAACACCAGATCCGTCAGCCGGTGTACTGAAGCTGCCTGCATCGATCGACAGCGTAACCGTTAAGCTGTCACCGTCACTGTCTGCCACAGTGACAGTTGACAAATCAACGTCGCCTGCCGTGTCTTCGGTGAAGACAAGGTCAGTAGGCTCACCGGAAACCGTGGGGGCATCGTTAAATACGATGGTATCCAATATTGGATCGATGGGAGTTCCGCCGGTATAGGTAACGGTGAAGCCGGTAACGCCCACCCAATCTGCAGGGGTGATGTCAAAGCCGCCATTGGCGAAATCCCCTGGAAGTTTTGTTATGGTTGAGGGTGAACCAGTTCCGCCTATAGGGGTAAAGATGACAGAATCTGTCCCGACTATGGTACCGTCGTCTTCTGCATAGCGGAACGAGGTGATCGTAACGCCTTGGTCAAATGTTACGGTTAGAGACCCGGTCCCGCCAAATGCTATTGCGTCGCCTGACAACCCGGCAGCTGTTCCTGCGTTAAATATATTAATAGTGTCACCACTATCATCGACAACAGTCATCGTGACGCCAGATTCCGTTTCGGTATATGTGGCGGTCCCGTGACCAGACCCGCCGGTAAAATCAAATGTTGGTAGCGTGTGCGGATAGGCCGCCAAGGCGTGCGCGCTGAAGGGTGTGGTTGTGCCGATATACCATCTGCCGCCTTTTGCTGCATCGCCGACAGGGGTGTCGCTTGCAAACACCTCTGCGCCTGTAGCGGCCTCAAGCGCGCCGATAAAAGACTTGCCAATTGCACCCGCCGCTGTGGAACAAGCCCAAAGCGCCAGCTTGGCGCCGCCTGCAAGCGATGACCTGATAGCACAAAGCGCCGACGGATTTTGGCGCAGACTGTTTTCATCAATTTTCTGCCCGGCAAGCGCAAGCGCGCCTGGTTCCCCGTGGGAGAGAATATGCACCGTGTCTATATTACCGCTAGCAGAAACTGCCGCAGCAATCTGATCAAACGGATCAGAGCCGGACTTCAGCCGAACCACATCAATGGACGGTTCAAGGCCTGCCAGCAGTATTTCAGAATTTTCAACCTGTGGGTCGACAAACAAGAGGTCAGAGACAGGCGTGCTGGCTGCTTTTAGCGATTTGTGCATATTCATTTGATAGTCCTCCGACAATTTTTTTCTAGACCCAGAACCACATCTTAGAGACGCAGGCCTCTGTGCTGGATAATTCATTAACCTTTTATTAACATATTTTTTTGGCATTCCATAATATCGCACGGACATAATGTCGTGGAGCGAGAAAAAACTGCTCATATTGTCTCAAAAAGCGTTCATTTCGTTTCAAATTCCCTCTATTTGTGAAATTTAAAACTAATACTTACGTTAATTCTTTAGCTCGCCAAGCAAGCGGTTGCTATAGGCTTTTACGGTAGTGGTCACGCTGCTTATGGTTTGCGTAATCGTACCTGTACTAATGCTACCAACTCCGCTTGTGAAATCGAAGGTGGACAGTGTGTACGGGTATGTATCCTCGGCCGCTTTTCCAAAGGGTGAAGTGATGCCTATGTCCCAAGTACCTCCCTTTGCTGCCGCACCAACTGGGCCTTCAGCGGCAAAAATAGTCGCGCCCGTTGCTTTTGATAAAGCATCAACAAATTGTTCGCCAACAGGGCCCGCAGCAACGGAGCACGCCCACAACGCGATTTTTCCCGATAGGCCGAGTGATGATTTAATACTATCTAATGCGGCGGGCCGCTGCGCGAGATCCGCCGCATCCACCATTTGGCCAGCAAGCGCAAGCTTGCCCGGTGTACCATGGCTGAGAATATGAAGCGTTTTAACGTCGGGGCGATTGGCGAGTATCGTAGCAATCTGCTCAAACGGCGGTAAATATGTTTCCAGCTCAACAACCTCAATCGGCCGCGCCAGACCGGCAAGCAAAATATCGACCGCCTCAATGTGTTGATCAACAACAAGAAGTTCATGAATTGCGCTGCTTTTCAAAGCAGAAATTTTCTGATTGAACATCAACTTCCCCTTGCTGTTTTATCGCCGTCAAAAGCTTCAAAATGGCTGTCCCATTAACCTAATGCACTTAGTGCGACACGCGGCATGCTGGCCATAATGGTCGCTGTCGGATACGTTAAAGGATGTGTGCAAGGAATACCGCTCGTTACGTCTCAAATACCATCTAAACTGTCTCAGATGACCGGCGTGTTGCCTCCATTGCAGCCTGATCTGCCTTACAGTCCCTCTGACCGAACCAGTCGTTTCATTCACTGACGCCCTGTGCCTAGGCTCAGTCAGATGCTGAATGGTCTGAATTTAAGTATTAAGATAAAAAGAAAACTGAAATGAATTAATCTGCAATTGAACAGAAAGACCCCAGCAAAGAGGCAAATATAAATTACTATCTCAAGCCTGCTTAACGCAGCCTACCGCCTGAATTTAAAGTCTACCTATTTTCAAAAAATAAAAGCATCCCCGATTGACCTGTGTCAGCGGTTTGTCAGCTATTATGGGATATGCTTTATTTATGAATAGAATTTTAATCATATTAATGGTGGTTATGGCCTCAGGTCTTACGTGGACCGCAAAAGCGGGAATTTACCAACAACCGCCAAATAACGACCACAAAATCGCGAGGGCAGCATTAGCTCGCGGCGAAGTGCTACCGCTAGAAAAAATTTTCCGGCTTGTGCTTCCCAAACTGCACGATGAAATTGTCGGTATCAAATTCGAGATGCACGGAAACGTATGGTTCTACGAGTTTCGCACGGTCGATCAGGCTGGTCATCTCCATTACATACATGCAAACGCGGTAACTGGCGTGCTTGAAGCAGTGGAGAACCATCCATGAAGGTATTGCTGGTTGAAGATGATGATCGAATAGCGCAGGAGATTGATCGTGCGCTTATTGGTGCGGGTTTCATCACAGACCGGGCTATAGACGGCGAAGAGGCTTGGTTCAAAGGCGACGTGGAAGATTATGATGCAGTAATCCTCGATTTGGGCTTGCCCACTATGGAGGGGATATCCATTTTGAAGCGTTGGCGGGCAAATGGCCGCCAATTCCCAATTTTGGTCCTGACTGCGCGTGGCACTTGGGCGGAACGTGTTGAAGGCATTGATGCTGGCGCAGATGATTATCTGCCAAAACCCTTTCAAATGCCTGAATTACTTGCCAGATTACGGGCAATACTCAGACGGTCAACCGGTCAGGCCTCTCCCGAAATACATGTTGGCCCCGTCACTCTTGATACCCGACGAATGGCTGTTGAAGTCAACGGAATCGACGCTGGATTAACCGCCCAAGAATACCGGCTGCTGTCTTATATGATGCACCATGAAAAACGTGTCATTTCAACAACCGAGCTTATTGACCATCTTTATATCGACGATACCAACAGGACTGAAAACTCCGTTGAAGTTTTAATTGGGCGTTTACGGCGCAAACTTGACGCGAATATCATTCATACAAAACGAGGATTCGGTTATATCCTGAGTGGAGAACCATCATAATGCTTCGCTCGCTCCGTCTCCGTCTCCTTCTATTTGCATCATTGGCTATTGCCGTTGCCCTCATACTTGCGGGCGTTGGCCTAACGACTCTTTTTGATCGCCATGTTGAGCGCCGCATTCAAGACGAACTTGCAACCTATTTGCGCCAAGTTTCAGGCGGCATTGAATTTGCTTCTGACGGAACCTTCAGCTTAGACGTTCCCATGGCAGACCCCCGATTTGATAAGCCCTTCAGTGGCCTATACTGGCAAATTGAAGACGACGATCACGCTATGGCCATCCATTCACGATCACTTTGGGATAGTAGAATAGACTTGCCAACAGATCCACTTGCGGTTGGTGCTATCCATCGCCACCAACTACCTGGCCCGGACGGTGCCCTGCTTCTTGTTCACGAGCGGCGAATTACTTTTCCTGTGCAAAACGGCATGCGCTCCCTGCGAATTGCCGTTGCGCTGGACCGGTCAGACCTTGCCTTGGCCCGAACTGCCTTTGCCGCCGACCTTGGGCCATCGCTGGCGCTACTCGGTTTGGTCCTCTTGGCTGCTGTCTGGTTCCAGGTTCAAATGGGGTTGAAGCCTCTTGTTGCAATAAAACGAGGTGTAGCCGCTGTCCGAAGCGGCAAAGAAAAGCGCCTACCCATAAATCAACCCACCGAAGTAACTCCCTTGGCGGATGAAGTGAATAACCTGCTGGCCGCGCAAGAGCAAGCTGTGGAAAGAGCCCGACAGCGTGCAGGTGATCTTGCGCATGGCTTAAAAACACCCTTAACAGTTCTACAAGGCGATGCCGGACGACTACGAGATTTGGGGCAAGGTGAGATTGCGACCGAAATCGAAAGCCTGATCGAAACCATGCGGCGGCATGTCGATCAGGAACTCACGCGTTCACGCCTTCAAAATAAAGAAGCTTTACGTAATGGGCGGTCTGAACTGGATGAAATGATAACGCGTGTTGTGCGCACTATTAAGCGAACGCCCGTAGGTAGTTGTTGTCATTGGCGTGTGGAGGTGCCTGCTGGCATTACCGTACGCATTGCTTCCGATGACCTTGCTGAACTATTGGGAAATCTGCTCGATAACGCTGCAAAGTGGGCAACAAAGCAAGTGCACATCAGACTAGCTGACACCAAAGAAGACCGAGTTACTATCTGCATCGAAGATGACGGACCAGGAGTTCCTGAACCGGCGCTGGAACAGTTAGGCGCTAGAGGATTGCGCCTCAATGTACAGGCATCTGGCAACGGCCTTGGTCTCGCGATCGCCCGCGAAATCATCGATGCTTACAGCGGAACAATCGAATTTAAAAACCAACATCATGGCGGCCTTCAAGTTCGCCTCAGTCTGCCAGCTTAGCGCAGGCAGTTAAATTATAAGGATTACTATCAATGCTTTTACGATTAGCT
>Ga0316204_10005718_pt1 | contig 20114 bp, 18 predicted proteins | sample 6monrhotite_MG_2_FD_205661 | JGI IMG/M metagenome (GOLD analysis project Ga0316204, IMG submission 205661) | Microbial mat bacterial communities from mineral coupon in-situ incubated in ocean water Damariscotta River, Maine, United States -... | ecosystem: Environmental > Aquatic > Marine >...
GTTGTGGCCAGGAGGGAGGCCGAAGCTGTGTCGGGCACACCGCGAGCGCTGAGCGACGCCGCCACAACTGGTCCCAGGCGTGCACTGGCGCGCGTGTTTTTGCGGTTCGTCTCTCTAGGACGCGGCGAGGACCGACTCGACGAGCGCGGGGACGGGAGCATCGAAAGCGATCGCGACCTTGTGGGGCCAGAGGCCTCCGGGGTCGGCCTTGTTCTCCAAGCTACGCACAACCCGACCGCCGAGCATCCATGGGGGCTCGTTGGCGGGGTCGACGTGCATGCTCAGCATCACTGTGTCTCCCACGGACATCGCGTCACGAGACACCAGAAGCACGCCGCTCTCGCTCACGTTCTGAGCCACCGTGGTGGCATCGTCGCCCTTGTTGGCGACACGAACAGCAAACCAGCCACGCTGGCGGGAGGGACCACGACGATCGAGCACGGGCATGTAGGTTGATGTACTACGGGGTCGGTGCGGGCCAAAAAAACCGGGCCAAGTCTCGGGCGACGGGCATCGGGCTGGCTGCGGAACCCCAGAATCGTGAAACGCAAGATACCCCGCGGTTCGCGCAGTCGCCGCGGAGGGTCCCTTGGTTTGTGGTCGGACTTTCCTCGACCGTTCGTCGGTACTCTGCGCTCCGCATGCTCTGCCGCCCTCGAATGATCGCCCTGTGTGCCCTCCCCCTCGTCGTTGCGGGCGGCTGCAAGAAAGAAGAGCCCGCACCCGCCCTCGAGGACACCAAGGCGGCCGACGCCGCGGGTGACGAAGCGGACAAGCCCGCCGGCGAACCCGACGCCGACCCGACACCCGAAGCCGGCACCCCGGTGACTGGCCTCGGTGTCACGACGGCGGCGAAGATCCAGGCAGCAACCGCGGCCGCTGCCGCTGCTCCGTTGCTCGAGCACGAAGGCGTCCTCGGCCACTTCATGATCGGCAACGCCGTCGCCTCGGTGAAGGAGATCAAGGCGCAGGCATCCCCGCCCTCGGTGGAGAGCATGGTCGACCTGGAGGGGCTCAAGTCGCTCGCCGCGATGCAGCTTGGCCCGCGTTCGAGCGTCGCCATCAACGTCGACCTGACCAAACCGTTTGGGTGCGCCCTCGTCGACAGCACGCTCGACGATGTACCCGTGGCATGCGTGGTCGGGTACACGGGCGGCGCCGAGGGCCTGGTCAAGGATCTTGGTGAGGAGGGCAAACTGGGTGACGCCAAGGGACACGTCGCCGCCTACGAGGTCGAGGGCCAGCAGGTCTACATCGACGCCCTCGGAGACGCGGTTGCGCTCTCCAACCATCCCGAGGTGCTCGCCGGCGCCAAGAGCTACCTCGAGACCAACATCGTCGGCCGCGCGGACGATGCGATCGCGGACTTCGAACTCGTCGTCTACCCCGGCGAAGCGATGGTTCGCTACGGCAAGGAAATCGAAGACTTGATGGGAGGCCTCGAGGAGCTGAGTGAGCTCGGAGGATCGCCCAGTCCCACCTCTCCCGCAGACCTCAAGAAGCGAGTCGCGGAGATGGGCCAGTTCGCGATGGGACTTGGGATGACGCCAGCCGGAGCGCACCTGTCGTTTGCCACCCACGCGAAGCCGGGCTCCGATCTACAGAAGGAGTTCGACACCACGTACGCCGGCCGGATGCAGGAGGATTTCGTCTCCAAGCTCCCCATGTCGGCGTTCGTGTTCGCCGGGATGCAGCTTGGCTCCGGCGTGACCGAGAGTGAGAACTGGGCGAAAGCGATCGAGTTCGCCTCCACGGGTATCGCCAAGGAGTTCGACATCGATGCCAGCAAGCTCGAGGCCGAGTTCGATGCCTTCGTCAAAGAAGAGTCCGAGCTCTACTCGCGCGACATCGCCATGGGAATGCTCTACGAGCCCGGAACGCTTGGCGCGCTCGTGCTCGAGGTCGGCAAAGCTGCCCCTGGTCGCGACCTGTGGAAGGCCTGGAGCGAGCGATTCACAACGGAGGCCGTGTTGCCAAAGAAGGCGCAGGACGGGGTCCAGTGGAAGTTCGAAGCGGGCGCCACGACGATCGAAGGTATCGAGATCGATCGCTGGTCGATCGGCCCCACGCCGGACGTCCTCAAGGAAGCTGCCGCCGATGAGGACGCCGACCGCCTCATGAAACTGTGGCCCGACCTGACGATGCAGATCGACCGGGCCGAGATCGACGATCGCGTCATCTTCGTCGCCGCGCCGACCGAAGGGGATTCGTACATGCAGGCCGCGATCAAGGCGACCCGGGACGGCAAGACGATCAAAGATCGAAAGGGCTGGAAAGGCCTCGACACTGGGCGCTCGGGTCTCGTCGGCGTGTACGCGTTCGACATCGCGGGCGGAGTCGAATGGCTCCGGCCGATCCTTCCTCCTGGTGACGCGGCCGACATCCCTTCGCCGCTCGGCGTCGGCATCGACGACGTCACGATCGTGTTCCGTCACCCCGCGCCGGGCGTCGTGTCCGGCTCGTTCAACGTGTCGCAGAGCTTCATCGACCAGCTCAAACTGCTGGCCGACTAGTCTAAGAGGGAAACCTCTCGGTTTCCCTCGCTGCAGGAGCCGAGCTCCCTTCGCTCACCCTTCCAAGTTCGGGCTCCGCCCTCGCCGAGGTTCGGAGATCCGCGACTCGGGTCCCGCTCAGGCGGCGCCGCGTTTGTCGGCGAGGGAGCGCTGGAACGCGAACTCGTCGCTGCAAACGATGGCCTCGAGGTTCGCGATCCGCTGCTCGAGCGCGACGCGGTCGGCTGCGGGAAGTGCGGCCATGGGCTGCTGTTGCAGGGCGCGCGTGTTCAGCTGGCGCATGCGAGCGCGATGCTCGAGGGCCCGGTGAACAACCCAACCGGCGAAGATAAAGGGAATCGCGACGACAAGAGGAACGAGCACAGGCATGGGGGACGGGCTCGTCAAAGGGGGAGGCAGACGAGCCTGGATTGGTGTCCTGTGTTGGGAGTCTTGTTTCGCTTGCCGCAGCGATTCCGCGGGGAAAGCTCAGGCCGCTTGGGGTAGCGGGATCTCGCGGAGGACGCGAGGCACCTTCGTCGCCAGGGGAATTGGCTTGCGGCGGTCTTCGCGGAACGTACGGACGAGGGGCTCAGAGAGCACCGCATCGACAAACTGAGCAACGAAGCGGTAGTAGCGGATTTGATCGTTCATTCCTGTCCTCCTTTGGGTGTGGCGGTCCGAAGTGCCGCTCACCCGTTCGGTCTGAAAGGGTTGCAGGTGGCGTACCAACTTCGGCCGCAAGCTCGACTACAGAGTTCCAACCGGTTGCCGAGTGGGCGAAAGGTGGGACACGACAAACCGTCAGCGAAACGCGGCGGTTCTCTGACGATCTTTCACGGCCGAACGCTGACACCGTCGGTAGACTGTCGGCGTTGGGCGAGAGCCACATGTATGCGTGCACGGCCTGTGGTGCGGTGGTCGAAGCGGATGTCCGACACGTGGCCACTCGCTGTGCCTACTGCACGGCGCCGTTGGTCGACGCGAAGCGAGCTGCGTCCGCCATCGACGCGATCGTTCCTTTTCGGCTGAGCAAGCGCGCCGCGCTCGAACGCCTGCGCACCCACATCGGGGACCGGTGGTGGACACCGCGGTCCCTTCGAGATCTCGCAAGACGCGGGCAGCTTCAAGCGGACGCGGTGCAAGGTGTGCTCGTTCCGTTCTACGCCTACGACGCGACGATCTGTGCGGACTACAGCGCTCGTGTAGGTGTGCACTGGCACCGCAAAGAGACCGTCCGGGTCAAGCGATCCAAGCCAAAGCCCGACAAGGCAGGCGAGACGATTCACATCGAGCCGGAGGGGCCGCAGACCCGAACGCAGACGGTTCGTGAGACCGAATGGTTCGACCTTCGAGGCAGCATGGGCATGCAGCTCGAGCATCACCTGGTGTGCGCGTCGGCGGGGCTCAGCTCGCAGCGCGCTCAGAAGCTGGCGCCGTTTGATCTTGGACGCGCCGCGAACTTCGAGCCCCGGCTGATGTTGGGGTGGAGCGCCGAGCTTCCGTCCAAAGCACGTCGCGACATCGATGCTCAGGCGCATCACACCCTGAGCGACATCGGGCGAGCGCACCTTCGCCGTGAGCACCTCACCGGGGATGCACAGCAAATCCGGACGGTGGAGTTCGACGTCGAGATTCATCGGGTTCGGTTGGTGCTGTTGCCGATCTGGTTGGCGACGGTTCGACTGGGCAGCGCACCGGTGCAGATCGCGATCAATGGTCAGACCGGAACCGTCGTCGGTTCGATCCCCACTTCGAAGGCGAAGGTCGCAGCGGTTGTGCTGGCGGTGTCCGTGCTGACCGTCCTGATCGTGTTGTGGGCGAGAGGAGACCTGCCGTGGATGTGACCGAATGCGAGAACTGCGGCGGCATCGTCGTCTTCGACGCGCATGTGGAGGCCGTGAAATGCGTGTTCTGTGGCGATGTGTCCCTGACCGCAGCGCAGCTGCAAGAGGTGGAGCAGCCAACCCTCGCCGTGCCCTTTGCCGTTTCCGGTGCCGATGCCCGAGGCTTGTTCCGTGCGTGGGCCAAGGCTTCGATCTGGACACCATCCGCATTTCGAGGCCAAGACGTCGTCCTCGAAAAGCTGTGGGTCCCCGCGTGGCGAGTCCGCGCCGACGTGCATGCGACCTGGACGGGTCTGGTCAGCGCTCGGACTCGCAGCGGCAAGCGACCCAAGAGCGGAAAGAACGTGGCCGAGCGCGAAGCGTGGGTCCCAGCAAGCCTCGGCCTCACCCAGGCGGAACTCGGTGCCCTGGCCCCCTTCCCTGCCGACCATTGCGTCCCCTGGGATCCAGATGGCGCGGAGGCGCCATACGAAGTTGCGGGCTCATCCGCGCAGACCGCATCGATCGAAGCGCGTGCGCAGTTTCGCAAAGCGGTTCGTGAAGAGCTGATCCGCGACCAACGGCTGCGAGACTGTCGTGCGTCGGTACTGCTGCGCGAGGTCAGCACGACCGCCGTGATGCTTCCGGTGTACGTCGGGTGCGTCCGGTTCGCGGACCAGCCGTGGCGCTTCGTCATCAACGGCCAGACCGGACGCGTCACCGGGAAGACCCCCGTGGACAGTAAGAAGATCGCGCTGCTCGTTGCGTTGCTCGCCACCATCGCCCTGCTGTGGGCGTGGTGGAGCTGAGCAACATGCGGAGGTTGTGGGCGACTCTCGCTGTCCTCGTGGGGTGCAGTCACCCCGTAGCTCCAGCGCCCCCCGCCCCGAGCGAGGGTTCCGCCACCGCGTCCGTGCAAGCCGTGCTCGAAGGAGACCGCGGGCGGTTCGAGGAAGCCGTAGCCCAGCTATACGCGCGGCGGTCAGATCGAGACACCGCTGCGACGCTCGCTCGGCTCCTCAACCTGCCCCTCTCCGAGGGCGACCCTCGCTACGCACCGCTGCAGCGCTCCTTGTATGATGGCCTCGCCGAGGGTCCTCACGAGTCCGAACGCGACGCAACGATCGCGCGCGGGTTCCTGCTCGCATCGACGGCCGCCGAGCAATACCAGCAAGGAAAGTCGCTTCGCGCTCTCGCCACGCTGCGACGGTTGGAGCGTGACCTCGAAGCAGAGGTTGAGCGCACCGACGACGTCGACCTGCACGCGATGCTGGGCAACTACGCGCATCAGGCAGGAGGACTGGTGCCCCTTCGGCGTGCCCATCGCTTCGAGCTGGCGGCCAGACACCTCGAGCAGGTCGTCACTCGCTTCGACGAGCTGAGTCCGGATGCTCAGGGCGTGACGCTCGGGCTTCCCGGAGTGCGGCCCGTGTTTGCAATGTGGAGGGCGGAGCTGCTCCGGCGAGATGAAGACCCGGGTGCCGCCGCTGCGTATGCGGTGGTGCTAGAGGCCGTGCGGGACGCACAGGACACCCCCGCGCTTCGACACCTCGCAGAGGTCGCTCGCCGACATGCGTCCGGGCCGAGTTCGGTGGACAGCTCGGACGCACCCGTTTGGCCGCACGGTCACACGGCCTGCGTCACCTGCCATGCGCCTTGAGAACGCACCGCGAACGCTGCCAGCCCCGACCCTCGCTACTTTGCCGCAAAGGGATCGATGCCTTTGGCCCGGGCGACCGCGCGACGCTTGTCGCTCTTCTTCTGTGCCTCGAGCACCCGCCGGCGCCTCAGATCCAAACTGGGTGCACGACCGGGCGCTGGCTGCTGCTCGTCGTGGTCTTCCTCGAACGCGCCAACGTGTGCACCGAGCTCGAACACCGCGACCTCGCGGCGCCCCCGAGCTCCGAGCCTCACTGGAACAACGGCCGCGCCAATCCCGGCACCGACGTAGACAGCTCCGGGCCGCTCACCACCACGCTGGCCGTAGAGCCCATGCACATACTTGTGCCCAACGACGCGGCCGAGGATGAACTCGTGCAGCCGTGCCAATGTCACCTGCCCGGCGTGGGTGTGCCCGGAGAAGACCATCGGCACGCCGTGATCCCACAGCGCGTCCGCCTCCTCGGCGATGTGCGAGAGCCCGATCGTCGGCTTGCGCGGGTCGAGTCCCTTGAGCGCGCGAGGAATGTCGGCGTTGCCCGTGTACGCATCATCGAGACCCAGCACCTGCAGGCGCTGGTGTTTCACCTCAATGCTCGTCCACGCGTTGTCGAGCACCTCGACACCTCCCTTGCGCAGCGCCCACCGCACCTCGTCGCCGCCCGACCAGTGGTCGTGATTGCCCAGGACGCCGAACACGGGCGCATTGAACCGGCCCATCACGTCGACGAGCTGGTCGAGAAACTCCTGGCTGTGGCACACGAAATCGCCGCTGAGCACCACGATGTCCGGCTCCTGCGCGTTCGCAAGCTCGACCGCGCCGATTTGGACCTCATGTGGCGTGACCCGGCCGACATGCTGATCGGTCAGGTGTGCGACACGAATCCCGTCGAGCTGCTCCGTGAAGATCGCGGGCCCCGCAAACCGGCGCAGCTCGTAGTCGGGCACGGCACGAGTGTAGCGCCCTGGGCAGGGCGTGCGAGCCCGGTTTCGGATCCGGACGCAGGCCGGTATCCTGGTTGCCGTGGGTGGGCGATGGACAGCGATCGCATGCGCCGCGCTCGGAGCGTTGGTCCTGGCGTGTGGCGCCCCGCAAACCTACGTTTGCAGTTCGGACGCGCAGTGTGGCGCACAAGGGGTGTGCGAAACCGACGGAGGCTGCAGCTTCGCGGACCCCGAGTGTGACAGCGGACGCCGCTTCGCCGAGTTCACGCCCGCGGGAAACGTTTGTGTGCCCACCGGGGGTGCCACCCCGACCTCATCCACCACGTCGGCCACGTCGAGCGAACCCGCGTCGGCGACCCTCGAGCCGGACGGCACCAGCTCGGGGACCACCACGCTGGAGCCTGGCTCCACGTCTTCGGGCCCCGGTGTCATCACCACCTCGAGTTCCTCGACCGGCGGTCCCGGGACGAGTTCGTCGGAGGGGAGCAGCACGGGTGAGAACGCGATGTACGACTTCTTCGATGACTTCGAACGACCCGACTCGGATGACGTCGGCAACGGCTGGGTCGAGAAGACCCCGGACTCCTTTGCGCTCATTGATGGCGGCATCCGTAGGGTTGGAAGCACGCTTGGGTACGCGAACAACCTGGTGTACCGACCCAACGACCAGTGGCTCGACGCACAGGCCACCGTCGAGCTGACCTGGCTCAACCTCGAAGACGACTTCGCCAGCCCGCAGTGCGGGTTGCGGGTCCAGCCCGAAGACATCGACACCCCCGGGTCCGTCACCGGCTACCTGCTGTTCATCAATGGGTCCAGCGGGCTTCTGACGATCAGCCGGCAGATCGCCGGCGCGTTCACTCAGGAGCACATTCAGGCGATGACCGGCGCCGTTGAAGTTGGGCCTTTGTACCGACTTCGCCTGCGGGTCGAGGGGTCGGACCCGGTCATCCTCGACGGATACCTCGAGCAGTTCGTCGCGGACGAGTGGGTCTTGCACTCCGAGACTCACGGCATCGACGACACGGCGGAGCAGATCAGCCAGCCGGGCACGCTGGTGGTCGGAGGGCACGTTCAGACCGAGTACTGGACCTACGAGTCCGTCGGGCTCGAGAGTCTCGACGGCTGAGTTGAATCGACGCGCCGCCCGTCCGTCCTTGACGGTGTGGGTCGTAGTGCTACGGTCCGGCGCGGCTTCGACCAAAGCGGCAACTCAACCATTCAGACTCGACCGGCACCTGGAGGTGCACTGTGAGCCTAGAGAACACACCAACAACCACACCAGCTCCGCGCGATTCAGACAGATCACGCGGAACAAGCGGTTCGGTCCAGCAAGGCAGCATTCATGCCTTGTCCTGACCGCACCGTGCTCGCCGCGAGAGCGGGCGTGTTTGGGTTGATGGTGATCTCGGCGTCGGTCGGGGTCGTCCAGCCCTAGCTCGCCCATCTCGGGCCCGATTTGGGATTCTGATGTTTGCACGTCCGCCTCGGCGGTCACGTGCAGGGGCGCGTCTGCCATGGCGACTCCTCGGATGGGAGCAGTCGGACGCGAGGCCTGATTCCGCCAAGACCATCGTGCGTGCGGGGTCTTTGGGCCACTCAACCCACCATGCCATCGACCATGGACTTCGTCTTTGAGGCGCGCGCCCGTTTGTAACGGGAGTTGCGATAGCCGAGGGGGCAACGTCCAGACCCAAACCGGACCTGGAGATCCCGGAATCTAGACGAGAGCTCTACGCGTGTTCGCAGCGGCATCATGCTGCGTCCACCACTGTGAGCGGTCGTCTCGAGTCCGGGAACACCTCGGCAACAGCCTGTGCAAACCGGAGCGTTTCGCTCTGCGCCACCGACCCGTCACCCCGACGCGGTCGGCTTCGGCGTTGGTTGGTATCGTCCGATGACTGACGAGTATGAACGATCTCGAGCTCTGGAAGCGATTGAAGAACATCGACGACGACGAGGACCTCGAAGGCCTCGCCGCGATGCTTCACGCGCTCGCCGAACTCGCATCGCACCACCAGGCACCGTTCTTGGGTTTCGCAGACGCGCTGCTCGGACATCCGCTGGGGATCATCCGTGGCGCGGCCGTCTCGCTGTTGGGTGGCAGCAGGGGACATGGTGGGATTGAGCGCATCGCTGCCGCCCTCGACGATGAAGACCCGCACGTCCGAAGCCTGGCAGTGCGCGCGCTGCGGAAGGCCTCCGGAACCTCGCCTGACCGGTGGGCACACGCGGTCTTTCATCCGCGCGAGGATGTTCGTCGCCTGGCGCTCGAGACCGAACCTCCTCGAAAGATGGAGTCGCTCGGCGCCTATCTACGGGCGGACCCCGAGCTTCGCGAGCTCGCGCGGGATTTTCCGTGGCCGAAGAACCCTAGCGGCTTGGTGTTCGACATGTTTCTGCGCGGGCACGTCGACGCTCGCGAGGCGGGCGAGGCCCTCGCCGACGCTCCTGCCGCCGACCTCCGCCGGCTCTTCGTCCACAGCGTCCGCCGGACGCCAGACTTTGTGGGGACATCGCTCTCCTCGTTCGAAGGCGGCAGAGCATTGCCGGACGAGGGACGTGACGTCCTCGATCTGTGGTGCCGCATCTACCGAGCCTGCGACACAGTACGAGAGGCGCTGAACCGGAGGCTCGCCGAGGTCGTCCTCGGCAAGGGCACATCACTGCGCACCCGGGCGGCTTTCTCTCTGCTCCTTCACGGACAAGCTCTAGGTCACTTCCCCGAGACACTCCAGCTGGCGGCCGCGTGTCACCCACCGGTGCTGCGCAGCACCCGGTTGGCCTTGCCCGAGCGCAAGACCGCTGTCCTCGGACTACGGCTGTACCGGGACCGACTCCCGCGCATAAAACCCGCGCTGCTCGAGGCCTTGCTGGTCAGTCCGCTGGTCGGCAATGACGCAGCATTCGACCTCACCATCGCCGCGCTTCTCGCCAGCTTCGCCCCCGGGCGAGCCGTCACGACCCTGCGCGACCTGGCGGGCGACGACGCACTCATCGAGGCCGCCGTCGCGACGCCCGATGCATGGACCGCCCTGGCCGAGCTTCCCGACGACCCCGAGGGTGGACCGGCGTGGTTCATCCCCAGAATGCGCGCTGTCGCAGCCGAGGCCGCGACCGGGTTTATCGCCGCAGCGGCGCCGCACTGGCTCGCACTGTCCGCGGCGGCGAAGAACAACGCGAAGAAGGACGCCCCACCGACGCTCCTGGATCGCGTGATCGAGACGCTCGACTCTACCGCAGCGGCGGACGTGTTGGTCCGGCTCGCGACGCCGCCGAGCAGCGGAGGGACGAAGAAGCAGCTGGCGAAGCTCACCGAGTTGCTCTGCGTCCGACTGGAGATCCACGATCTTCGGCGCCTGCTCACCGCACTTCTTCCGCAAGCCGCCGAGGAACGACCCCTCACCGTCTTGCAGGACGTGCTGCACCATCGCGGCCGACACGCGCTCGTCGCCGCGCTCGTCAGCCTGGACGCTAAGACACAAGCCTCCTTCTGCGCCCATGCCGAAGCATTGGGCATCCCGCGCGACACGGAGATGGCCATCGCAACCGCGTTGGTCGAGCACGAGACACCCGAGATCGCGGACTGGGCCGCGTCGGTGCTCAGCATTCTCCGCCGCACGGTCACCACCACCACCACCAAGCGGGCTCTGGGCGTACGAGCGCTGACCATCACGGAGATGGATGCGATCGCCACCGCCAGGGACGCCGCGCTTCCCGGTGCCCTCGCTCCAGCCTTCGCGTCGCCGTGCGAGGGGTTGTGTGCGGCGCTTGCCCGCCGTGCCGCGCCCGCGGTCGCGAGCGTTCATGTCTGCGTCGCGTTGGTGGCCAGCGCTGACAAGCTCGAAGACATCGCCGCACAGCTGGATCGCTTTGGTGAGGCGACCGACGGGTTCATCGAGAACCTCGGGCCACTCGCCGTCGAACTCTGGGAGAGCAACCCGGCTCTCCCGCCCCTGGCCAACGCCCTCCTGCATCGCTGGGAAAAGCATGGCTTCGCGCTGCTCGCCTGGATCGACGGCATGCGAGGGGGGCTCGCTCGAGCGCTTCGCCGCTCGGCTCGACTCGATGAAGCCCTACCTCGCAGGCTCCTGTGGGAGGGCATCTCGCGCGTCGTCTTGCTGCGGCGCTACCGTCAGGGCGCCCGAATGCGGGTCTGGTCTACGGCAGAGGTGATGACGCTACTGGTCGAACACCTCGACACCGACGTCGGCGTGAGTGCGGCGCGAATGCTCGCGGCGTTTCACTTGACGAGCTTTGCGACCGAGCACCTGGACAGGCTTCGCAACCGTGTCGTCATGCTCGCCCCCGACATGGATGCGGCCACCCGCCGAGAGCTGGACCGATGGGTTCGCATCGATGGCCTCGGGGCCCGGGCCACCCCGGCGCGGCGGCGCGTGGTCAAGCTGGGAGAGGACCGCCTGGCCGCGATTCGCTCGTCCTCGGATGTCGCGTGGCTGCTCCGTGCGTGTGGCTCCGCCAACGAAGCGGTCGTGCACGAAGCGACTCTCCGGTTGATGGAGTTTGGGGCCATTGGGCAGGAAGCCCTGGCCGGACTGCTCGCCGATCCGCCTTCGGAGACCGCACTCTTGGTGGTCGCCGAGAGCGTGAGCCTTTGGGACAACGAGGGGGCCCTCGAGCAGGTCCGCGCCCTCGCCCGGAGTCACGACACCCCAGCCCAACGACGGTTCCGCATCGCGGTCGGACTGCACCTGCTCCCGGAGACGGGCTGGGGGATGGTCGCGCTCGCGGCCGTCGCAGCCCCGAGCCCGTCGTCGTGGCTCACCACCAAGGACTGGGCGCTCCTGGTGAAGCTCGTCCCCGATGCGCGCACCTTGTGCACCGCAATCACCGGGTCCGTGCATCCGCATGCCTATCAGCGTGCGGTGACCTGGCTGCTCGAACACGGAGGTGATGACGACCAGTCGCTGTCGGCCCTGCGTGTGTTCCTGCGCGCGGGTATTCATCGGCCGACCTACCTCCGACGCGCCGCCGCCCGCCGCTTGCTGGAGCACGGCGACCGCAGCGGCGTCGTCGTCTGCCTGGGCCAAGTCCTCGACTCCGACGAGAAGAGCTTCCGCTGGCTGTACGACCTCGCGGGGGGCCGGGCCCAACGCGACGCCCTCGTGCAACACGCCTTGGACGCTACACTTCTGGGCGGACCGGACTTCTGCGCCGAGGACCGATGCCTCACACTCGTGCGCTCGAAGGCCATCGATGAGAACACCCGCGACCAGGCCCTGCAGCGCGTTCTCCTTCATGGCCAGGACGCCAAGGTTCGAGAGGCTCTCGTCGCCGACGTCTCTCGTGGGGCCTTGCGGGACGCCAAGCTCGGCCAGGTTTCGGAACTGTTCGCGTGGGGCGTCCGCAAGGGTCGCGAGCTGACCGGCCACTTCTTTTCGGTGCACATGACCGACCGCCGTCAGGACCTCGGCTACACGCGGATGACCGAGAACACGATCTACGTCTCACCGCTGCCGCTGTTGCGTGGCGACCGGCACGGCAAGGACGTGGTCGAGGCGCTGATCCTCCACGAGTACGGTCACCACCTGTATCACCGCGATCCTCAGTCCCAACGGATCTGGAAGCGGGCGGTCAAAGAAGGAATCGGCTCGATCCTCAACCTGGTCGCCGACGAGCACCTCGAACGCCGCCTGCGAGCGGTCGACGCCAGCTATGGAGACCGGCTCAAGCGCCTCGCGGCCTACGCCTTCCAGCACACCAACCGCGAACTCGAGGTGAAGAGGCTTCTGCAGATGCTGCAGTCCTCCGCCCTCGACGCGCTCTCGGCTCGCCCGCTTGGTGTCGCCTTCGACCCAGCCAGCGTTGTTGTGGACAGCGGACTGGTGCTGCGTGAGCTGGACCGCCGCGGCCATCCGTTCGCGCGCTTTGTTCGTGCGATGAGGATGGGCTTGGGCAACCGACACGAAGACCCGCTCCTGACTCGCGCCTTGGCGCTGTTCAAGGGAGGCTTCCGCCACAAGGACATGCGCGGGCTGTACGAGATCGCGAGCGAGCTCTCGCTGATGTACGGCTCGCACAGCGACCTCGCCGACGCCTACGGCGGACACGAGTCCTTGGAGTGGGACGAGCGAGAAGGCTCGGTGCACGGAAGCGGAATCGGAGACGCCGAAGTCCAGCAGGAGGTCGAACGCATCCTCAAGCCGCCCAGCGCTTCGACCACAGATGCAAAGCCGGGGCGACCCGGCGGGTTGCAGATCAACGTGGGCTCGGATGCAGGATTCGCCGAGATTCACAAGATCGAGCGCGTGAAAGCCGATCGAGATCGCCATCGGCAACTCGCGGTCGAAGTGCGCCGCTACGCGTTCAGGCTCCGAACCTACTTCGAAGAGATCGGACTCGCCCTGGTTCCGAGGCGAGGCCGAATGCGGGGTCGTGCCTTCGACCGGACCCGCCTCAAGGCCGTCGTCACCCGACGTGACCCCCGCATGCTGGTCGCGCGCGAACTCGAGGTACACACCGACCTGTTCATCGGCGTGGTCATCGACTGTTCGGGCTCGATGTCCGCCGGCGGAAGCATGGAGAAGGCGCACCGGTTCGGCGTGCTGTTGGCCGAAGCTGCCCGAGGCCTGGCCGGCGTCGACGCGCGCTTCTTCGGCTTCACCGACCGGGTCATCTACGACGCGGGCGACGAGAACAACTGCGCCGTGACCACCCTCGAGCCGGGCGGCGGCAACAACGACGCTGCCGGCCTGTACCACGCAGCTTCGGTCGCGGCGGCATCGCGTCGCCGCGCCAAGATCCTGATCATGATCTCCGACGGTCTACCCACAGAGTGCTCTGTGCAGGCCCTGCGCAGCCTCGTGGAGCAGCTCACCCGACGCAAGGGCATCGTATGCGCTCAGGTGGCCGTCCGCTCGCTCACCGAGGCCTGCTTCCCGCACTACATCGAACTCCTCGACCCCGAGCTGGACCGCGCCGTTCGGCGCTTCGGCGAGATCATCTCCGGCCTCGCCCGCCGCGCGCTCGGGCGCTGATTCCAAGAAAGAACGACGACTCATGGCAGGACAAAAGTGGAAGATCGAAGACCTCACCGTTGGCAAGGTGCTGGAGGCTGTGTTCTGGCCGAACCCGCAGGAGGACTCCAAGCACAAACTCCGAGCGACCCACTTGGACGGACGGCGTGCCCCCAAGGTGGTGTTGAGCACCGACAAACGAATCGTCGCGGGCGCGCCGTGCATGGTGCGGGTTGCCGCGATCAACAAGCCCGAGCGTGAGGACCGGGGGTCGATCGAGGTCGAGTACGTCGGACCCGCGCCTTTTCGCATCGCGGGCGTCTACCTCGACCCCACCATCAGCAAAAAGCTCCAGGTGCTGCTCGAGAGCGGCCTCAACATCTTGCTCGACGGTCCGCAGGGCTGCGGCAAGACCGTGCTCGCGCAGGCGATCGCCACCACGCTGGGTATGGAGTTCGTGTTCTTCAACTGCGGCGCGGTGGTCGAGGCCACCGACTTCTTCGCCACGATTCAGGTGCGAGCGTCCGAAAGCGGCGCGCCCGTAACCGACTTCGTCAAGACCGACGTCCTGCTGGCACTCGAGGAAGCCCATGCCAACCCCGAGAAGCGCTACCTCGTGTTCCTCGACGAGCTCAACCGCTGCCAGGAGACGGCTCGCAACGCACTGATGCCCGCCCTCGACAGCACCCGAAAGGTCTTCCACCCGATCGAGAACCGCTTCATCGACATCCCCGCCAACGTCCAGTTCGTCGCGGCGGTCAACCGCGGGAGCCAGTTCTCCGCGACCTTCGGCATCGACGCAGCCCAGCTCGATCGGTTTGCCCCGCTGCAGATGACGTACCTGCCGCCCGCCGAAGAAGTGAAGCTGCTGCAGGGGCGCCACGAAGGCCTCCCCGTCGGCGTGATCGAGCACTGCGTCGCCGTGGCCGATGCGGTGCGAAACAGCGACGACCTCCCCGCGAGCTTGTCCGTTCGCGCGACCGAGGAGGCGTGCATATACATGAAGCATCCATTGTTCGCGGGGGATGTGAGCTCGTTGCCCGAGGTCCTCAAGAGCAGCTTCTGCGGTCGGTTCTCAGGGCGATGGGATGATGTTGGCAGCGATGCCGGGGCGGTTTGGGCGATGGTGAAGAAGGTGCTGCGGGAGCGGAAGGTCTCGGTGCTCGAAGATGGATGACTGACCCTCTTCGACATCTGAGCCGCCCCAGACCGCTGGGTAGCCTCCCGGCCGGAGCTCATCCCGACGGTCGCGCGCACGGCGGCGACGAACGAATCTTTCGAGCTTGCACCACGAACATCTGGCCGTGGCGTGTGGACGGAGGGCGCAGATACGCCTACATTGGTTGGAGTGGCAGGGCTGGATATTGGGGGAATCGGGAAGCAGCTCTGCGACGCGGCGTTCGAAGGCGTCGTCAAACAGCTGCTGGAGGGCTACGTGGTCATCGGCGGCACCGTGGCAGGCACCGCGGGTGCATACCGGGGCTCCGGCGGCATCGATCTCGTCTGGGACCTTTGGAACGAGCAGTTCTCCGCGTTCACCTATCCCGAGCATGCGCTGACGAGTGGTTCGATGGCTGGAGCCACCGCTGGCGTCCACGTTGGCTTTGGCTTCGGACGCTTCGACAGCATCCACTCCGCGTGGTCCGGCGAGTTCTACGGGGTCGAATACTCCGTCGACATCCGAGCCTGGAGCATTCTCAGCATCAGCGGCTCGGTCCAGGGCTTTGCCAGCCCGGACGGGAGCATGAAGGGCGGCTTGGTTGGAATCGGTGGCACCGCGAAGGTTCCGGGTTCCGTCACGCAGCTGCTCAAGCTTCCCCTCGGCGGCAGCGTCACTGCGAGCGGAGGCGTCTGGACGCCGCACGACGGCACGACCCGTCGACTGGCAGGTCGCCGAAGTAGCGACCTCGAGAGAAACCGTTACTCGTACCTGAACCTCGAAGAGGGAGAGCTTGGCGTCGGAAGCCACATCCTGCAGGTCATGGGAATGAGTCCGTTGTCGGTCTCGCTCGCTGGCTACGCCGTGGCTGTGGCGATGGCCAAGCGCAACATGGAGGACAAGGGCATCACAGACCGCGAGGAAGGTCTTCGAGACCTGCACCTCAGTCTGTGCAGCGAAGCCTACCGCCGCATCTCCGCGTACCGCCAAGATGTCCCCTCGGGCACCAGCGAAAAACACTACGGCAGCTACAGCGTTCAGCGGACCACCGGGGGCCACTTCGTCATCACCGATACCGTCTCGGTCCCCGCCACGGGCGAGTGGCGAAGCACCCGTCGCCTTCATCGTCCCGACGCAACGATCGTGGGAACGATCCGATACGGACAAGCGATCGGTGGTGCACCCAACGCGTTCATCGACGGGCGCTCCTATCCGATGAGCCGATTCTCGCAAGAACTCGAGCGGCGAACCAACGAGCTCATGACCCGCTAGCGGCCTACATCGCGGGCGCGTATCCGGCGGGCGCAGCCGGCTGCTGCGCGCCACCGACGATGTACTGCTGCACCACCGCGCCGACCTCTTTCTCGAGCGCGCGCTGCTTGCCGAACACAAAGATCAGGTAGAGCACGATCGGGATCAGAAACCCGAGCAGCACGACGCAGAGCATGAAGAGCATCTGAAGGCCCATCGAGCCGAAGTTGCCCACGACGAGGACCTTGTTGTTCTTGACGACGACGTTGGCGCCCACCCAACCGCTCTTCTTGACGACGAGGAAGGACTGCCGAGGAACCACCTCGAAGGCCGGAAATGCCTGTTGCAGGTAGGCTTGAAGAGCGAGTTTGTCGACGGGGGTGTGCGTGGGCAGCTTCATGACGTGGCGTCCACAAGGACAAGACGTACGCAAGCCCCGCGGGTTGCAAGCGGCCGCGCGACATTCCGTGCATGCGTTCGGCTTGGCGTCTCGGGGCGAGTTCTCGGTGAGTGTTTCTTCCACGGATCCACACCAACAGAGACACTCAAGTATGCAGTGGGCAGCCTGACGCTGGAGAGCCCACCAAGCGCGGACGTGGAGTACTCGTTCGGGAACAGCAGCTCACCCCCCAGACCATGTCTTCAACCCTACGCTATTCGCTCGTACTGGCCGCCTGCACGGCCCTTGGATGCGGGCCGACAACCTCGATCGATGGAACGGACGGTGGGACCTCGACGTCCACCGGAACTCCGTCGACCGGCCCCTCCGCTGCAACACTATCAACACCGGTCTCCGAGAGCATGTCCTCCAGCGGTGCTCTCGACTCGTCGTCCGCGGACAGCACCAGCGCCGACAGTGGATCCTTGGATCCAACCGATACCGATACCGGGAGCACTTCCGCCTGTGACTCGTACCTGCAGGACTGTCCCGACGGACAGAAGTGTAGCCCGTACGCAGACGACGGGACCGCGGCCTGGAACGCGCTGGGTTGTTTTCCGGTGGCTGCCTCACCGGAGCAGCCAGGCGAGTCGTGCGAGGTCATCGGTGGTGCGACGTCCGGCTTCGACACCTGCGACGTAGGATCGTTCTGCTGGTACGTCGACACCGGAAGCAACATCGGGAGCTGCGTCGCACTGTGCGAGGGCTCGGCCGAAGCGCCGACCTGTTCGAACGCATCCATGACCTGCTCCATCGCCAACCAAGGCGTGTTGAGTCTGTGTCTGCTCAGCTGTGACCCGGGCGGCGACGACTGCCCCGAGGGCCAGGCCTGCTTCGAAGTCGAGACTGGCTCCGTTTGCGCTCCGACGGGTGCCGCTTCTCCTGGCTCGCCGGGGACGTCTTGCGACGATATCGCGAGTTGTGATCCCGGTGCCATCTGCGTCACCGCGGCGGCACACGGCCCGGGCTGTGACGGTCAGGGTTGTTGCACGCAGGAGTGCGAACTGAGCGATCCGATGTGCGACAACCCCGACCAGGTATGCCAGGAGTGGTTTGAAGACGGCATGGTCCCACCGGGGTTCGAAGATTTCGGTGTTTGCATGGTCCCGATCTGAGGGGCCATGAACACGACTTCGCTCGGGGCCGGCGGCTACCGCCCCGAGTCGCGGGACGAGGCTGTGGAACGAACGCGGCTCGCTGGTCGTCAGTCCGTGGGCGAGGTCCTGGCGGATGCCACAGCGGAACCGGTCGCCCACTCGATCATGCTCGACCTCCAAGCGGTTCGGGACGCCCGGGCCCGATTCGGCTCGTGAGCGAGTTGCGGTGGTAGCCTGCCTCCGCAGATGAAGCGCGTCGCGATCCTTCTCGCTCTCCTGACAGGGTGCAGCTCTTCCCCGGCATCCGAGGAGGCTTCAGAGTCGACTGCCGCCGAGACGACCACAGCACCCGGCAGCACATCCTCCACTGGCGAGACTTCGACCGCGAGCTCGAGCACCAGCTCCGCGGACAGCAGCACCGGCAGCGCGCAATGTACCGCCCTGTACGGCCGGCCCAACGACAACACCGGGCTCTCTGCCGAGCAGTGTGGCCCGGTGTGTCCTTGCCTGGACGGCTGGCAAGCACCCGACTACACACCGGCCGACATCGACGCGCTCGACGCTCTCGAGTTGACCACGACGTTCGAGCCCTTGAGCGCAGACCCCTACGCGACTCCCGAAGAGTATCCGCGGGATGCCTCCTCCATATGCGCGGTGGTGGTCGACGGCGGCGAGTACTCCGTGCAGACCTTCGCCGATGACGCGGCCGCTGAAGCTGCCGGCGCTCAGGTCACCCACGACGGCGCGTGCGGCCTCTGCTCGCCGTTGCAAGACCTCGCCGTATACATGCGCGAGGGCGACCTCACCGAGCCGGTCCGTGCATGTGGACTGATGGGACTCTCGGGCGGAGAGGAAGCCCAGCTCGAGTGTCTGCGCGAGCTGGGATTCACCGAGCCGTGTGCACAAATCTGGGGCTACAACACGACGCACACCCGAACGATGTGTCTGCAGGTCTGCCTCGACCTTCTCGATGCGCCGTACCACGAGCCCGACGGTTCGTTGAACGCGTGTCTGCAGTGCGACGAAGACCTCAGCGGGCCCGTATTCAAGGCCGTCGCCGGGCGGACTCGGCGGAACACGGGACTGGCCAGCGCGCTGTGCCGACCCTGCGAAGAGGTGCGCCGTGTGGTCCATCGATACGACTGAGTCTGGTATGTCTGGCCCATGATCATCATCGGAGCCGGGCGAGTCGGCGGGGCCATCGCACAGCGCGCTCGGGAGGCAGGCTTGGAGCACACGTTGGTGAGCCGCACCGAGGGCTGGGACGCGATCGAACGCAGCGAGGCGCCGATCTTTGTCGCGGTTCGCAATGACGACCTCGCTGCGGTCCTGGACAAGGTTCCCAGCTCCGCCCACGACCGGCTGGTCTTCACACAAAACGGGATGCTCCGGCCGTGGCTGGCCCAGCGCGGACTCGGTGGGTGCACCCGCGGGTTGTTGTTCTTCGCCGTGCCCTCCCGCGGCGCGCCGCTGAGCCCCGGAGGCGACAGCCCGTTCGTGGGGCCGCAGGCACACGCCGTCGCGGATTGGATGGGGCGAATCGAGGTCCCCGCCTCCACACCCGATGCGAAGGCGTTTGCAGTGACCGAGCTCGAGAAGCTGCTGTGGAACTGCTGCTTCGGTCTGTTGTGCGAGCACACCGGGGCGTCCGTCGGGACCATCGTCGCGCAACACGACGAACTGCTGACCCAGCTTGCCGACGAACTCCTGCACCTGGGCATGCCCGCGTTTGGCTTGGACCTGGACGTCGAGGCACGCGAGGCTCTCAAGGAGCGGCTTCGGGCCTACTCACGCTCGATCCCGGACTACCGAGGGGCCGTGAAGGAATGGCCCTGGCGCAATGGATGGTTTGTCGAGGTCGCACGCGAGCCGGGCCTGCACGAGGAGCTGCTCGGCAAGACCGGCCACCTCCCGCGGTAGTCACCACGGGCCGCTACGCGAACTCGGACCAGAGTCGCTCGAAGGTCGTTCCGAACCCAAGCGTCGGCTCTGCGCGCTACGGGTACAGCTCTTCGGCGACGACCGTTCCGTCGATCGTGCAGACGTTGCCGTTGCCCACGTTCATCAACGAGACCCCGGTGAATGTGATCTCCGCCTGGCCGCGCGATGGGTTCCAGACGTCGACCTCCAAGGTTCCGCCGATGCTGTCGTCCCCGCCCGAGAGCGCGTCGGAGTCGAGGTTGGTCCAGGTGCCCTGCCCGATGTCGACCATGTTGATCACGTTGCCCGTGTCGACGCGGTGCTGGCTGCTCAGCGCCATGCTGCCCGC
>Ga0316204_10005719_pt1 | contig 20111 bp, 20 predicted proteins | sample 6monrhotite_MG_2_FD_205661 | JGI IMG/M metagenome (GOLD analysis project Ga0316204, IMG submission 205661) | Microbial mat bacterial communities from mineral coupon in-situ incubated in ocean water Damariscotta River, Maine, United States -... | ecosystem: Environmental > Aquatic > Marine >...
TGTGATCCTAAGTTTGTTCCTGCTAGACGCGACGGTGGAGACGTGGCCGAGTGGTCGAAGGCGCTCCCCTGCTAAGGGAGTAGGCCCGGAAGGGTCTCGAGGGTTCGAATCCCTTCGTCTCCGCCATTATTATCACCTAACCTGTTGATTTGTAATTCATTATTACAATTCAGCATGTGCAGACCCTAACTATATCCCTAACTTGGGTCTTAGGCATTTCAGCATTTGGAGTTCTCTAAGAACACGACCCTGCCTCTCAAGGCAATTTCAATCACCAGCGCGCACATGAGGCCAATGCTACAGACTGGTGTGCCCTCTCAAAACCAAAGGTAGTCACTACACAAATACCCCCTGATTTTTATTTGCAAGCATCAACAACAGTGTCACCCAGGTGCTACTTGGCCATACTCTTCGGTGAGCGTTGCCAGTCCGCGCTGAGGGCGCAGTCTAATAGCATACTTATTACTCAAAGTTCCAAAGTTAGAAACCTGGACGCCCGTTGATCGGACCGTGAACCAGCTCCATTGCCGGGAAGAGCTTCAATTTGCCACCGACGCCTCTGCTATACTCATTCAACTGCCAGGTCTGTGCGGCCAAGCTGTTCCCTTCGGCGCCTTGGCTTTCAGTCGACACCTGCACATAACCGGAGAAGCCGCCCCGCTACTTTCGCCTTGGCATTTCTTTCTCACAAATTCATGTTCTCGACCGAGGCACTAACAACACTATGAAGTGAACTGTTTCCACAACGCCAAAAAAGGATAAATGACATAGTGAGGCTCCGTTGACAGCTTTAGCGGTACGCGCGGATTTGAACTGTTTTCGCATACGTCACAAATCTCTAGAGACACAAACAATACCCTTTTCGGATCAGCTGGCAGGCATAGTCCAAATACCCTAGCTTGATTATAAATGAAAAAAAGGAGTTCGGGCATGAATGCGGTTGAGATCGAGGAAGCAATTTCGGCACTAGCTGAGTTTCCGTTCGACAGTACGGAATTCCCATATGCGTTTCTCCAGGCTTTTGGCAACAAAGCCACGACCATCAAACGTCTACAAAGCGGATCGTCCAACAAATCCGACCTTGGCGGCGTACTTCAAACCAATAACATCCATTTAAAGGTGTGCGCAGAAGGCGATGTCACGAATACCCTAGCGCAGCTCAAAGCCAGTTCCGCCACCACCAAGGCTAAGGCGAAATTTGTGCTGGCCACGGATGGCACCGATCTTGAGGCTGAAGACCTGATGACTGGCGAAACGATCGCCTGCGCCTACACTGACTTTCCCGATCACTTTGGCTTCTTCCTGCCCCTGGCGGGGATCAGCACCGTCAAGCAAATCCGCGAGAGCGCATTTGATATTAAGGCGACTGGCCGTCTCAACCGGCTCTATGTCGAGCTACTGAAGGACAACCCCGAATGGGGCACATCTGCGCGCCGCCACGACATGAACCACTTTATGGCGCGCCTGATCTTCTGTTTCTTTGCCGAAGACACCGACATCTTCAGCGAACCCGATCAGTTCACCGGCACGATCGAGCGGATGAGCGAGAGGGACAGCTCGAACACCAATGAGGTGATCAGCGAGCTCTTCCGCGCCATGAACACAAAGACCGAGGAGCGAACGGCGGCAGGCACTGCCCGTTGGGCGAATGTCTTTCCCTATGTAAACGGCGGGCTATTTTCCGGCAACACGGACGTTCCGCGCTTCAGCAAGATTGCGCGGACTTATCTGATCCATATCGGCAGCCTAGATTGGACAAAGATCAACCCTGACATTTTCGGCTCGATGATCCAGGCCGTGGCGGATGATGAAGAGCGCGGGGCGCTTGGCATGCACTACACATCCGTGCCGAATATTCTGAAGGTGCTTAATCCGCTCTTCTTGGATGATCTGCGCGAGAAGCTGGAAGAGGCGGGCGACAATCCCCGCAAGCTTTCGAACCTGCGCAATCGCATTGCTAAGATTAGGGTTTTCGATCCGGCCTGTGGATCAGGAAATTTCCTCGTTATCGCCTACAAGGAAATGCGGGCGATCGAGGCTGAGATCAACTTGCGGCGAGACGAAGCTGACCGACGCACAGATATACCTTTGACTAATTATCGTGGGATCGAATTGCGTGACTTCCCCGCTGAGATCGCGCGTTTGGCACTGATCATCGCCGAGTATCAGTGTGACGTTGCTCATCGTGGGCAAAGGGAGGCATTAGCCGAGTTCTTGCCGCTTGATGCCAAGAACTGGATCACTTGTGGCAACGCCCTTCGGCTCGATTGGTTGAGCATTTGCCCACCGACGGGCACGGGAGTAAAGATGCAAGGTGATGACTTGTTCAGCACTCCTCTCGACAAAGTTGAGATCGATTTTGAGAATGAAGGTGGAGAAACATATATCTGTGGAAATCCTCCTTACAAGGGCAGCAACTGGCGTACAAAAGAACAGACAGATGATCTGCAATATCTCGCCGATCATAGAGCAAAAGGCTGGAAGGCTTTGGACTATGTCTCCGGATGGATTCTTAAAGCCACAGAATACTCAAGGTATGCTGATGCGGCGATAGCATTTGTTACAACAAATTCGATTTGCCAGGGAATACAAGCTTCCATTTTGTGGCCACTAGTATTTCAAGACGGCTTGAGCATTAGTTTCGCACATACTTCTTTTAAGTGGTCAAACCTAGCCAGTCATAATGCAGGTGTGTCAGTAATTATTGTTGGGCTGACTTCAAATCCACCCGCTATCAAGACTATGTATGAGGAAAATAAAGAAGGTGGAACGGTCGTTAGGCAAGTTCCCAAAATCAACGCGTATCTCTTAAATGCCGACAATGTAATTGTTTCAGGAGCAAGAAACTCAATTGGCTTCGATGAAAACATAACGGACGGAAGCGGAGCTTTGGATGGCGGGCATCTGATTTTGAGCAATCAGGAGCGCGAAGAATTACTAACGGTTGAAGGTAACTCCGTTTCCAAATTCATCAAACCGTACTTCGGCTCCAGTGAATTCATCAAAGGTGGTGTGCGATGGTGCCTCTGGATCACCGATAGAGGGCTGGAAGACGCCAATCGCTACCCTAGCATTGTTGGCAGAATTGAGAAGGTTCGGCTCTTCAGGGAAAGTGCGGGGTCGCGTGCTAAGACCGCCGTTGGTCGACCTCACAAATTTGCGTGGATCAACAAGAAATCAACTTATCAAGTCCTAGTCCCTACTGTCTTTTCTGAAAGAAGGGAGTATGTGACCGCTGGCCTGTTTGATCAGGATTGCATAATAAACAACGCGGCCAGTATCGTTGAGGCCAACAACTTTCAAGTTTTCTCGGTCATATCTTCTGCAATGCACATATGCTGGGTTCGCGCAGTTGCCGGAAAACTTGAAGATCGAATTCGATATACCTCATCCACGTGTTTCAACACTTTCCCTATTCCCAAACTGACTGAGAAGAACAAATCAGACCTCGCGCGCTGCGCCGAAGACATTCTTCTTGCACGCGAGGCGCATTTCCCCGCGACCATTGCCGATCTCTATGATCCAGAGAAGATGCCCGGTGACCTGCGTGCTGCCCATGAACGCAACGACGAAACCTTAGAGCGCATCTACATCGGCCGCCGTTTCCGCAATGACACCGAGCGGTTAGAAAAGCTTTTTGAGCTCTACACCAAGATGACCACCAAGGATTTGACTAAGACCAATTCGAGAATGAAAGCATAGCCCGATGACTAGTATCAAAAGCGTTCCCTCAGTTTCCGTGACCTACGCCCAGAACGGCGGCTCGACCAAATCGAACGAGCTTGGCATGCGGGCAATGCAGGAGCGTGCCTTTGAAAAGCGGGGCGAGCAGTATCTTCTGATCAAGTCGCCGCCAGCTTCGGGCAAAAGCCGCGCGCTGATGTTCATTGCGCTCGACAAGCTGGCCAACCAGGGGATCAAGCAGGCGATCGTCGTAGTGCCGGAAAAGTCGATCGGTGCAAGCTTCAACGACGAGCCGCTGAGTAAGTTTGGCTTCTGGGCGGATTGGACGGTCGCGCCAAAATGGAACCTTTGCAACTCACCTGGGACGGATGGCGGCAAGGTCAAATCGGTCACAGCATTCCTTGAGAGCGACGATCAAATTCTTGTCTGCACGCATGCCACCTTCCGCTTTGCCGTGGAAAAACTTGGGGTGGAGGCGTTCGACGATAGGCTGATTGCCGTGGACGAGTTCCACCACGTTTCGGCGAGCGAAGACAATATTCTGGGCAAGCAGCTCAATGAATTCATATCTCGTGATCGCGTGCATGTCGTTGCGATGACCGGCAGTTATTTTCGCGGTGATGCGGCCCCGATCTTGTTGCCCGAGAACGAGGCCAAGTTCGACACCATAACCTACACTTACTACGAGCAGTTGAACGGCTACAAATACCTGAAAACACTCGATATCGGCTATTTCTTCTACTCAGGTTCTTATGCTGACGACATCCTGAAGGTGCTCGATCCGAACGAGAAGACGATCCTGCACATCCCGAACGTGAATTCGCGCGAAAGCACGAAGGACAAGCACAAAGAGGTCGAGCACATCATCGACTCCCTCGGTGACTGGCAAGGATCAGACCCCAAGACTGGCTTTCAGCTTGTGAAGACCCCCGAGGGGAGCATTCTGAAGATCGCCGATCTGGTGGATGATGAGGCCGTGAAACGCGACAAGGTATCGAGCGCGCTGAAAGACCCCGCACAGAAAAACAACCGCGATCACGTAGACATCATCATCGCCCTAGGCATGGCCAAAGAGGGCTTTGACTGGATTTGGTGCGAGCACGCTTTGACCGTTGGTTATCGCGCCAGTCTTACTGAGATCGTGCAGATAATTGGCCGCGCGACCCGTGACGCAAAAGGCAAATCCCGCGCCCGTTTCACTAATCTGATCGCCGAGCCCGATGCAGCTGAAGCGGCAGTCACTGAGGCCGTGAACGATACGCTGAAGGCGATCGCCGCCAGCTTGCTCATGGAGCAGGTGCTTGCCCCACGTTTCAATTTCACACCGAAGAGCTCCAAGAGCGGGCCAGTTGATGGCTATGACTATGGCAAGGATGGTTATGATCCTAAAAAGGAGAATGTCGGCTTCAATGAGGACAGCGGACAGTTCCAGATCGAGATCAAGGGTCTCACTGAGCCGAAGAGTAAAGAAGCTGAGCGCATTTGCCGCGAAGACTTAAACGAGGTGATCACAGCCTTTGTGCAGGACAAGACCACGATCGAACGCGGGCTGTTTGATGGGGAACTCGTTCCCGAAGAGCTAACACAAGTCCGCATGGGCAAAATTGTTGGAGCCAAATTTCCTGAGCTAGATGCCGAAGATCAAGAAGCCGTACGTCAGCATGCTGTCGCCGCTTTGAACCTGACACAGAAGGCCAAGGAGATTGCTCTCTCTAACGATACTGATGAGATCACAGCCGGCAACACAGCACTGATTGATGGTGTGCGGAAGTTTGCGATGGACGTGCGTGAGTTGGACATCGACCTGATTGACCGGATCAACCCCTTTGGTGAAGCCTATGCGATCCTCGCCAAGACGATGAGTGAGGAAAGTCTGAAACAAGTTGCTGCAGTGATTTCTGCAAAGAAGGTTCAACTCACACCGGAAGAGGCACGAGACTTGGCGCGACGTGCTATTAAATTCAAGCAGGAGCGTGGGCGTCTACCAGACATTACGTCGGCGGATGCCTGGGAAAAGAAGATGGCCGAAGGCGTGGCTTTTCTGGCCCGCATGAAACGGGAGGCCGCCAATGGCTAAAGAGTTCACCCAAGACGATGATGATCTTCTTGCAGAGCTCGGAGTTGAGGTCGAAACAAAAAATGCTGCTAATCGCACACCACGCGAAGAGCGCATCATTGCCGGATTTGAAGAGATACAGCGTTTTAGTGAGGAACATGGGCGGTCGCCACAACATGGTGAAGAGCTTGATATTTTTGAACGTATCTATGCAGTGAGGTTGGATCGCATACGCGAGCTTCAAGAATGCCGCGATTTAGTTGAAACTATCGATCATCAAGGACTTTTGACCGGTGCAGCTGCAACTATCTCATCAGATGCAGAGGAGCTTGACGACGATGCATTGCTTGCTGAGCTAGGGATTGAGGCTGAACGACCACCCATAACCGAGCTAAAACACGTAAGATCAAGCGCGGAAAAGAAGGCGGCTGAAGACATTGCGAACCGTGAAAGGTGTGATGATTTCGCGACCTTTAAGCCGCTGTTCGAACAGGTGCAGAAGGAACTCAATACCGGACTTCGCGAAACACGCCCTTTTGAAATGAAGGCCGAAATCGAAAAGGGACGCTTCTTCATTGTTAGCGGGCAGAAAGCCTACGTCGCAGAAAAAGGTGAAACAACGATTACAGATCAAGGGCGCACAGACGCACGCCTGCGTGTGATCTTTGACAACGGGACTGAGAGCAACATGCTCATGCGGTCACTGCAGCGCGCCTTGAACAAAGACGAAGCCGGGCGACGGATAACTGAGCTCACTGCCGGACCTTTGTTCTCGGATCAAACGATCGATGGAGACGAAGCAAGCGGGACTATTTATGTGCTGCGGAGTAAGGCCGATCACCTGCTTGTTGCGGAAAATCGAGAGCTGGTTCACAAAATCGGCGTGACCAACTTGAGCGTTGAGAAACGGATTGCTGGAGCTCACCTGCAACCAACCTTCTTGATGGCCAATGTTGAGATTGTAGCAACTTACGAGCTGTACAACATCAACCGCACAAAGTTGGAAAACCTAATCCATCGTATTTTTGAACCTGGGCGACTTGATATTGAAATAATGGATCGATTTGGCCGTCCGGTAGTCCCACGCGAATGGTTTCTTGTGCCCTTGTTTGTGATCAAGGAGGCCGTAGAGCGGATCAAGGACGGGACTATTTCTGATTATCGCTATGACCCTCAGAGCGCATCTCTAAAACCTCGATCAGGCGATTAGCATTGGCGTAGAGAATTTGATGACTCAGGAGCTGAAATTCTTGATCCCCCACATGAACAACCGTGTCACGCCGAGGAAAATAGATGTTTGATGTAATTCCCGACATTCACGGCCAAGCAGACAAGCTAAAGGGTGCCCTGGGCAGTCTGGGCTACCGCGAACGAAATGGGGCGTGGCGTCATAGCGATCCAACGCGCTACGTCGTCTTCCTCGGCGATTTCATTGACCGTGGCCCCGATAACAGAGAGGTCATACGCATAGTTCGGTCAATGCTAGATGCAGGCACCGCCTCTGCAGTGATGGGCAACCATGAGCTTAACGCCATCCACTTTCATACTACTGTTGGGAAATCTCCACTCAGGGAGCATGATGACAAGAATGTTGCCCAGCACGCGGCTTTTCTCAAAGAATTTCCGCTTAATTCTGCCGAGGCGCAAGAAGCGGTGAGTTGGATGAAGACATTGCCACTCTACCTCGAGTTTGGAGGGTATCGCGCAATCCATGCCTGTTGGAATGAAACTGACATCAACGAACTGAAAAAACACGCGAACGACGGCACTCTCACCAATGACCAACTCATTCGAGCAGCCGACAAACATGATCCACTATTTGGTCTTGTTGAGGTCGCGCTCAAAGGCCCCGAACTGGAATTGCAGGAGGGTTACTCATTCATCGACAAGGGGGGCCATGAGCGGACAAATATTCGCCGAAAATGGTGGGATAGCAGTGCGGATACTTGGCGCAAGACAGCGATGTCAGTACCTAATCCAGAACTCCTTCCTGATGAACGCTTGTCTGATGACCTCTTAAAGAGCTCATACCCAAGCGATGCGCCACCAGTTGTGTTTGGTCACTACTGGATGGAAGGCACGCCGATCTTACAGGCGAAAAATGCGTTATGCCTGGATTACTCTGCTGGGAAAGACGGCCCCTTGGTCTCCTACCATGCGGAACCAGGCCAAAAAGAGCTCAATCTAGCTAACCTGACAGTGCATTCGTAAGAAACGGACGGCGAAATGACGAAGACATCAAAGCCAGCGGCCAAAGCCAAAACAGCGCCTGACCAAATCATCGAGTTTGCGATCTTTGACACGCCTGGATTTTTGGCCTTTCCCATCATTATCAATCCTGAAGATATCACATGGTCTGAAACCATCAAAAAATTGGCTGAGCTACAGGTCAACAAATGGCGATCAAGTTACTGTAATCCCGAAATAATGGATGGACGCGGCTGGTATCTGACTGTGCGTTCAACTGATCTCAAAATCAAAAGCTCAGGATCGAATGCCTATCCACCAAACTTTGACGCTGTACGTGAGATGGTCGAGCGTGCCGCCGGAATTACACCAGCCCACTTAAGAAAAATCTACTCGCGAAAACCTCGCAAGTGCCCAAGTTGCGGCCATACGCCTGTGGCCAGCATCCTCTATGGCATGCCTGGCATCTCAGACGAGCTTTTTGAGAAAGTAGAGCGCGGCGAGGTGATATTCGGGGGCTGCGTAATTGAGCCAGATCAGCCAACTTGGCAGTGCTCTAAGTGTGGTGCAGAGTTCTACAAGAAGAATTAGACGATATTTCAGAGCGAATCCGGTGATGAGGCAAGTTGATGGCGACCAAATTTGATTTTGGAATTGAGCTTGAGGACACTGAGCACGGCTTGCTTGTACGCCAGTATGACGAGGCATACGTTGCGAGAAACTGGCGTTTGACCCCGGAGGTTGTCGAGCTGGTTGAGACCTGTCTCGGTTCCGGTCTTCGCTGGATGATCCGAACTGATCATCCCCGCAGAAACTCTCGCTGGCCGAACCCCCGCGGCGTTGTCTATCTCGCTTTTTCCCCTACCGAGAACGATCAGTGGTCACTCGCAATCGACAGCTGGCAGTCAAACCGCGATGACTACGGCCGCGCTGTCTTTAACGGAAAGTACCAGACACAATTCTTTCAACATGACATTTCGTTTGACTTCGAAAAGCGCAACAAAGGTGCGGGTCACATGGAGGTTGCACGCGAACTGGTGATACCAACCATTCGCAAGCTCGGTACTTTCGACCACAACGTCTTGCTGATGTTTCGCCCTCAACCTTATACTGAAGGCTACGGCACAGAGTACGATATCCAGCGTGATCTACTAGTCAACTGGGCGCAAACAGTCTTCGCGCAAGAGGGCTACAACGTGGTTCAGGATGAGTTTCCTGTCGATGGAGGTCTGACCTCGCGCCGGATCGACATCTTGTCTCAACATGCTTCAAGCCAGGACTGGCTAATCGTTGAGCTCAAGCGGGCAGAAGCTAACCAAGCAGCTGTTTCGCAAGTGTCAGACTATCTTCTAGCGCTGAGCAAGAAGGATGAGTTCAACAGTGGGCGGCTGGAGGGCTGCTTGATCGCTGAGCGTATCCCCAACGCCGTTGCTGAATATTGTAAGGCCGAAGGCATACGGGTGTATGAAATCTCGTGGCCTATGACGCTTCGTCGTAAGGCATAGAAGCTTATGAATTCAACGATATTAGGCTTGCACTACAAGCAATCTAGAACTTACCACTTTTGGTCGAGGCTTCCCAGTAATACAACGGCAGGCAGGTCACACTTCATGCCCTATAGCGAAGCTACTTTGGCACTTTCGTCGCTCTGCGCCCAGTTCTTCTTGGCTGGAGAGCAAGGCCATTGATCTAATCGACTGCCTCAAACTTCTTGGATAAAACTTGCTAATGAGGTATTATAATACCACATGAAAAAGAATATTGGTTATTCAAGATGGCAGGTCAAAAAAGTGGGCATGGAGGCAAGCGGGTCGGAGCAGGTCGTCCTGCAGGTTCGCGCATGCGTCGCAGCGAAGAGCTTGCAGAAAAGATGATCACGTCGGGCAAATGCCCGCTTGAAGCATTGGTCAGGCTCGCTGAAAAAGCTGAAGCAGATGGAGACATTTCTCAAGCCATCAGTGCGTGGAAAAGCACCCTGCCCTATTTGTACCCAAAGCCTAAATCTGTCGAAATCGCGCCCGAGGCATTGGTCGAATTGACGCGTAGCCTGTCTGAGGTGCGCGCCCAAGAACAGCATGCGAACGACAACTCAACAAGCTTTGGCGAACGACTAGCGAGAGCGGCCAAGAAGCTATCCGAGGCACAAAAGCCTTAGGCGTATGGAGATTGCTGATCACTAATCAGGACCGCAAATTTCATTTTGATCGCTTACGCTACATTCAAGTCCCCAGATTTGCTCCGTACGAAAACGGGTTCTGGGAATTGCAACAACCTACGATATGAAGAGTGGCACAGACTGAAATTAGCCCGGCTGCACGCATACCCAGTCATCAAACGTAAAGTTGTGGGGCCGCAGTGAACCGCCGTCCAGAGTGATAAAGTCTGCCGATGTGGGCGTTCCGGTCAAATCATCAAAGTAAATAATCATCAATTCTGTTTCTGGTGTATCAGCATCTTGAACTCTGTTTGCGCCGCAGTATAGCGTCGCACCAACATCGCGATTGCAGGGCATGGTGAAAGTTATAGCACCCGCTTCTACCAGAACGATATTTTTCGCCAGGATGATCAGCCGATCATTTCTAGTTTCGGTATCCCATTTGCAAAACCACTCGTCGGCTTGCACGGCTCCGGAACCCAGCAACACAGTTGTCGCTAGTATTGCCAGCCGGCCCAAGCGTTGCCAAAGCCCGCGAAATCCGAAGTTCCTTGTGTTGCTGTTCACTTGTCGCTCCAAGAAATAGTGTCTGGCTTAAGCTCATAGTGCGGCCAAATACCCTCAGTTGCCAACTAAAAACAAAGCTATCAGTCGGATACGATCAAGCGCAGTGCGTTCGCCTTGCCAGACCAAATCTTATCGCCGATAGCAAATTGGACGCGTCCCATTGCCCCTGTAAAACTTCTACCTGCCGCAGCTTCAGCACAATTTCCTCGGGTTTGTCTCTCCTTCCAGCCATCTCTGGTCCTCCTGAATTGGGATAATACTATCCAAGTTAGTGGACCACTTCAGTGGGGGCACTCAATGATGTCCTGGCTGAGTTCCTTGATTGGTAGTTAGTGCATAGTGAACGTGTTCATGGCTCAAGGCTTATTATGGGTCAATCGATCCCAATTCTTCTCATTGCTCGTTCATAGCCTTTGAGGTCGAACGAGTAGGCAGTCTTTGTGTTGCATTCGTCAATGAGAAAAACCTCAAGAAGATCAGCGTCGAACAGTGCTTCAAACATTGCTTCAGCATTATCTATCTTAAGTCGTTGTTCACCGACTATTTCCACAACAGAAGTTCTTGGAACCCATCTCGTGATGACGCCATCGATCATTGCAATGCTGGTAACAGGGGCACAGTTCACATTATTTGTAAAAAAGTATGTCGCAAAATATGCAACTAGTTCGCTGTTTGTCTGATCTATGAAGATAGTAGCATATTCGCTAGCCAAAGGATTAGTTGAAATCACAACCCTACCATCAGCTTGCCCAACCGAAGGTGTTACAAAAGATACATCGGCTCTTGCTGAACTGGGATTGAATATAGCTAACGCGAAAAGGACTGACCCAAGATGCTTTATTCTTTTTATTTGAGACATCACTAATTCTGTTCCCTTCATCAGAAAAATTATTTAATCGCCTTAGACGTTATAAGGATCAGCACGGCACGCGCGCAAGTTAATCCAACATCCCCCAAGTAGCCTGCCGTCTGTTGTCAAGATCGACTGATTGTGCCCGTTGAACAAGCGTTTTCGCCCTGAGCGGCGTCTGCGGTCGCGCAAACGCCTGGAACTGGGCGGATGCTGTTGGCTAAAGGCAGACCAGGCAGGCAGACTACTGCAACCCAATTTATAAACATGTAAAACGAACACCGACTTTATGTTGAATGCCTTCGCCTAACCTTCACAATTAAAGTAAAAATAGGGGGTATGCCTGCCTGGTCTGCCTGCCCATAGAAGGCAATACTATTCGCGCAAGAAGCTATTCAACTTACTGATTTGTTTAGGTAGTTCTGCGAATAGCACAGGGCGGTTGTTGCTGTCTCCACCAACATATCTGAAGTCCGCTATCTCGCCCAGACGGTTCCAAAAAGCCAGCATTTTGTTGTCAGCATATGCTTCACCGGCGTTGTTTTTAGCCCACTCCCGATAAGCATCCCGCACGTTTCTCTTTGAAATCTTGATGGCTCCGTCGTTCCAATTGGTAGCACCTTCGGGCTGAACCACGCCACGCAGCTCAGACAACCGCCCCTCAGCGACGAGTTCCTGCCACCAGCGATGCACTCCAGAGAGCGACAACTCGCGCTGTTTGATCGTCTCATCCGTCATTGGTCGGTCGCGTTCTGGATGAAAGTTACTCACATCACGGTTTTGCATCAAATGAAGAAAGTGAGACGCACCGTCTCCTTCTATGTACGCGAAGAGTGCGTCAAAATAGGGATAGTCTTTGCATCGCTTGTCGCTACAGCGTCCTGATAGTATGCGGCGATCGCCATGCTCAACATTAACTGCGTGGTCCATGTTGGTCGCCGCGATGATGCCGAGATATGACGCAACGGTCACAATATCGACGCCCTTAGGTTCCAAATTCAGCGTAGGTGCAGTAATCGTGCGCTTTAGCTTCTGTGCGCTGCGTTTGTCGCCAACAAAGAAGCATTCATCCGCAAAGACATAACATGCGTCGAGCAGTTGCTTGTTGAACTTTCCGACCAATTGTTCTCCGTCCGAGATGGCGAGGCCATGCTGGCCAAAGATGCGCATGAGCAAGTCTTCAAAGATCACGCCTTTGCCTGCGCCCTGCGCGCTGATGAAGACGGGCATAACTCCCATCACGCGCGTCGGGTCTTGGATTTTGGCCGCGATCCAGTTCAATATGTAGTCGCTAAATTCTCGGTTACCTGCGCAAAGCACTTCATGGATGTGATCTACGATGAGGCTACAATCGCCTTCCTTTGCATCGACTCCGAAGCCTTGCCATAAATTTAGGTAACCCTCGGGGACGTCACCATTGGGCTTCATAACCGTTCCCACATAATCAGTTCGATCTTGATTGGAGAGAAAGTGGGGACCTGCTGGCTCACCATTTGGTAATTTGATGTTAGCGACAGTGTCCAGAAAGTCATGTTTACGCATTAGCGTTAGGATTTTCCGCGTGCCACCCTTTGCAGGTTCATCCGACCAGAAGCCAACGAAGAATTTGCCGCCGATCAAGATTGTGAAATACTTTTCAAAAAGTGACCTAGTGATACTTTCGATCAATTCTTGCTGTTCCTGGGCATCGCGGTGCTTGATCATCGCCTTCAGAGCAGCCCTTAGGTCCGTCTTTGTTTGGGGATAGCTCGCTTTCCGACAATCGTCGATGAGATCGTCCATCGCTGGTCCACGGTCGAAACGCTCCAATTCTGCGATCTCAGCCAAACGACGCTGTACTTCAGTTCCATTCATAGTTGCGTCTCCATCATCCTGGCGATCCGCTGCTCACGGCTGTCTTCCAACCGCGTTGGGCGCATCATTCTTTGATTACGTACTTCCGCCCAGATTGCGCGGTACTGGGTATCTGAGCCGAGAATGTAGGTCCGCTGCATTCCATGAGCTTGAGAAACTAGACGGCGTCTGTAGGGGTATAAGATGCCTGTGGCCGCGCCACCGCGGTAGTCCGGCTCCAGCGGGTCAGCCGTCGTATTTTCATAGAAACCAACTGGGTTGCGTAGGACATCACCCACCGTGACCAACCTACCATCAGAAAGGTGAAGGATGTGGGCCACATCAAGTACTGGGCGCTCGACATCTGCCAGCCCCATGAGTGCCTCACGGCGGCCCGAGGCAACTAGTTCAGCGGCGCGAGTTTTTACTTGCCGCTCGTATGCGTCAGCCCCCAATTCCTTTCGTGCTTCAATTAGGATTTGGCCGACAGCCCAAACTGCTCGTTGGGCATTGGCCGCTGTTGCAGTGTCAGCCTTGGCTTGAAACACCAGCCGTTGGAACTCATTCTCTTCGGCTTCGGTCAGGTCAGGCAGGATAGCGCGCGTGTTGGCAAGCCTCACGCCCTCGCTGATGAGGAAGGCGTTAGGGCGACGTTGCTCCAGCCTGCGGCCACAGACAGCACCTGCAGCGTAGTCGATGCGGCTGGGCTGATACATACAGCTATCAAGAGTGCTTCGGACCAGTTGAGACCCGCTTCCACTGATGAAGATGAAGCCGTGTCCGGGGAGCCAGAAGCGCTTCAACATCACATCGGCAGCACGAGGAATGTCGGTGGCATCTTCAACGCCGATGTATAGACGCTGGCCTTTAATGCCAACGAGTTCACGCCCGTCGATGTGATAGATGTACGACGAGCTGGAACAGCCCCAGACAACATCATGCTCGGCGTATCCTGGCACAACAGATTTCACCTGATCCCAAAGCTCGTCACGGGTCAGAACTGCATGTCCCTCACGCGGATCATAGTCAGCAGCAAGTATTCCGGGGCCATCCGGCCAGACAAAGTCGCTTTCTGAGCGAGTAATTGCGTCGGCGCGGGCTTGTGCCTTGGCGACCAACGCAATCCCGTTCTCACCCACATCAGCAACTGGAATGCCATATGTCAGGACGTTGAGGCCTGGCACCAACTCATGATTGAGCAGATTGGCGAAATCCTGCATGTCAGAAGCCTGATCGACGTAGGCGCGGCCCTCAGAAATCCAGCCAACAGTCTCTTTGTGCAGTTCGCCGTCCCGTAGTCGATAGTGTTTGCCGCCGGTGTGGGGCTTGGACAAAACAATGTTGGTGAATGTTATTGGCATGGCGAACCACCAGCGCGGTCAGAGTGATTTCTGATCGAGGCTTTGTCGGCATCTCCATCTGCCTTCCTCGCAGCCAACCTCTCAACAATCCAAGCCTGCAGTTCCCGCACAGAAAAGTAGTTGTTCCTGCCAATTTTGACGGGTGCCGGAAAGTCGTTTTCAGCCATCAACAAATAGATTTTGCTACGGCTGAGACCCACGAGTGATCGCGCTGAGGAGAATGGTATAAGACGGTCTGCTGATTGAGCAGTCGCGTCGTTGGTGTGTCCGTCTGTGTGCATCGTTGGCTCCCTTCGCCAACAACATGCACCATCAATTATCGACTAAGAATGTCAGGGAATTTGTAGAATTAGAAATTGCCTGACCAAGACGCAAGAAATAGAACAGTCGGCCAAACCTGGGGTAATCTATCCGTCATCTTACAAAGCCAGCCACAATCGACACGGAGCGGCGGATTCCAGACTTTCTCTGCAAGTGCGAGCCAACCATGCCGCAACATTGGAAGCTGACATTCAGGCACCCCTCAAGCTGGGCATCACTCTGCACCGCCGCATGGCTGCTCAGAGCCTCAAATTGACACCACAGCAAACGGGCTTGCCGGGCACCAAACGATTACGTTTAATAGCGGGGTCACAGCGCGGGCGGGTCCCGGGGAGAGCTTCAGTATGCCGACTACATTGCGCATGTTCGTTCCTGCCGCGATCCGGGCTGTCATGGACCGCCTCACGCCGCGCTTAGAAGCTGAGTTAGGCGTGCGGCTCATACAGGAGGTTGAGCTTAACCCACTGATACCGGAGCGGATCAGAGCCGGTGAGCCTTATGACATTGGCCTGACCAATCCACCTTATGCGAAGGCCTTGATCGATGATGGATTCGCAGACAGCGGCAGCCACCGTGCATTCGGGCGTGTCTCACTTGCGGTTGCGCGCAAAGGCGGGGCGCATGGCCAAATAATAGCGGACTCACATGGTATCGAAGCGCTTCTCCGCAGCGCGAAAAGCATAACCTATACGGGCGCAGGGACGAGCGGACGCACCTATCTGGAGGTGATGGAGCGCATGGGGCTGACTAACTCCGTCTTACCGCAAAGTCATGCGATGGCTGGGGGCGTGCCTGCGGTATCGGTCGCGACCGGCGAATACGAGCTTGCGATTGCCCCTCTCACAACAGTGATTGCCACGCCAGGAGTCGTTCCCGTAGCGGTGTTCCCGGAACATCTTGGGACACATATCGACATGTCGGTATTTCGGAACGCCGCATCACCAAACACCGCAGCAAAAGTGATCGACATCCTAACCGATCACGATCTCGACGATGAACTCGCCGCGGCGGGAATTGCGCGTTTTGAACTGATCTGATCGCGTTTTGGACTTCCGGCAAAATCGCGCACTGATAGGAGAGGCCTCTAATGTCAATCGGCATTGAACTTTGACCCCTTATCGGCATCCAATGTTGACCCCTTTGAGCTGAGCAGAGGCCATGACGTCAACGACCTTCATCTTGACCAGATCACAACCGCGAAGCTTGCTGTCTATAGCCATGTTGAAGAGCGCAAGGTCACGATGGTTCTTGGCGAGTTCAAGTCGAACCCTGATCGCCCAGACGTGTTTTGGTTTCAGCGGTCGCTTCTGGCCGACTATGCGGCCCTTGTTCCATGCAGGGCGCAGAGCGCGAATGGCTGGTAAGTTTGGTGTTTCCATGACTGATCCTCCGATCCGCCACGCCCCCCACAACGACAACCCGACGTTGACCGAGGCAACATATCACAGAATGCTGCGCTGCCTCAGAGGTCCGCAAAGAGCCCAAAGGGACGCAAGTTGCGCTAGAGCCAACAGGGTTTGCCTTTCTTTGGACCGCTTGGCTCTGATCAGGTGCACAATGGACTTTCAACCTATCTTACTACAGGCTCTCACAGGCTGCCGGAGCATTTTCCGACGGTTCATTGCTTGCGAGGGAATCCAAGATGAAAATACTTCTTTCAGCATCCGCTGCCTTTTTTGCCTCTGCTATCTCTGTCATGGCGCAAACATATGAAGTGGATATCGTGGGATATGGGACCGCCGAGAATTTCTTTGAACCTCTATCGGGTGACTTGATGGTTACTCGAAGCAGCTCAAGTATTGAGCGTTTTGAGGGACTACAAAGTACGCCCCTTGCGGGAATGACGGCAACTTGCTTTGGGTCCACCACAATTCTCAGAGGCATCGTTGATGGTTCGGGAAACTGCGTTTTCACTGACCCAAGCGGCGATAAAGTCCTGCAAGCTTGGACAGTGGATGAAATTGGTGAGGGTTTCGCAGCCGGTACTTGGAGATTCATTGGTGGGACAGGCAGGCATCAAGGGGTCAAAGGCCGCGGGCACTTCACACAAGAAACAAACGCTCTGACGGGCTCAAAGGTGATGTCGATCATTGGTGTCGCCCAGTGGATAGAGGACTGATTGCAGCTTTGGGAGAAAACGCTGGTGGCATTATTGGCCGGAAATCGCCCATGTCTTGTTGCTTGCGTGCTCTAGGCGATCTCGGTCTGTTTACGGTAGGTTCCTAGGTCCGCTTTGTCCCGCTGAGCGGACCTCCAGCCTATCAAAATGCTGCGCACTTGCTCCAACGGCCGCTTCGGGGAAGCTGCCCGCAGCGTCGAGAGCTTGCGCGAAAGGCAGCTATGGGCCGAACATGAAAATGACCAGAGTATGACCAACTTTCGGCAACTTTCGATGATTTCTATCACGTATTAGATGACTTGGAGCTGAGTTATGAGAGCATTTTTGGGGTTGCTTTTGGCCGTTTTGGTTTCAGCATGCACGACATTTGAAGATATAGACGGCGGTCTAGATACTTTTCAGGGGCGCTCCATTAACGACCTAATATCTGTGATTGGTTTTCCAGATGGAGAACGAACGGTCGCTGGCAGGCGCATGGTTATTTGGAGCTCAAGCCAAAATGTGACCTCTGCTAGTCCAGTTACGACTTATAGCTCAGGCACGGCAAATGCATACGGCTCGGGTGGCTATGGGTATGGAAGCTACAGCGGCACCTCAACGACTTATGTTCCAACGACAGTCAACTATAATTGCACGATCATGGTAGAGATCGACCGCAACAATCGTATCCTCGGCCATGATTTTGAGGGAAATATCGGAGGCTGTGAACAGTACGCAGCGGCGCTTCGTCCGTACCTGCAGCAGAATTGATCAAGGGCAATTGCCCATACCCATATGCAAGTCTGAGGAATTGCAAGTGGGTGTTATCGACTGTCATTGATCCAGTCTCTAGTCAGATACTGAATGTTTCGATGAATGCAACTTCTTAAACGCGTCCGATATTTCACGATCCCGGGCTTGCCTATGCCCGGCATGTCTCTGCCGCTGGCTAACTGCTGTGCGAGAGTTCCCAAGGCTTTTGGCTACTTCAAGCGGCAACGCCCTAAAAATCTGTCCCAAGAAATAGCTGTACTGCGTCACCTCGCCTTCTCCTGTTATTGGACCCAATCCTGTGTTGCGAAACCACCACTGGTCCAGCTCCCTTTGCAAGGCTGCCTTCAGGCGATCTTGAAACCGTTGGCCTTCCGTCTTTTTAGTGTCGCCCCCCTGCGGACTGCTTGGATCAATACTGGCAAGCATAGACAATACCTCCAAGAGCTGCTCAGATGTCACGGGCGCTAGTTCATAGTCCAAAACATTGCCAAGTCCCTGTTGTCTAGCTTGTTCAACTGCTTGCGATAGTTTTGTGGCCTTCGTAGCGATCCCGTTCACTTTAGCCATCTCACCCTTGTTGAGATATCCTCTCAAATCAACGAACGATCTTTGAAAGTCATGAAGCAATCCCTCCAGAAAGTCCCACTCTTCGGCTGACGCATTCAGTTCGCAGTCGAACAAACGCTTCAAACCAGCGGCAATCTTGTCGCGCGTCACTTGATCAATCGGACGCAAAATTTCAGCCTCGGCGAGTTTCACCTGTCTTGCCATCAATCTATCCCCCTAGGATTGCGTTCCAGATTGGCAATACTCGGCCCACTCAGCCATCAGTTCACGTCTTTTTGCCAACGCATCTGCGCGTCGGTATGCCCTTTCGGTTTCGTTACCAACTTGATGCGCCAATGCCTGTTCAGCAATATCACGCGCAAACTGCGTTTCGTCACCTGCCCAATCACGGAAGGCAGATCGGAAACCATGCACCGTGTAGTGGCCTAGTTTCAAACGTCGCATCAGCATTGCATAAGCCATGTTAGACATCGGTCTATCAGGTTTTTGTCCAGCAAAGACAAAATCGGATACTTGGTGCGCCTTTAGCCATTTGACGATTTCTAAGGCGCGCGGCGACAGAGGCACCCTGTGTATTTTTCCAGCTTTCATGCGCAGTGCTGGCACCGTCCAGACACCTGCCTCCAGATCGAATTCGTTCCAAGTGGCTTCGCGAACTTCACCCGACCTACCTGCCGTCAATATAAGAAACTCAAGAGCGCGCGCAGAGATTGCTTCTAGATCGCGCAGCCTATTCACAAACTCAGGGATATCCACGTACGGCATGGCCGCATGATGTCCGCGCGAGAGTTTGGTTCTCGCAGGCAAGATACTCTTGAGGTGTCCGCGCCAAAGGGCCGGGTTTTCACCTGATCGCCAACCACGAACCTTGGCAAAGTCTAAAACCCGCTCAATCCGTCCGCGTAACCGAGATGCTGTCTCAGGACGCTTCTGCCAAATCGGGTTCAAGACCCGCAGGACATCGTCCGTATCGATGTCTGATACACTATTTGACCAGATCGGCTCTGCATAAGTCGAAAGCGTCGAACGCCATTGCGCACGATGCTTTTCATTACGCCATTGCGGCTCCATCGACTTGATGAATTGCTCAGCACACTCTCCGAAAGAAGGTACAGCCTCTGTCCTTCGCTCAGCGATCGGGTTTCGCCCATCAGCAATCGCCTCACGATGCTCTGCCGCCAACACACGTGCTTTCGCCAAAGTCACTGCCGGGTAGCTCCCAAGGCCTAATTCGTGCCGTTTCCCGCTACTCTTCCAGATGAAACTCCAAGAGCGGCTGCCCGAAGCTTTAATCCCCAAATATAGCCCACCGCCATCGCCCAACATTCCAGGCCTGGTAGACGCCTTACAAGTCCGATCGGTAAGTTTGTGAATAGCCCGAGTCATGCCTGCGTCCCTAACTTTGTCCCTAACTCAAGTTAGGGATAATAGTGGATAGACATAGACAAGCAAGGACAAGTAATCCATTAAAATCACTTATTAATAGGTACTTATGAGCGCCTAGAACCTAGAATATACATTAGTTCGACGGACTTCGTCTCCGCCACCCACACCACCAGCGAAGAATGATAACGCCCGATCCGGGCCGTGTTTTTCAGTCGCCTAAGCCACGTTGTTGGGGCTCATTGCGTGCGACGCTAACGGCAGCAACGCAGTCT
>Ga0316204_10005723_pt1 | contig 20104 bp, 22 predicted proteins | sample 6monrhotite_MG_2_FD_205661 | JGI IMG/M metagenome (GOLD analysis project Ga0316204, IMG submission 205661) | Microbial mat bacterial communities from mineral coupon in-situ incubated in ocean water Damariscotta River, Maine, United States -... | ecosystem: Environmental > Aquatic > Marine >...
TAGCGCTATTCGTTGTAAAATAATTGACAACATCATAGCCATCGTTTGCGATTTTGTTTTTATTCATATTTACTTCTTGAGCCATCATATTAATTGTTGTTAAAGTTGTTATTAGTACTGTTAAGATTGTTTTTTTCATTTTTTTCGATTTTGTTTGAGGCAATAATAGATTCAAGTTTCGCACTTTAAGTGTATTTAAATACATTATATTTGCTCAATCGTACAATAGTGATGGATGTATTAAGTGATATTCTAGGGAAAATTAAGCTGTCGAGTGCAGTTTATTTTAAGTCAGACTTCTCGTCTCCTTGGGGAATGGATATTCCTAAGGGGCCTTTTGCACAGTTTCACATTGTAACAGAAGGGGAGTGTATTTTAAATACTAGAACAAGGAAACTTCAATTATTTGCAGGTGACATTATTGTATTCCCATTGGGGACTAGTCATTGGTTAGCAGATGTTGAATCAAGTGATAGAAAAGAGGGTATAGAGGTTGTCAATGCTATCTTAAATGGAAAGTCGTTATTCGATGGAGATCAAATTGCAACAACTTTAGTTTGTGGCCATTTTGCATTTGACAAAAGCATAGATCATCCATTTCTTAGCCAATTACCAGACCTTATATATATTCCGAATACTGAGAAGCAAGAGCATTCATGGTTGGAGAGTATATCAAATTTGGTAATCCAAGAGGCAGAAAAAGAACAATCTGGGAGCAACGTCATTGTTAATAAGCTAGGAGAGGTTTTATTTGTGCATGCTTTGCGTGCTTATATTCAAAAAAATAAAGTGAAGAAGGGTTTTTTTGCTGCATTACAAGACAAACGTATCAGCAAGGCCCTTAAGGTTATTCATAATTCCCCAGAAAAGGATTGGCAAGTGCATACTTTGGCCAAAACTGCAGGGATGTCTCGAACAAGTTTTAGCAACCGCTTCAGAGAGTTGATTGAAGATACTCCAATGAGTTACCTTACTCAATGGAGAATTTTACAAGCCCAAGAATTATTAAAAGAAACAGAAAAGCCGGTAGGTGAAATTGCAGAGGAAGTAGGCTATCTTTCTGAAGCTGCTTTTAGCAGAGTTTTTAAAAAGAGGGTGGCCCAAACTCCATTGAAATATAGAAAAGGGGAGATCTTAACTTGATTCCCCTCTTTTATTGCTACTTATTTTCCTTTGGCAATCAGTTCTGCTTCTTTCTTTAAATCTGCGGCGTATTTCTCAAATGATTCGTCAAATGATGGAATTTGACCAGCAAATAAAGGAAACATAGGACTTGCTATTTTTTCATCCATGGAAAATAATACTCCTTTCTCTGTCTTTGTTAGGGTGAATACTCTTGTTCCCATAGCATCTCCCCAAACCATTTTTTGATCCTTTATTATTTCTTTGATTTTAATTTTAAATGTTCTGTCGGGATCAAGGTAACTTTTAAGTTTTATTTTTTCTCCTACCTTAATTTCACCATCAATGGAGAGTACGGTTGAGTTCCATCTGGGAAAATCAGATGCATTGGTAAGTAGTGCCCAAATTATGGATACATCAGAGTCGATTAGTATACTTACAGAAGTAGCTCTACTGAAGGTTTTCTTTACGGTAGTTGCTTTCCCATCTTGGGCACTTAAAGTTGCTGTTGTCATCATTATCAAAAGTGTTAAAATGTGTTTCATTCGTTACGTTTTTGATTTTTGACGATTGGGCAGGAGAGAATGATAGGATTTTATCAATTATTTTTTAAATAATCTTCCATCACCTTCCTATTCTGTTCTAAATGATGTAATTGGAGTTCGGCTGCATCCGATTCAAAAGGGTCAATTCCTTTCACAACTTCCATTCTTAGATTAAAAAGGTGTTCTTTATCGGGATTGTCGGCTTCTTTGGCCATTTTTATTTTTACTACTTCTTCTTGAGCATTTTGATCAGGGTTAAATATTCCGTTCAGTTCAGTGCATTGATGACAAACCCCTTCTTTGTTGATTAAGGAGCAGCGCTTGTCGAAAACCGAAACCATAGTAGACCTACCAGTATGTAAATAATACTTCACCATAGCATCAGTTTGGTCGATAATGGTAGCAATTTCTTTTACCTTAAAATCATATACTTCTTTTAAAAGAACAGTGAGGTGTTGTTCTAAGGGCAATGACTTTGCAATACAGGTAAAGCAAAAGCTAATGTGTTCTTTAATTTCAAATTGTCCTTGAGGAGAGCTGTGACGTATAGTCATGGCCTCCTGGAAAAACTCTTGATTACTAAGAGCTGCTTCTTTGCAAATGTCCGTTACATTCTCAGGCCATCTTTTTTTAGACCGTAAATGGTCTTTTGCTAGGTTAGAAGCAATGCTGAATACCCACGTTTTTAAAGAGGAGTCACCTTCAAATGTGCTGAGATTAGTATGTGCTTTTAGGTAGGTATCTTGAACAATATCTTCAGCATCTTGAACGCTGGCAGTCATTCTTAAGATATACGATTTTAGCTGACCTTTAAAAGACTCAAATTCTGTAGTTAATAGTTGTGAATCCATAGCCTTTTTAGATTAGAGAGTCTAAAATACTATTAAGTTGGTTTGTTTAACAATTGGATGAGTATTTGGGCTTGTTTATTTAGTATTCAACACATACTGAAGTGCTTGCTTTGCTAATCCACTCCAATCATCTATATAGTCTGTTGGAACTTGTAACCAATCTTTCATGGCTCTATCTTTTCCTGAAGGATCCCAGTTTACAGCACCCTCGTATTTCTGTTTGAGAAGGTCAACTTCTTCTTTTCCCAACTTAAAAACCATTTCATCTTTAAAGAAAGCAGCGAAGGCTTTATTGTTACTATTCTTTAAGCAGGGTTTCCCAAACATCTGGCCTAAAGTGGTTCCGTATTCCTGAGCAAATTGCTCACCTATTTCTTGATAAAGTTCTTGACTCATTTTTTTAGCTTCTTATTTTCTTTAACTGCATATAAAGATTCTCCAAGAAATAAAGTATTGTCTTCATCACTATTATCAGAAAGCTTTAACGTTTGTATTTCAGTAGAAGGAGTTAACACAATGGTCTTCATCGCACTTCTGCACTTTATTTTGAGTTGGTTAAAGTTTTTACCAACCTTAGTCCATCTGTAGTACAATGTACCCTCATCAATAGTGTATTCCAGTTGAGGAGCAAAGTTGTTGTACAAATACTGCTCAAAAAACCAGGAATAATCTTTTTGAGTTTTTTGATTTACCAATTCAATAAAATCTTTGGACTCTACTATTTGGTAAGTACTTTGCTTGTAAAAGTCTTGTATGATTTTAAAAAACAGAGAGTCATCTTTCAATTGTTGTCTCAAGGTATGCAGTATCCAAGCTCCCTTCATATAGGCGTCAGAACCTTTTCTAAAATGAAACCACCTACGGTCTTTCACCCCAACAACAGGATATTTGTTTTTAATGAAAATTCGATTGAATTGGAGATGGCTGCGGTATTGAGAACTTCCTTCAGCTTTTTCAAAGTAAAGGGCTTCTGCATAAGTTGCAAAACCTTCTTGTATCCATACATCGTTTAAATCTACAGCGGTAACACTATTTCCCCACCATTCGTGAGCAATTTCATGTAGTATGATGTAATCTACTCCATAAAGGTCATTTTTATATCCATTTCCATAGGCAATGGCAGTTTGATGCTCCATTCCAGCATAAGGTGACTCTATTAATTTAAAACCATCTCTATACCAAGGGTACTCTCCAAATACTTCTTCATATATTTTTAAAATATTGTTGATTTGCTTAAAGTGTTCTCTTGCCTTTTTTTCATTTTTCTTTAAAACAAAGTGAGAAATTGCTAGCTCTTTCCCATTGATGCCTTTGTAAGTGTCTTTTATTTCTACAAAGTCGCCTACGTAAAAGGAAACATTATAGGTATTGATAGGGTAGGAGACAAACCAATTGTAAGTATTTAGATCACCAGAAGATTCCATACCTTCAAATTGTCCGTTACCCACTGCCATTAAACCTTTGGGTATAGTATAGTGCAAGCGCAAACTATCCGGTTCATCGGCAGTATGGTCTTTTAGAGGCCACCATAGGCTGGCTCCTTCAGATTCGCAAGCAACCCCTAACCAATCGTTTTTTTCCTTGTCTTTTTTCCATACTAATCCTCCCTTCCAAGGTGGTTTTTTTGCTTTTACTGGTTTACCTTCATAGGCAACCTCTATAATAAAATCATCACCTTTCTTCTTTGTGAGTTCAATAATTATTGCTCTTTCCTCTTGTGTATATTTTAACACATTATTTCCTGCTTGATCGATTAATTTTTTGATGGTAAAATTGGGGTGTAAGTCAATCTGTAATAGGGTAAAATCAGCTTCAGCTGTAGCATGAATCTCTACTGTTCCATCCAATGATTTTTCATCAGCATCGAAAGCAATTGCAATGTCATAATAGTGTACGTCATAACAACTTCTTAAAGGTGTCATTTCACCAAGCAATACAGACTCTCTTGAAAATTTTGGGTTTTTACCTGCTTTATTGGGGTTATGTACTTTTAAGTGTATGCCCAATAAACCACAAGATTGAATAAGTAGTGCGGTACAGGCAATTAGGAGGTAGTGTTTTGCTTTCATTTTTATTTATTGACAATAGTTAGTAAAGATACGTTGTATGATGTTAGATTTAATATTTCTCAAGACGTTTCTATTTTCTAGTCTCCCATTCTGTCTTTATTTTTTTCATCTTCAGGAAATAAGGGATAAGAACTAACAATTCAAGTCTGAGACTAAACGTGAAACCATTGTGTTCAATAAAAAATGGTAAGACAAACATTACTAATAAACATGCTATTATACCAATTATGGAATCCATTATTGCTAGGCTTATCGCCCAATCTTTTTCAGTCCAGAGGCCATAGGAAACAGCCCCTTTAATAGCGAAGAGTAGAATTATTGTTAGGCCTGTAATCGATAGAGGGTTAATAGTTTCTATACCATAAAGAGCTAATTGAAAGTTGATTTCAAATAATCCAAATACTAAACCTATGGGAGAAATGACTCCAAACACCATGAATATCCATAAGAATACTTTTATCCAACGTGGTAATAACTTTCTTCTTCTTTCTAGTATGGGTGGAGACTCATTATCCAATGCTTCTGTCATTTCGTCTAGTCTTAACGTTTAGCTATGAAATATAGCCAAAACAATTGTGAGGGCATTTATCATTTACCAAGGCAACCCATTCAGCTTGATTTGTTTTGGGACTATCTTTTTATTTGGTGTTAATAACATTGTATTTGCTTCCCATAGATTCTCTCCATCTGATTGCTCAAAATATACCGGGCAATCAACCTTATACCACTTTAGTCTTTCATAAAATGGAATTAATTCATCAGCACAAAGAAGAATACCTAATTCAGACCCCAAATCATTAAAAATTAGATTTTCTGTTTCTCTCAATAATTTAGTAGCATAACCTTTTCCTCTGAATTGTTTTGGAGTGATAACATTGTTGATCCCAGCAATTGTTATTTCGTTATTGTCAATAAACAATTTTCGCTCAACAATATTATAGAATGTTGCTATTTCATTGTTTTTATAGTAAATGATTGTCCAATCTGGTGTTGCCCATTCGGTTTCTTTGACAATTGGGATGTGTCCAAACTAATCTTCAATAATCTGCTCTAGGGTGTTTTTAGTTTCTGTATCTAGCTTGGAGTATTTCTTTATTTCTATCATTTAGCATTAAAAATAAGACTTATATCCTCGCTTGATAAGTATACAAATCAAAGTACCGTCCTTCTTTAGCTATGAGTTCTTCATGGGTTCCTCTTTCTTCTACATTACCACTTTCTATCACTAAAATTTGTGTAGCTTGTTTAATGGTGCTCAAGCGGTGAGCAATTACAAAGGTGGTTCTCCCTCTCATCAATTCAGCCAAACTCTTTTGGATTAAGGCTTCACTTTCATTGTCGAGATTAGATGTAGCTTCATCCAAAATGATGATTTTGGGGTCGGCCAGTATGGCTCTGGCAATTGCAATTCGTTGACGCTGTCCGCCTGAAAGCTTCACACCTCTTTCGCCAATTAAAGTGTCTAGACCTTCATCGAAACGGTCAGTAAATTCATTCACATAAGCAGCATTAACTGCATTTTGCAATTGTTCTTCTGTAGCATTGGGTCGAGGGAAAAGAATATTTTCTTTAATGCTGCCTTCAAAAAGGAATTCATCCTGTAAAACCACTCCTAAATTCTTACGGTAGCTGCTCAATTTAACTTTTGAAAGGTCTTCACCATCAATGGTAATGGTTCCAGCTTTTGGGTTGAGAAAAGTAGCTGCTAAACCAGCTATGGTTGATTTTCCAGAGCCTGAACTTCCAACCAAAGCTGTTACTGAACCTTTAGGTGCTTCAAAACTTACGTTGTGTAAGACCTCTTTGCCTTCTTCATAGGAAAAGGAGATATCTTGAAATGAGATATTTCCTTTTAATTCACCCAATTCAATGCTTCGATCTCTCTCTTCCTCTTCAGGTGTCATGTTCATCAACTCCTCAGTACGGTCTAAACCAGCTAATGCTTCTGTTAATTGACTACCAATATTGCTCATTTGAACAATGGGAGCAATCATAAAACCTAGTAATAGCGTAAAGGAGAGAAAGTCACCTACTGTAAGTTCTGCCATCATAATCTTATAACCTCCTATGCCCATAATTCCGGTAGAAGCTAAGCCCAGTAGAAAAGCTGAGGAACTGGTCATTAAAGCAGTTGCGGTTAAACTCTTTTTTACGTTTTGAAACAAGCGATCTACTCCTTGCTCAAAGGTCTTGTTCTCTTGTTCTTCTGAGTTGAAAGCTTTAATTACTCGAACACCTGCTAACGTTTCGGTTAGCCTTCCTGTTACTTCTGCATTGATTACTCCTCGCTTTCTAAAAACAGGGCGAATGTATTTGAATGCTTTTAGGGCAATTACACCAAAAACTGCAACAGGAACCAAAACAAATAAGGTCATGGAAAGACTAATTTTAATAAGTAATACCATAGAAATAATAGCGGTAATTGTTCCCCCAACCATTTGCACTAAACCTGTTCCTATTAAATTTCGAACACCTTCTACATCGGTCATAATTCTTGAAACCAAAGCTCCCGACTTGGTGTTGTCGAAGAAACTAATAGGCAGGGAGAGCACTTTTCGTTGTACTTGAGCCCTTAATTCGGAAATTAAGAATTGAGCTTGCACACTTAATATACGTGTTAGTAAAAAGGAAGTGATTGCTTGAATTAAGATAGCGGAACCAACAAATAGAAGTAAGAATTTTAGCTGTTCAAAATCTTTGTTGGGAATTACTTCATCTAAAAGTGCCTTACTTTTCCAAGGCAGAACTAAACTTGCTAATCTACTGAGTACAATTAAAACTAAACCAATAAATACCAAGTTTCGTCTTGGCCAAATAATGGTTTTAAAGGCCTTGCTTATAGTAACCTTTGACTTTTTCTTTTCTTTATCCTGCTTTTGGAATTCTTTCATGCTTGAAAATTAAGCATAGGGTATTGCATTCGGCAAAAAGATTTTTTTAGATACTAAAAAGCCCTATCCAAAAGGATAGGGCTTTAATACAATATATTTTTAAGACAAAGCTTAGTACTATATCACATTTACGTTTGTTGCATTCAGTCCTTTTGGACTTTCCTCAACATCGAAGCTAACTTTGTCACCGTCTCTAATAGTTGTGCTTAGGTTATTCTGATGTACAAATACATCTTTACTGCCATCGTCGGGGGTGATGAATCCAAATCCTTTTGTAGAATTAAAGAATTTAACTGTTCCGTTACTCATAATTAATTATTTAAATGAGCTACAAACTTAACATTATCTTTTTTAATCAGCCTTATTTCATTCATTCTTCGTTTTTTAATTCTTCTTGTATTTTTTTTGAGAGTTTGGCAACAACTAAATCATAGGATATATCTAACCATTTTTGGAGCATATTGTCGGGCACACTTCCGTCCATTACAACATTGCACCAGTGGTTTTTACTAAAGTATGATGGATTTTGTAAGGCAGAATATTGGGCACGTAACTCTTCTATAGTCTCAGGTACACATTTGATACTAAAACCATCAAAAGTTTCTAAATCTGTTGCAGTAAACATCTTTCCCATTACCTTAAACACCAATATGTTTTGGAGTTTTGGAAAAGGAGTGGATTCTGTAACCCCCTTTTTAGATAAGCAGTAATTTCTATATTGTTCAATATCCATAGAATATATTTCCTCTATGATTAAGCTTCTTTCACAAAAGAAATCATCCAGTTAATCTCGAATTGATCGCTAAGTATTCCAAAATATGAGCCCCAAAATGTTTGATTCATGGGCATGGTTACTTTTCCGTTAATGGATAACTCTTGGAAAAGGCGATCAGCTTCATCTTTACTTTCGGTAGTAATTGAAATAGAAAAGTTATTTCCAACTCTGAAGCTTGAAGACCATTCAGCAGCTGTATCACTTCCCATTAAGATTGAATTTTTACCAATAGGTAATGAGATGTGCATAATCTTTTCCATATCCCCTTCACTTAGTTTGAATCTTGGGTCCGGAGGCATCTCCTTAAACCTACCTACATGAGGGTATTCCCCTCCAAATACTGATTTGTAGAAATCGAAGGCTTCTTCGCAATTTCCATTAAAGGTTAAATAGGTATTTAAACTTGCCATTTGCGTTTAATTATTTTCTATTTTCTCATTCTGTACAGGTGAGTAATCGTTTTTGATCTTGCCATTTACCTTAATTTCTTTGAAATAACATTTTACTCCTGTAGCGAAGTTCATGTTTTCTACATTTTGAATGTGAAAATGTAGGTGGGGTTCTGAAGAGTTACCAGAATTTCCACACTGACCTAAGGTCTGACCTTGTTTTACTTTATCCCCCTGTTTCACCTTAATAGAATGTTGCTTAAAGTGAGCAAAAAAGAGGTATTCATTGTTTACGGTTTTGAGAATTACTGTATTTCCCGGAACATAAATAGGATTTAGATCACCAGGCGTATTATCTTTTACACCGTCTACGACTAATACTACTTCAGCATCACATGGGGCAATAAGTTCTTTGCCAAAAGCATAATAATCTTCATTCTTTTCACCTGAATTTTTATACGATTTCCCTTCTTCATTCATTATTACAATGTCGAAGGCATTTTTTTGGGCTATACTTTCTACATGGTAATTTTGCTCTTTGGTATCTCCTCCCCAAACTACATTCCATTCATCTTTAAAGGGTAAGATTAGTTCAGTTGTATTGCGTTCAATTTTAGGTAGCTTGCTATCCTTAAATGGCCTTACTAAGAATCCAGTAATCTTAGCTTCATCATCGATCGTAATTTCTAATGAAAAGAGGGCTTTGTCAAAAGTTGTTTTATAATAGGCACTATTTTCTCCATTGTATTTGATGAACTCTCTTTCGATTATCTTCCCAGCCTGAGAATTTAAGCCTGTTAAAAAGTTAGTGGTTTTGTATAGAGATAAAGCCTGCTGCATTGAAGTAGCATATAAATTGTAAATGGCTTCATAATCAGCAGAATTATAGTGCTTATGAAATAAATCAGCTACTTTTTTGCTATTAGCTGTTTCAACTTGTCCATAGCTATTGTTCAAGCTAATGAAGGATAGGATTAATAAAATGTGTTTCATATTAAAGGTCTAATTGTCTGTTATTTTGTTCTGCTTTTTTATCCATAGCAGTGCCAACTGCAATCCCAATTCCCATCCCAATTGGCAGGCCAGCTCCTAATAAACCAAAATTTCCAGAAGGAACAGATAATGCAACTCCCATAGGAACTCCAAATATTGACATGCCCAGTATCATCCAGGTATTTCTATAGTGATTTTTAGGAACTAGCTTCAACTCTTTTTCGATTATTCTCAATATTTTAAGATAGCTTCTTCTGATTTGTACAAAAGTATTTTTTGCCGAGCCTTGAAAAGAGTTAAGTTGCTCAATTTCTTGATTGATTTGAGCAACTACTTCCTCAGGAATTTCTCGCTCAGTTAAGAGTTGAAGCAATCTTTTTAATTGTTCGATCGTTTTTTTTTGCTTATCGCTAAATGAACTACTGTCGAAGTTCTTAAGTTCTGTGAAAGTTATTTTCATTTTATTGCTCTTTTTTTGTTTTATAGCGAGTGATTATCAAATCCAATGAATACTGATCCCACTCTTTAGGTAAAAGTAACAATGCTACCAATAAGATAACTCTATACATTACATGCGATAGATCCCATATTGGAGACGCTAAGCCATGGCCAAATGTTACAATGATTAATACTGAGGCCAATGCATATAGTGCCCAATCTCTTTTTAAACCGATAAGTACTAAAAAGCCAGCGATTAATTTTACATAGGAAGTATAATAGGCTGTAAAATAAATTAGCCAGTCGGGCAAGAGATCTTTGTAGGTTTCATAGAAAAAGTCCATTTGGTAGAGGTTTTCTACTCCCCAATTTATAACCTTACCATAACCTTGCATTAAAAAAATAAGGCCTAATATGCATCGCATGCATAAAAGTGCTATTAATTTATTCATTCTAGACAATTAGGATGTTAAAGCTACATAGATTTCAGAAAGCTCAGCAAAATTTCAGGAGAAAGTCTTTGCTTGTAGATAGGGTCTACATGTTGGTACTGAATTTTTCCTTCTTTAACAATGAATACTGAAGGAACTGGAAGTATATGGTGTTTAGCTCCAGACCACCATTCAGTATCCATATTATAGCTGTCTTTGTATTTTTTATAGAGCTCATCATTTATTTTCCAACCGATACCATAAGCATTGATTGCATTGACTTCTTTGTCTGAGAATAATTTAAAATTGGTATTTCCGCTTCTTTGTATTGAACTATCTAAGCGACTGAAATTATCGGGGGTGATGCCAATTAATTCGAAACCTAGGCTATCAATTTCTGCTTTTATTTCATAGAGTGCAGATAAGTGTCGAATGCAATAGGGGCACCATCCTCCTCTGTAAAAAACGACTATCACTTTTTTATTCCCTATGTATTCTTTTAGATCTATCGCATTTCCATTTTGTTGAAAAACTTGAGCAGTTGGGATTTCTTCAGAATTTTTAATGGGGCAAATGTCAAACATTGCTTTTTGAGAGAAAGAGAATTGAACCAATAATAATAGAGAGGACAGTAGAAAGAATCGCATGAAAATTGATTTGTTAGATTAAAGTTCAAAAGTAGCTTTGACAGTTGCTATGTGAAAGCCATTTCGTTCGATTTGTCGGGCAGCTTTGCTATTTTTTACTAGAGCAGGGTTTGTATGGTTGAAATGAATGAAGTAGATTTTATCCTTTTCAGCTTTGCTTAGTTTTTTAAATAGTTTCATGCTCTCTATTACAAAAGGGTGTGGAATCTCTGAAATATCTCTGTTGTTAATCTCTTCACCATCGTAAAAAGTAGCATCGAGGAAAGCATAATCAACCTTAGCCAATTCTTCGATAATATTTAGTTTCCATTTTTCCCATTTATCAATGTCCGGAATAAATAGTGCTGATTTATTTGGCCCCTTAATTTTATATCCAACTGTTTCAGAGTATTCATCTCTATGAGGAACTGTAAAAGGAGTGATGCTTAATTCATTGCTCAATGGAACAGTTTTGCTGGCGCTAAGGTCTTTAATAGAAATATTCCCTTGTTTAACTAACTGATCCCAAGGGCCATTTTTTTCTAAGAAAGACTTCATTTTAGGCATTGCATAAACCGGAACCCCATTTCCACCTAATGCCTCTTTCCCAAGGTACATTAGTCCGGTGTAATGGCCTATATGTGCGTGTGTTAAAAAACATCCATCTGGAGTTTCATCTTCAGTATTGGAGAGCTCTTTCAATAATTTCATTTGTTGGCTAATGTCAGGAGTGGCCTCAAATAAATACTTCTTTCTATTGATAGGGTCTATAAGGCCCAATGAAACTACCATTCTGTCAGGGTCGGGATGTTGAAATAAGTTCTTGCAGCAGTTCTTTTTACAAGCGATATGAGGAGAGCCTCCATCTTGAACTGTACCTAATATAACTAGAGAAACCGTTTCGTTATTAAGAGTTTTGAGTGAAGTAGTTTTTTCGAGAGATTCGGAGCACGAATAGTTTGCGACCACCAGCAAAAGTATAAGCAAGCATTTTATATTGTATAAGGTTGACTTAATCATCTGTTTCAATTCTAAATGCATAAGTTATGGATAATTTCTTTGTCGATTCACGGACATTTTATTGCCGTAGTATAATTTCTGAGACAGAATAGAGTTACTATCTGTTTTTTAAAAGATTGCATAATTTAGTTTTCTCAATCAGCACCATCAGTTTGAAATTAATCATTAACAGCATTTTTCTTATTGCTCTAGGGTTTTCTTTGCCTTTAAAGGCTCAGTTAATTCCTATGGATTCCCTTCAAGTGATGGGTGTTTGTGATAAAAATGGTTTTTGTTTGCCAAGAATTGATGGTAGTAGTCGACCTAAAGGCTTCTCCATTATCAAGCAGAGCATATTAGATTACAACATCAGAACACAATTTAGAGATTCAACTTCTAAAGAGACCAAAGAAATTAGTCAAAATGAAAGCATAGAGATCAAGTTGAAGTTCCCCCTTATTTTGAAGGATAGATATACTCTGATTATGGGCTTAGCTTATAAAAAGGAAGAGTATGAATTTGATGACCCCGAAGGGCTACAAAACGAATTTCATCGACACCTGGAAGATAAACCTTTGCGAAGTTTAGGTACTACTTTTTATGTGGATCGACGTTTTAAAGGAAAACACTTTCTCTATAGTAGGGTAGGCTTGTTTTTGAATGGGGATTTTAATGAAGGACCATTGTTCGATTATTTTAGATCGTCGATTACAATGTTATATGGAACCAAGGTTAACAAATGGAAAACTTGGGCTATTGGATTAAGTTATAGTTATCGATTTGGGGAATTGGCAGTTTATCCAATTTTGCAATACAATAAGCAGTTTAACGATCGCTTTGGTTTTGAGATGGCACTACCTGTTAAAACAGAATTTCGCTATCGATTGAATCCTAAGAATTACTTCTTCTTCACCAATCGTTTGGGAGGAGATAACTACATTCTCAATTTTGACGAATTGGCTAGCGAAAGTCTGTTCTTAGGGAATTCCAATTTTCTCTCCTTGATTACTTACGAAAGGGAAGTTTATGATTTTCTTTGGGTGACACTCTCTGCTGGTGTTCGAGCAAATATCAATTTCAATTTGCAAGAAGATAGTCGATTGATCAACAATGAAAAACCTTTTGTAGAGAATAAGATAGATACAGCTCCACTCATTCGTTTTGGATTGTTTATTGTTCCTCCAAGGAAGTGGATGAATAAATAATAGCGTTAGGGGTTCTGTTTCTAATTATTTAACCTTATTGTCAGCTGTGAAACACTATCTTTGAAAGGTATCAAGCTGTGCAATATTTCATGTGGAATAGAGTAGTAGCTTTTTTAAAATTATAGCTTGAATAAATTTATCGATAGAGACATCAGTTGGTTGTCGTTTAATGAAAGGGTGCTACAAGAAGCAGAAGATCAGTTTAACCCTTTGTTGGAACGGTTGAAATTTCTAGCCATATTTTCTTCTAACCTAGAAGAATTTTATAAGGTTAGGGTGGCTCGTCAGCGCCATTTTGCATATGCAAAAATTAATAAGGCCAATAAATTTGGGTATCGACCAACTGAAATTTTAAAAACGATATACCGAACGGTAGACAAGCAACAGCGTAGGTTTGGTAAGATTTACTTTAAAACCATTCTCCCAGAATTACATCAACACAACTACCAGATTGTACAAAATTTGGAGGATGATGAGTTGATAGAAGAAGCTTTAAAACTCTTCGATAATGTGAAAGATAGCATAGTGGCTGAAAACATTACGAAGAAAGAAGATGTGTTTTTGAAGAATCAGGTCAATTACCTTCTAGTGGTTGTCAAGAAAGCGATTGCTTATAAATACTTTTTGGTAGAAATTGGGGATGATTTAAAGCGTTTTCACCTGTATGAAACTGAAGCTAAAAGCAGGGTTTATTTTGTTGATGATGTAATTAGAGCAGGTTTAAAACAGCAGTTTGGAGAGCAATATGTACACGCCTATGCAATCAAGTTATCTCGCGATGCTGAACTTTATTTGGAAGACGAGCCACTTTCTAGCGACTTAAAAAAGAAAATTGCAGATAGTCTTAAAAAAAGAGATTCAGGAGTACCTACTCGTTTTCTTTTTGATGAATTGATTCCTTATCGTTTTCTCAATGACATCATGGTAAAAACGAATAGCGATAGAGAGGCTTTAATTCCAGGTGGAAGATACCATCGGTTCTATGATTTTTTCGCCTTTCCAAAATTGGAAAACCCCAACTTATATTTTCCCGAAGAAGAAGTTCTACCCTCCAAAACTATAACAAAAGAGAAACCTCTTTTCGATCAGGTTTTGGAAAAAGACATTTTGCTTTCATTTCCCTACCAAGACTATCAGCAAATAGTTGATGTATTAGAAGAAGCAAGTGAGCACCCTGATGTAGTTAAAATACAAATTACCTTGTATAGGGTGGCTAAAGATTCGCTGATTTGCCAAAGCTTAGAAAGGGCTGTAAAGAATGGGAAAAAAGTAGTAGTGTATACCGAATTAAAAGCTCGCTTCGATGAAAGTTCCAATCTGTATTGGAACAAAAGGTTGAAAGATTCTGGAGCCTTGATTTACGATGAGGTAGCAGAATTGAAAACACACGCTAAGGTGTTTCAGATTGAAATGAAAGGAGAAAATGGTGTCCAAAAAATTGCACATCTAGGAACTGGGAATTTCAATGAGAAAACAGCATCTATTTATACCGATTTTTCGCTCTTGACTTCTAATCTAGAGATTAATGATGAGGTATCTCAACTGTTTGAATTTCTAACAGCAAAAACGAAGAAGTTAAAAACAGACTTATTATTAACTTCTCCCTATTCCTTGAGAAAACAGGTAGAAGCAATGATAGATAGAGAAATAGCAATTGCGCAGAAAGGCACAGAAGCTAGAATCATTATTAAATTGAATAGCTTGGAAGACACTGCTATGATTGAAAAGTTATACCAAGCCTCTCAAGCAGGAGTTCAGGTTGATTTAATCATTAGAGGAATATGTTGTTTGAAGGCGGGGGTTGAAGGTTTAAGTGAGAACATCCGTTTGGTAAGCATAGTAGGGCGGTATTTAGAGCATGCACGTTGTTATTATTTCTTGAATCAAGGTGGAAATGAGATTTACTGTTCATCAGCCGATTTTATGTCCAGAAATTTAGACAAGCGAGTAGAAGTAGGTTTCCCATTACTCAATAAGGTCCATAAAGAATTTATGTTGGCCTTTTTGGAGTTACAATTGAATGATAATGTCAAGCAGCGCCAGTTGAACCACAAGCTGCAGAATAATTATGTCATCAGATCAACCGATCAAAGTGAGGTAGAAGCTCAAGTAGAAATTCAGTCTTTGATTAGAGAATATAAACTCTGATTAAGAAAAATAGAGTCAACCTTACTTCATACGACAGTTCGTCATTTTAAAGACTTGTGTGGCTATAAGGAAGCACTATCTTTATGCATATGAAGAATGTAACCAAGTTTTGGTTTCTAGAAGACTTTAATCTAATGAAGAAGATGGGGCGCATGAAGCTAATGCAATTATGCGAACTATTGGAAATGACTACCATATCTAAAGGAGATGAGCTACATTTCAATCGAGATGATCAACAAGTAATTTTCTTCTTAAAATCAGGTACAGTTAAAGTAGTCTCTGCAGAGAGCCAGCAGACTAAATACGTGATTAAAAAAGGAAATATTTTCGGTGAGCTTCCTCTCTTTGATGAAACGCCAGACCATGATAAAGCAATAGCGCTTGAGGAAGGAGTAATTTGTTTCATCGAACAGCCACAGATGAAAGAAATGTTAGATCAGTTTCCATCACTAAAAAATGATTTGCTAAAATTTAACGGACTTCGCATTCGGAAGCTAGAAAGAAGATTATCTGATTTACTATACAAAGACAGTAAAACCAGGATACAAGAATACATTCTAGATTATGTAAGAAGTTTCGGAACAAAAGAGGCCGAGCTTATTGTGGCTAAGAACCTTTTGACACATGCAGATGTTGCCTCCTTAACCAATACATCTAGACAAACGGTAAGCAATGTGCTGAGCTCCCTTCGAAAAGAAGGAGTGATAGATTACAATTCAAAAACAATACAAATAATAGATACTAAGAAACAATGAAGCTGATCCAATTAATAAAACAATCAGAATTAGTGAACAAAGAGCCAAAGCATGGCTTAGCTGGTAATACTGACCTTGTAATTGTGAAATTTGATGCCGATATCTCTATATTATACGGGAGGTGCTTGCATCGGGGAGCAATGATGGCAGACGGGCATGTAGAAGGGCATAATTTAATCTGTGGGGTACACGGATGGGATTATAGAGTAGATACAGGAGTTAGTGAATACAATAACAATGAGGTATTGCACAAGTTTACAACACATCTTGAGGGTGAGTATGTATGCGTAGATCAAGCGGAAATTGATGACTTCGAGCTAGATAATCCGCAACCTTTCAATCGAGACGAATACCTGGGAACTTATGCAGATACTCACCCAGAAGCAACCGAGCCTTATACAGGCTATATTAAAGAGTTGGCTAAGAATGGCTTAAGCAAATTAGGGCACCATGGCTTTACAGAATCAATGGGAGTGGATAGAGATACACTTCCAAAATGGGAAAACATTCAATTTTTGCCAGCTCAATTGGCCAGTAGGCCATTGTTAGACCATGAAGAAGTTGCTACAAAAGTGATTATTGGAAGTAGAGCAAAAAAACCATTAGAGTTAGACATTCCTTTGTTTGTTTCTGACATGAGTTTTGGAGCATTATCTAGGGAGGCAAAAATTGCACTATCAAAAGGTGCAGAGATGGCTGGAACAGGAATTTGTTCAGGAGAAGGAGGAATGTTACCTGATGAGCAAGCATCTAATTCCAGATACCTCTATGAACTGGCTTCAGCACAATTTGGTTTTTCTTGGGATAAATTAGAAAAAGTACAGGCTTTTCATTTTAAAGGAGGACAAGGAGCGAAGACTGGTACTGGAGGACATTTGCCTGGAAATAAAGTTCAGGGAGAAATAGCAAAAGTGAGGGGATTGGAAGAAGGTGTTTCTGCCATTTCACCAGCAACCTTTCCAGACTTTCATGGAGTGAAAGATTTCCGTGACTTTGGAGATAAGGTAAGAGAAGTAAGTGGAGGAGTTCCAGTTGGTTTTAAGTTAGCAGCAAGTCATATAGAGAGAGACATGGCATTTGCTTTAGAAGCTGGGGCAGATTATATTATTCTAGATGGAAGAGGTGGAGGAACAGGAGCAGCACCAACAGTATTAAGAAACAACATTAATGTTCCCACTATACCAGCAATTGCCAGAGCTCGTAAATTTTTAGACGATCAAGGAGTGAAAGATGTTCAGTTAATAGCTACCGGTGGTTTGAGAATAGCTGAAGATTTTGCAAAAGCAATGATGTTGGGTGCCGATGCTATAGCAGTATCCAATAGTGCTTTGCAAGCAATTGGTTGTTTGGGAATGAGAGCATGTAGTACCAATAATTGTCCTGTTGGAATTGCTACTCAAAAAGAGAGTTTAAGATCCAGAATTAAGATCCAAAGTTCTGCAATGCAGTTGAAAAACTTCTTTGAAGCCTCAACGGATTTAATGAAGGTGATAGCTAGAGCTTGTGGTTATGACGACATCAACAAGTTTAACATCAACGACCTTTCGACCTTTAATAGAGATATACATCATTTAACTGGAATTCCTTATGCTGGGATTTCTTCAAAATAAGAAACATGATAAAAACACTGCACATTGCAGCTCAATACTTAACCGCTGCTGCAATAACCTTTGTAGAAAAGAAAGATGACGATAGCCATACCAACCTTGATTGGTCTAATGAGAACGCTACACTTAGCTCACGGCCTTTAAATTCTGGTGGAGATGTTTTGGCATTGAATCTTACATCCTTCTCATTGGAATGGAGAAATTACGATCAGCTAATGAGCTCTTTCAATTTGGCTGGAGAGAAACACCAAACTGTTTTGCTATGGATCAAAGAACAGCTTGAGAAGGCTGGTGGGCAGAAGCCTTATATGTATGAATTTCATTATGATATAGGCTATGGAATTAATATGACTGATTACATTTTTCCTCAGCCAGATATTAAGGAACTTAATAGAATTGCTGAATTGTTGAGTATTGCCCAAAATGCGATGACCTCTGTTCTAAATGAACAAAGTTTAAATTCTGAAATAAGGGTATGGTCTCATCATTTTGATATTGGAGCATTTGCGGTTGTGAGTGAGAAAGTATCCTTGGGTTTTGGCTTAGCAATACCCGATAGTATGATGGACGATTTTTACTACTATATCAGTGGTTACCAAAGTGAGGATTACTTAGAAACAAAAAACTTTGAGCAACTAAAGATAGGTGAATGGAAAACCGAAAGTTGGAAAGCAGGAACATTAAAGGCTACAGGGATTAGTGAGCAGCAAGCACAGCAATTTCTAAATGAAACAATTAACGCATATCGAGAAAAATATGCTTAAAGCTCTATTTTTTATGTGCCTATTTGCAGCGTTTTCTTTTAATAGTAGTGCTCAATTTATGGGTGGTATTGGAGCTTCTTATGGCGATGATATTCAGCAGTTTGCTCCCAACTTAAGGCTCTATTATTTTCCGAATCATAAGATTTGTTTAGGACCTGAGTTAGCTTATTTTCCAACTATTGAAGAAAAGGGCATAAAGAAAGAGTTAATGGAGTATGGATTCAGTGGACATTACATATTCCCCTTATCGGAGCATCTGGCTTTTTATCCTTTGGTGGGATTGAACTTTGCCATAGAAACCAAATCACATCAAGATGTAGTAGAAGAAGTAACAAGTTTCGGAGCCAACCTTGGGGCGGGCTTTCATTTAGAATGTGGCAGGTATTTCCCTTACGCCGAATACAAATATGTAGCAAGTGCTTTAGCTCAAAATGTATTTAGCATCGGTCTACTTATCAATATTCCCAACCCTAAAAAAGAATCAAATACAGAACACTAACACAAGAAAATATGAACAAAGAGATTGTTTGGCATAAGGTATTGGAAGATAAAAATGAACTTCCAGAAGGAAGAGTGATGACAGTTACAGCAGAACATCACGGTATCTGCTTAACTCACTTTGAAGGCAAGTATTCTGCCTTGGATAATAGATGTCCACATCAAGGAGGGCCTTTGGGTGAAGGGTCAATAGAAGGTGGAATGTTGCGCTGTCCGTGGCACGGTTGGGATTTTCATCCTTGTACTGGATTACCACCTGGTGGATATGATGATGGTGTGCCAACCTTTCAAGTGAAGGAAGAAGAGGGTTCCATTTATATTGGCATTGAAAAAGAAGTGCCTCATGAAGAAACGGTTTCTGATGTGATGATGGAAACCATGGTGAATTGGGGAGTAGATTCTGTTTTCGGTATGGTAGGACACAGTAATTTAGGTGTGGCTGATGCCATGAAAAGGCAAGAAGAAAAAGGAAAGTTGAGGTTTTTTGGAATTCGCCATGAAGGGGCAGCAGCTTTTGCTGCATCAGCTTATGGAAAATTGACAGGAAGACCTGCTGCTTGTTTTGCAATAGCAGGACCAGGCTCTACGAATTTATATACCGGTTTATGGGATGCAAAAGTTGATCGTGCTCCTGTAATTGCTTTAACAGGCCAGGTAGATACTCAAGTAATTGGAACTGGAGCTTTCCAAGAAGTAGATTTAGTTAAGGCTTTTCAAACGGTAGCTGATTTCAATCATGCAGTTCAAGAACACAGTAAACATGCTGAGTTAATGACTAGGGCCGTTAAACATGCCATTATTAATAGAGATGTATCACACATTACTTTCCCTGATGAGGTTCAGGTAATTTCTAAGCCAGAGCATGAGCAGGCGCAAACTCCGGAAGGAAGAATTACGCCCTTTGACATTACGCCTCCTAGAGAGATGATTGAGAAAGCAAAAGGCATGATTTCAAATGCTAAGAAACCGGCAATTATTGTTGGCCATGGAGCAAAGTT
>Ga0316204_10005724_pt1 | contig 20104 bp, 15 predicted proteins | sample 6monrhotite_MG_2_FD_205661 | JGI IMG/M metagenome (GOLD analysis project Ga0316204, IMG submission 205661) | Microbial mat bacterial communities from mineral coupon in-situ incubated in ocean water Damariscotta River, Maine, United States -... | ecosystem: Environmental > Aquatic > Marine >...
GGCGTAGGTTATGACTATCTTATTGGTGATGCTCCTTTAAAGCCTTTTATTGGTGCTTTCCTTGGATATGGAAGCTATGATGTAGAGTCTGTTGATGTAGATATTTCTGGAATTGTTTATGGAATCCAAGCTGGTGTTAATTACGAAATTAATACTAACTTTTCGGCAGAGGCTGGATACCGTATAATGAAATCAAATATGGAAGACTCAATTGATGTCTTAGGTCATACTCTTACTTTTGAAATCGAAGACATTAGAAATTGGTATATTGGTTTAAACTATAAGTTTTAATATCAATTAGTTGATTAATTAGGATCAAGTGATGAATAGCTAATTTTATAGATTAGTTTATTTATTAATATTGGCCTATCATACCAAGTCGCTTGTCTAGTGATGCTTCCATACTTTACTTTTGACCGCAAAAGAAAGTATGGGAAAGGCTATATTAAAGTCATTAGACAAAAATATATCTACAAAAAGATAATAAGATTTGAGTAGAAAAAGACTTATATACTCCAGTCAAAAGTAAAACACCCCGGTAAAGCATCCTTCTTAGCCATATATTTAGCAGTAAAATAAGCCGATAGAGCTATCGACCCAATGGCAAGAAAAGAGGCGAAGGCAAGAGTGGAGACACCTGAAAGTCCCTGTCCTATGGTACATCCTATAGAGAGTACCCCTCCGATTCCCATCAGACTTCCGCCGATCATGGAATGTTTGAGCTTATTGTCCTTTTGCGATGCCGCACATCCGAATCGGTATTTTTTGTTAAAAAGCGACATGATAAATCCGCCGGCGATGATACCGAAGATAACCGTGATGCCAAAGGAGAGGGTGCTTCCGCTGAAAAACATCAGGTACTCTAAGGCTTTGCCCGAAGGAAAGACAAAACTGAGTGCTTCAAGTGGAAGAGGTTCAAACTCATCAAAACCTATCACCCCGGTGACAAACCAGGAGAGACCGATAAGAAGACCGATCACGATGCCGTCGACACAGCTGAAGATGTTTCTCAGCTTTGGCAGGACCCGATATAAGGCAATCAGCAAGAGTGCCATGACAATAAAAATCGAGACCGGTTTGTTGGGGATGAGCGTTGAGATACTAAGTAAAAGCGCATTCTCTTGAAGCATGATAAAGAAAGCGGAAAATATCCCCTTAGAAGTGATGTAGGCAAAGACGGCGATAAAAAGTACCGTGACCAAAGAGTGCAGGTCGCCTTGGGAAAACTTCACCAGATGCCGACTGCTGCATCCGTCCGCCAGCATCATACCGATGCCAAAGAGTACCCCTCCGAGAATGATCGTGATGTAGTTCATATCAGGTTGAAGATAGATCGTCTGATCAAAGTCGATGGCATAGATACTCGATAAGAGTTGAGAGGATACGATAGCGGTGATCATAGCCATGATGACTGAAGCGGATCTGCGTGTGGACTTGTTCAGTATGTAGTCTTTGATAGAACCGCTGAAACAAAACTGTGTCTTTTGTGCGACCATACCGTAGACGATGCCGATGAGCAGAGCAAATATATTTACAATCTGATACAGTTCCAACTCGTCAAAAATAGACATTCACCACTTCCTTGTTTAATGTATGGAAGTGTAGTCAAATTTTGTAAAAATATTATAAAAACTTATTTATTTATAATGTTTTTATCCGAAACTATCTTCACCAAACTGCTTTTGTATCTCAAGTACCTGATCCATATTCTGCACCAAAGCATCGACACAGTCCCTGTCAAGTACTTCGCCGGCAAGTTCCTGAAGCGCTTTGATCGCGTCCTCATTGCTCCAGGCTTCTTTGTAGCTGCGAACACTGGTCAGCGCGTCAAAGACATCGGCAACAGCGACGATACGTGCCTCCAGAGGGATTTCATCTCCCTTGATCCCTCTTGGGTAGCCTGTTCCATTGATGGCTTCGTGATGAGACTCGGCAATGTTGCGTAGGACATCGACATGTTCAAAGTTCACGAGACCGAAGTTATTCAAGAGGTCGTCGATCATCTCGCGGCCTTTTTGTGAATGTGTCTTCATAATCTCCCACTCTTTTTCGTTCAGATTGCTGGGTTTGAGCAGGATATTGTCGGGGATGGCTATCTTTCCGATGTCATGCAGGGGAGCGAACATGAAGATATGCTCTATGTAGGTATCGTTCAGATCATATTTGTCTGCGAGCGCGTTGGCGATGATCCTGCTATAGCGTGACATACGGTCAAGATGACTGCCAGTTTCGGGGTCTCGCAGATGAGAGAGCTTACCGGTGGTCTTGACGGCAGCGGACAGGGTCTGTATGGAAGAGAACTCATTGACGATGAGCAGTGATATCATATGTCCGTAGAGGTCAAGCTGGCGGAGTACATTGTCATCGAAGACATCTTTTTTATCCGAGTTGAAAAAAAGAAAACCGATGAAGACCCCCTGATTATACATGGGCATGGTATAGCTTGCGGCGTAACCGTGTTCGCTGATCTTTTTCGTATGTTCATGTTTGCCCTCTTCAAACTCGTTGAGGTCATTGACGACGCGGGGAACGCCTCTTTCAAATATCTTTTTCAGTGAAGGTGCATTGACAAGGAGGGATTGGTAATGGTCCAGCGGATTGTCCTCGCCGCTGCTGTGCAAAAAGGTCTTCAGCTCTTGTGTCTCAGGGTCATAGATCGCTATAGCAACACGTGCGATAAAAGAAAAGGTCTCGTTTATAGAACGATGGGTGGCTTTGAGTTTGTCGTGAAGGGAACTCTTTTGGGTGAGCTCATGGAGTGTGTCATTGTGTTCAAACATTATATTCTCCCTGCTGCCCTTGTAAATGTATATCTGATATTTACTGGAGTTTTATTGTAGCATTTTTTCAAATGATTATAATTTTTTCAAATCCCCGGTTTTGAGTTATAATGATTTTTTCAAAGATCAAATCATTAAATATCAGGATATAACATGTGGAAATGGCTGGAAAAGACAAAAAGTATCAAAGGTGACCTCTTGAACTTCAAAGACGAACCGCTCTCAAGTATCTCGGTGGTCCTGCTTGTCATCTTGGACATCTTCATCTTTACCAATGTGATGATCGGTGTCGAAGGCGAAACAGCTAAAGTGCCTCGTGTAAGTTATTACTATCCTAGTGACTGTAGTAAACACTTTACAGATATTCAAACGACTTATAAAGGTTTTGATAACTATAGATACGGGCATAACCGTCCTGCCCATCTACGCCCTCATCTTAGCGAATATTGTCAAAGACTTGATAAGAAAATTGATGTGTTTGCCTTGAACGAGTCTTTTAAATCAAATTTGAGTTTGATTAAAAAGATAGAGAACAAGCTCAGGCAGAACGAACAGCGTTTAGATCAGATCTCTGCACAATATAATACTCGTCTATTTGAGCAGATCGCGCAGATGCCCAACAATAAGGCTTTAAAAGATGCAAAAGGAGAGTATGATGCAATTGTCTTAGATAATAAAAATCTAAAAAAAGAGAAAGCTTCGATTCTCCCTGTTAGCAGTTTAGAGGGCTATAATGAGTATATAGAGTACATAAAGAAAAATAAGAGTGCTTTCCATCAGGAAAAAGAGTCTTATACGTTCTGGCAACCTTTTAAAGTTTACAGACATATGTTGATATTCATTCTTCCTTTGTTACTCTTTTTTGGGTTTTTCTATTTAAAAGCCAAAAGTAAGCAGTTTTTTCAAGAGAACTATAACCCTGTTATAAAGATTATAACAGCGCATATTTCTTTGATATTAATACTTCCTCTGTTCGGGTATACACTGACTCTAATCTATCATGTCTTGCCAAAGACTTTATTGAAAAATCTCATTGAATTCTTAGTCGAAGTTGGATTGATATCACTTCTAAACTATTTTGCAATCTTTATCGTCGTGCTTTTCTTCGGGGGATTGATCTACTGGATACAAAAGCGCACGCTCAAACAGAAGCAGGCGGTTCAATACACCAAGAACTATAAGAAACTTATCTCCTGGTCGCAATGCTTTGAGTGTGAGTATAAGGTCGACTATACGAAGCCATTTTGTCCGTTTTGCGGAGTGAATCTGCATGAGGAGTGCGTTTCCTGCGGTGAGGAGACGAACGTACATGAGCTGTTCTGTTCAAGCTGTGGGGAAGTCAAGGCCTGAGGACTTACTCTTTGATGATGTCGTAGTCTACAGGGACTTTGGGTGTGAAGACACTGTCCTCTATAGGACGGTTTTGCTTCTGTTTTGAGAACTCGATGATGACCTTGTTCTCCAGCTGATCGGTGTAGGCAAGGGATATGATGACACCGTTCTCTTCTTTGAGGATGAAGGTGATCCCTTTGTAGACAGCTTTGTAATGCATCTCGTCAACTGCCTTGGCAGAAGCGAGGATACCGAAGAAGTCTATCTCGCCATCAAGTTTTTTGATGATGGCCTGTTCGAGTTCAGGTTCTACTATGACCGCGCGTGTCTTGGTGACGTAGATCTTCTTGTTGATAGGCTCTTTATACGACCATAGAACCATATCCGGGCGTTTTGAGCGCATACTGCCTTTGTAGCTGAGCACCTTGTTCTCTTCATCCGTTATCTTCTGGGTGAAATCGGCTTCAAAACTCTGAATACTTTCGCCAAAAGCAAGAAGTGCAGTAATACTAAAACTGAAAAGTATTAAAAATCTCATCGTTTTCCTTTAAAAGACGAAGAATACCGTTTATGGGCTTTTGTCAGCTTGAACTGCAGATCTTCTCAAGACAAAAATCCACATTTTTTTTGATAAAGCGGTTTTATAGATTTAAGATGATAAAATCAGCAAATTTTAAAATCTCTAAGAAGAATCGCTTCGACATGAGAGACTTTTTGCGAAATAATGTTGCAAGCCTGAGGACGATCACAGGTCAGGCACATAACAAAATCAATGATAATAAAAGTAGGTAGATATGCTTCAGCAGATGCTAGGAAAAGTATTTGGGACAAAGAACGACCGTGAACTTAAAAAGTATGCAAAACGTGTAAAAAAGATCAATGCCTTAGAGCCGACATATGAGAAGCTGAGTGATGATGAACTCAAAGATGCCTTCAATGAACTTAAAGTCGCTGTACTGAGTGAAGAAAAAAGTCTGGATGAGGTATTGGTAGAGTCTTTTGCTATCACCAGAGAAGCGGGTAAACGTGCCCTTGGGATGCGCCATTTTGATGTACAGCTTATCGGAGGTATGGTCCTGCATGAAGGACGTATCGCTGAGATGAAGACAGGTGAGGGTAAGACCCTTGTTGCAACCCTGGCCGTTATCCTTAATGCGATGAACGGCAAGGGTGTGCATGTTGTCACGGTGAACGATTATCTTGCTTCGCGTGATGCAGGCGAGATGAGTGCTTTGTATGAGTTCTTGGGATATACGACTGGTGTGGTCTTGGAGACGGAATACGATCCGGCGATCAAGCGTCAGCAGTATATGTCCGATATCACCTATGGGACAAACAACGAATTCGGGTTTGACTACCTGCGTGACAATATGTCCTACTCGCCGGAGCATATGGTCCAGCGTGAGCATGCCTTTGTTATCGTGGATGAGGTGGATTCTATTCTGATCGATGAGGCACGTACACCGCTGATCATTTCCGGACCGACAAACCGCAAGATAGAGAACTATGACAAGTCCGACAGCGTTGCGAAAGCCTTGGTGAAGGATGAGCATTTTACAGTGGATGAGAAAGACCGCGTCATCCTGATCACAGAAGAGGGGATAGCCAAGTCAGAAGAACTTTTTGGTGTAGAGAACCTTTACAGCCCTCAAAACGCAGAACTGTCACATTATCTGGACAATGCACTTAAGTCGAACTATCTTTTTGAGATCGATGTGGATTATGTCGTACGTGACGGCGAAGTCGTCATTGTCGATGAGTTTACGGGACGTCTGTCTGAAGGGCGCCGCTACTCTGAAGGTCTGCACCAGGCACTTGAAGCAAAAGAGAAGGTCGATATCAAAGAAGAGACGCAAACGCTGGCCGATATCACTTTCCAAAACTACTTCAGGATGTATAACAAACTTGCAGGGATGACGGGTACAGCCCAAACAGAGGCAACAGAGTTTTCTCAGATCTATTCTCTGGATGTCGTCTCTATTCCTACCAACCTTCCGATCAACCGTAAGGACATGAATGACCTTATCTACAAGACAGAACTGGAAAAGTTCGAGGCCGTGATGAACAAGGTCAAAGAGCTTAACAGTACAGGTCAGCCGGTACTGATCGGTACGGCGTCTATCGAGAAGTCTGAAGCCCTTCATACTTTCTTATCCAAGGCGAAGATCCCTCATACAGTTCTGAATGCCAAGCAGCATGAGCAAGAGGGTGAGATCATCAAGAACGCAGGTCAAAAAGGTGCTGTTACGATTGCGACGAACATGGCGGGACGTGGTGTCGATATCAAGATCACGGATGAGATCAAAGCCCTTGGCGGTCTGTACATCATCGGTACGGAGCGTCATGAAAACCGCCGTATCGACAATCAGCTTCGCGGACGTTCGGGCCGTCAGGGTGATCCGGGTGCTACGCAGTTCTACCTCTCTTTGGAAGATAACCTTCTTCGTATCTTCGGTTCAGACCGTATCAAATCGATTATGGAACGTCTGGGTGTCGAAGACGGCGAGTATATCGAGTCGAGAATGGTCACACGCGCGGTAGAAAAAGCGCAGAAAAAAGTCGAGACCATGCACTTTGAAGGGCGGAAACAGATCGTTGAATACGATGATGTCGCCAATGAACAGAGAAAGATCGTCTACAAGTTCAGAAACAATGTGCTTGATCCTGAGTATGATATCGATGCAAAAGTTGATGAGAACCGTGAGGATTATGTCACAAGTACATTGTTGAACTGTGATATCTTTGACGGTCAGAGCGAAGAAGACTTTAACCTTGAAAAACTTGCACTTGTCTTCAAAGAAGAGATCAATCAGGATATTGACATCGAGGCCCTAAAAGGCAAGGATTATGAAGCCTTGGAGGAGTCTGTACTTGAGCAGATCAAGTCGGCATATGATACGAAGATGTCTGTACTTGATGATGAGATCCGAATGGCTATAGAACGCGAGATCTTCTTGAAGACACTTGATCAGACATGGCGTGATCACCTTTACATGATGGACACGATGAAAACAGGTATCCGTCTGCGTGCATATAACCAGAAAGACCCGCTCGTAGAGTTTAAAAAAGAATCATTCAATCTTTTCTCCGAACTTAGAGATTCACTTAAGAATGAGACGATCAAGATGCTTCAGATCATCCAGTTTAAATCGGCTGAAGAAGAGGCAGAAGCCCTTGTCGAACAGCGTGAGATCGCTGCGCGCCAAGACGAGATGAACATGCGACTTTCTAGTCAGGACGCTCCTATAGAGAAAAAGGTCGCACGAAATGATCCTTGTCCGTGCGGATCAGGCAAGAAGTACAAAAACTGCTGTGGTCAAAGCGGTCCTAAAAAAGGGGCGTTGGCTCAAGGTACGGCGTGAACAACTCTCTCGTAAAGTATATGGTCAGGCGATACCTTCGTTTTGATCAGGACCAGCCTTTTATCTTTATCTCTGCTTTTCTGGCTTTTTTGGGGATCTTACTTGGTGTTATGGTGCTTATCATAGCGATGGCATTGATGAACGGTTTTGACGCAGAGTTTAGAAAAAAACTGATGGTCATGAACTATCCGCTGACGATCATGCCGAAGTTTTACGGTTCGGTGGACAAAAAACTCTATACAGAGCTACAATCTAACTTTCCAAAAATGGCCTTCAGCCCCTATGTCGCTTCTCCTATCATCGTCAGGCGTGGTGCGACTATGGAGGGCGGATACCTTTTTGGAGTGGACTTCAAAGCCGAAGCCAAAGCCAACATCGTTCTCGCTCAGGCGATTGAAGGCAAAAGTTTCAAAAAATTTGACGTACTCGTCGGAAAGACACTTTTTGATGAGATGTACCTTAATGACCATGAACGCCTGATGTATATCTTCACGCAGGCTGAGCCGGGTGGTCTCACACTGACACCGAAGATCAAACGTTTTAAAGTCAACGGATATTTTGATTCGGGACTTTCTGCCTATGATAAGGCCTATCACTACACCTCTCTATCGGCATTGCAGACGATCATGCATTTGCCTAAAACCCAGTATGACGGTATCCATATCTTCTCCAAAAATCCCCATAAAGACATCGTAAAGCTGCAGGAATTTTTGCCGGATAGTGTACGGGTAAAAGGATGGTGGGAAGACAATATCTCGTTTTTCTCCGCGCTCGAACTTGAGAAACACGCTCTGTTTATTGTACTGATGCTTATCATCCTCATTGCTGCAGTCAATATCATCTCTTCGCTTTTGATGACGGTGATGAACCGCCGTTCCGAGATCGCACTGTTTATCTCTTTGGGTGCGAGTGAAGGCGAGGTCAAGAAGATATTCTTATACCTGGGAATCATCATAGGTATAAGCGGAATCATAGCCGGTACGGTCCTTGGTCTTAGCGGTATGTGGGTGCTTTCCAGTTTTGACATTATTTCCCTGCCTGCAGATGTCTATGGAACTTCCAGGCTGCCTTTGAAACTCTCAGTCATTGACTTTGTCTCTATTATCGTAGGTGCATTTGTTATCGTCGTCTTGTCGGCTTGGTATCCGGCTAAAAAAGCAGCACAGGTTGATGTTTTAAACGTACTTAGAAACGAATAGTCCTGATATGCCGGTTTCTAAAGAATGCGTCATATTACTGCACGGATTGGCCAGAACAGACCGCAGTATGCATCGGTTGGCTGACTTCTTAAAAAAAGCCGGTTTTTTTATTGTCAACTATCATTATCCTTCTACCAAGGCTACTGTTGAGGCTTTGGCAGAAGATGAGATCCCAAAAGCGCTCCGCTTATGTCCAAAAAACTCCACAATTCATTTTGTCACACATTCAATGGGAGGCATTATTGTGCGCCAATATTTGAGTAAGAACAAGATTGACAAGCTTGGTCGTGTTGTTATGCTTGGACCGCCAAACCAGGGTTCTGAAGTTGTTGATTCACTTAAAAGTTTTCCCGGTTTCAAATTTATTAACGGTCCTGCTGGAATGCAGCTTGGAACAAAAAAACTGAATCTGCCTAAGAGACTGCCTTCTGTTGATTTTGAGCTTGGAGTAATCGCCGGTTCGCGCAGTATCAACCTTATCCTATCCTTGATACTTCCGTGGCCAAATGACGGTAAAGTGAGTGTAGAAAACACGAAGGTCACAGGTATGTCTGATCATATTGTCCTTCCTGTCACGCACCCTTTTATGATGAGAAACAAGCAGGTAATGGAGCAGGTTGTCACTTTTTTGAAGCAGGGTGCTTTTAAGAAGCAGAGCATATAGATGTCAGAGAACAAAATAATCATTTTCGATGGAGAATGTTCTCTTTGCAGCAGACTCGTATTGTTTATCATAAAAAGAGACAAGCAAGGGACTTTCTTGTTTGCTCCTTTGCAGACAGAATTTTCAAGTTCTTTGATGCAAAAGAATGGTCTTGCTCTTTTAGGTGCGGACAGTATTGTTCTTATTTCAGATGGTAAGGCTTATATAAGATCTGAGGCTGTGTTTGAGATCATGAAGTATTTAGATGGTCGATGGTCTTTATTCCGCTGCCTTAGATTTCTTCCTGCATCTTTGAATGATTTGTTATACAGGTTTATAGCAAAGAACCGATACCGTATCTTCGGAAAAAGATCTTGTATGGTTCCCTCAGAAGAACTGCGTTCTCGTTTTTTAACAGACAAGAGCTGAATTTATATATAATAAGATTTGTTTTACAGTCGATGGACTAGGCCGTCGCAGAATTTAAATATAATTTAGATACGGATTGGAAAAAGATGTCGCATAATCACAGCCATACCCCTGAAAACTATAACATGGCCTTTGCTATAGGCATATCCTTAAACATTGTCTTTGTCCTTATCGAAGTAAGCTATGGGGTTATAGCCGACTCTTTGGCTCTGATCGCAGATGCCTGGCATAACCTCAGTGATGTGTTTAGTCTGCTCTTGGCCTGGGGAGCAAACTACCTTGCGTCACGACCTGCAACAGACAAAAGGACTTATGGCCTTCGCCGTGTAACTATCATGGCCTCTCTTTTCAGTGCTATTTTGCTTCTTTTTGCTCTGGGCGGGATTGCCTGGGAAGCGCTAGAGAGGCTTTGGGAACCTTCGCCTGCCAATGGTCTTGTCATCATCACTGTCGCGGCTATAGGGGTGGTCATAAACACGGCAACTGCACTCCTGTTTGTCTCAGGTCAGAAACATGATCTTAATATACGCGGGGCTTATCTTCATATGGCGGCAGATGCCGGAGTCTCTATGGGTGTTGTGATAGCGGGTGTAGCTATCATGTTTACAAACTGGTTATGGCTTGATCCGCTTATCAGTCTGTTTATTGTCCTTGTGGTCTTGCTTGGAACATGGAATCTGCTGAAAGATTCGTTTAACCTCTCTATCGATGCTGTACCAAAAGAGATAGATGTATCGAAGGTGAGAGCATATTTAAGTACTCTCGAAGGTGTGTCTGAGATACATGATCTTCATATTTGGGCTTTGAGTACCCGTCAAAATGCCCTGAGTGTGCATATCATACGAAGGGACAAAAGACTGGATAATAGTTTTTTGAATACGATACAAGAACACCTTCATCATCATTTCAATATTTCACATGTTACGGTTCAGGTTGAGAGTGAAGAAGGTGAAAACGGATGTCTACTGAATCATTCAGAATGTATTTAAAAAAGGAAAAACATGGTAAATAGACTTAAAGCAAAGACGGCTTTAGTTACGGGAGCGACTTCAGGCATAGGCAGGGCCTCAGCAGTACAGCTTGCACAATTGGGGGTAAACTTGATACTTGTCGGCCGTGACAAAGAGAAGCTTGATCATCTTGTACAGGAGTTCTCAGGCATGCAGATCAGCACAGAACTGATCGTCTTGGATGTAAGAGCACGGGCGGATGTCAAAGCAAAGCTTGAAGGTATACAAACGGATATCTTGATCAATAATGCGGGTCTTGCGCTTGGTCTGGAACCATTGTATGAGGGTGATATCGATGAGTGGGAAGAGATGATCGATGCCAATATTAAAGGGCTTTTATATGTCAGCCGAGCTGTGATCCCGCAGATGAAAGTAAAGGGCAGGGGGCATATCATCAATATTGGCAGTATAGCCGGTGAGATGGCCTACCCGGGCGGAAACGTCTATTGTGCGACAAAAGCGGCTGTACACTCCTTGAGTAAGTCGATGAACATAGATCTTCAAGGAACGGGGGTGCGTGTTTCCAATGTTGCTCCCGGTGCGGCAGATACAAACTTCTCAAACACACGCTTCAGCGGAGACAAAAAGAAAGCAGAGAGTGTGTATGAAGGGTATAAGCCTCTAAAGGCAGAAGATATCGCTGACCTTATTGTCTATATCCTCAATGCCCCTGAGCATGTCAATATCCAGGAGACCCTGATCATGCCCACAGCCCAAAGAAATCCTTATGTGCTCAGCAGAAAATCCGATTAGTATAATGGTATTGGTGTATAATAAAAACACTATCACGTATTTAAGTTTTGAGCGAAGGTTTTAAGATGACAGAAGAAGACAAGGGTGCTTTAGGTGCCTATCTGCTCGACGGCAAAGGCGGAGCACAGCAGCTTGATAAAGAAGGTGTGGCTCGATGGAAACCGGAAGACGGTGTTTTATGGATGCATATTAACTATATGGATGATGATGAGCAAGAGTGGCTTAGAGAGTCTTCCGGTTTAGAACCCTTCGTTGTGGACGCCTTAATAGCAGAAGAATCAAGACCTCGGACGACTTCTGTAGGTGATGCCTTGTTGATGGCACTTCGCGGTGTCAACCTCAAGCCAGGTGCGGAGCCGGATGATATGGTCTCTATTCGCCTGTGGGTAGAATCTTCACGGATCATTACTGCACGAAGATACAAGATGCTTTCAGTCCAAGATATCCTAGATCACTTGAAATCAAGCCGCGGGCCGAAAGATTCTGCAGAATTTGTTGTTGATCTTTCCGACAGGCTTGTCATACGTATGAGTGATACGGTGGATAACTTTGAAGACAGGGCGGCAGAACTTGAAGAAGCGGTACTGACAGGAAGCAATCATTCTTTAAAGTATGAGCTTGCAAGCTTACGGCGACAGACTATAGGGATACGCCGTTATCTGGCACCCCAGCGCGAAGCACTTGCCAGGCTAAGTGTTGAAAAGATAAGCTGGATGGGTGAAAAACATTATACCCGTATCAGGGAGGTTAGCGATCATCTGATCCGTCACATCGAAGACCTTGACGCAGTACGAGAACGTTCGACCGTTATCCAAGAAGAACTGCTTAGCCGTCTGTCGGAACAGATGAACGCTAAGATGTATGTCCTTTCCGTTGTTGCTGCTGTCTTCTTGCCTCTGGGTTTTTTGACGGGATTACTGGGGATAAATATCGGAGGAATACCCGGGGCAGAAAACCCATCTGCTTTTATCGATTTTATTGTGATTCTCGTCGTGGTCGTTGTCTTTCAGGTCATACTCTTTCGCTGGAAAAGATGGTTTTAAGGCTGTTCATGTAGTCTTATAACGAAGAATATAGTTATTTGCTTGTGTTCTTATCATCAAAGATATCAAATACCTTAAAAGGCAGGGTGATGGTACGTTTGATGATATTATAAGGTGCAACGATGATACTCTTTGCAACAGAATTCTCGACCTTTGGATCCTTCAAGTCTCCGTGAACACGTACGGTAGTGGAGACACTGTCATCTCCAAAGATGATATATCCAAGTAAAGGTATGTTTTTAGCGGAACTCCCTATATCTGTCTTGACTTCCATCAGCAGATCTATGCTCTCCTTTTTCAGATCACTCTCTCCCTTGGCCGTAATCGTAAGCTCCTTAGAGCTGATCTTGGTGTCTTTTATGGTGACATGGTTTTTGTTGACCTCAAAGTTGGTATACATCTCACTGACTTTGAGTCCTTTTTTTGAGTAACCGGGAACGGAAAAAGTAACCAGAGCAGGGATGGTGTTGAAAAACGCGAGGGTGTTGTTGAGTACGGTATAGTCTTTTATCTTTGTATTGTCGACCTTAATAAGACCGTTGAAACGCTCAAAGTCTCCCTGCATAGTCAATGAAAGATTGCCTCCCTCAAAAGTCGAAAACTTGAAAAGTCTGTTCATGAACTGATCATTAAGTTCACGTCCGAAAACGGAAAAGTTATTGTCCACACTTTGAAACAGGACACCCCCTTTACCATGGATAAGCTGGGCATTGATCTCATTGTTTTTGATCTTGACCTTGATACTGTCTGCAATGACCGTTCTACCGGCATTATCAAGAATGACATTTGCATTTTTAGTCTTTGCGAGGAGTTCAAAGTCACCTGCTTTGGTATTGTTGTCGATGAGCTGCAGATAGTCTATAATAGGCCCAAGATTAAAATCGATGTTTTTGGCGGTCAATTTGAACTTTCTATGGTAGAGAAAGTCTATTTTTTTATTGATCTGAAGGTTTGCAGTTTGATTCTGATAGTCACCCTTGATACTGTACAGGGTGATCTCTTTCCCGTTTTTCGAAAGCAGCGGATGAAAGTCTTTTACTTTTATATCCATACCGATACGTTCGCCTATAATAGTTAAAAGCGCAGTTCCGGCTTTAATGTCATATTTCTGCATCATCGCGGAGTAGGGCAGAAGTTTTGAAAAGTCGTCTATATTCATGTCAATAGACTCGTCCTGATTGATAACAGTATGGATACCGAGATCATTGATATCTAGATGATGTGTTCCTTCACGGTTTGTATACAGGAGTTCAGTCCTGGGTTCTATAAAAAGAAGGTCTTTGGAGAAGAGACGGGTGTTGATCGCTGTTATATGGGCACTGTCTGAACCGAATTGATAGTGCGCTGATATCTCGGCAGAGACTTCATCATTGAATGATATTGGTGCATCATGCAGATAAATATGTCCCTCATGAAGGTAGAAGTCAGTTGGTTTGACATGCAGCTTTTCGTTGTTGATGCGGAATGTGTTCTCAGACAACAAACGCATTTGACTGGTGTTATTCTCATAGAGAAGTTTGAGAGGCATCTCTTTTTTCATGGAGACGATAGATATACTGTCTTTTGTGTAGTTAAAATCTAAGAGTTTGATGTCAAGGTCTACGCGTTCCTGTGAAAAATCAAGGGTCCCGTTGAGATCAAGTCTGGCGATATCCGGTATTCGAAGAGTAAGGTTATCAATTTTTGCTAAAGAAGAAAACTTTATAGGGAAAAACAGTTTACTCTTGTTTATACTAAAGTTGTTCTCACCCAAGGACCAGAGCGTCTTTGCAACGGTAAAACTTTCTGATTTTTCAGAGAAGTTCAAACGAACCTGAGTATTTTTATCCATAAGTCTAAGATGCTGTTCCTGGGATAATGGAACATCTATCTTTTCTATGTCAAAGTAGAAATCCCCACTTAATGCGCCAAGGTCCATCTGTCCGTTGACTTTGCTCGAGACTATCCCCTCATAATCAATGTCAGCGGTATCGATACGTAAAAAGCTTTTGTGCAGTCGGGCAGTGGTATTTTGAACCTTGAACCGGATACCGTCAAGGATAAGGTCAGATTGTTTTACAAAGAACTGACCTGTTGCCGAAGCTTCTTCTGTCTCAAGGTCGATGTTTATTGTTAGATGGGCATCTGTCTCGCCATTTTCCTGTAAAAGAGGGAGAGGGATCTTATAGGCATTGACAATATCGACAATATCCTGTTCCAATGTGGTCTCCATCTTAAGATCGACTTCTAAAAGGGTATGATCATGGTTAAAATCTATAGTTACACTTCCGTCGTCAATAGGGTGCTTGTTGTAAGAGGCATGATGTGGCTTGATTTTCAAGATACCTTGACTGAAGTATACATCAGTTACAGTAGATGCAATGGCAGAGATGTCTTCATGGAAGGTGTATTGCAAGCCTTTTTCACGAGCATGTAGAAAAAGGGTGTTGATGATAGTGTTGGGATCCATATATTCATACACACCTTGAGCCCCTAAAAGTTGATAGCTTATTGCATCATTTTTGTCTACAATCCATTTTGAGATATTGTAAGGAAGTTCAAAAAGTTTGACAACAGGAGCCAAGTCTGTAAACTCATTCGAATGAGCACTGAAGGCTACAGCATTGCCATCGTCTTTTGCAGCGAGTTGGATATTGGCACAATCGGGCAAAGAGAGAGTAAAAAGAGTGTAAGTCATATCATCGTTGAAATCCATGACTGAACGCCCGCTGATGGTTATATTACTTGGTGTATGTTTGAGATGGGGCAGATCGATGACAACATGTTCTTCATATACACGGTAGAACAGCTTGGCTGTGATCTCTTCGCTCTGAAGTGTAGCACTGTTATCCTGAGGTGACAGCGGGGTATCCATGTAACTAAAAGTAACTTGATAACCATCCAGATTTAATTCGTCGATTTTAAAGGATTGAAAGCTTTGACGTGCAAAGTCAATCAACGAAGATATGTTTGGCATACCCAAGAGAGCTGTCTTGTCCTTATTTCTGTTACTTAACGAAACATCAATGCGCTTTGCATGCAGGAGAAGTTTTTTATCGAGTTTAATGTATAATTGCTCTGCTTTGAAATTGGGCAGGATAATATGAGGGACAGAGATCCCATAGGATAAAAGAGCATACGCAATGACGATACTAGAAACGATAAAAGCGAAAAAACTGTACAGAGTGAACTGGATCTTCGAGATTATTTTGCTGACCGCACTGTTATTCATCTACTACCTTGCTCAACCGCTTCAGACTTCAAAGGTACTCTACATCCCTTCAGGGTCAATTAGCGCAATTATAACACATCTTAAGGCCAAAAATATCAGTTTAACCGCCCTTGACAAGAGTTTTTTACGATTGATCGGAAGCCCCCAGCAGGGGTGGATATACATGGGTGATACCAAAATGACGCATGGGGATTTCTTATATCGGTTGACACGGGCAAAGGCTGCTATGGAGATGGTAACACTGATCCCGGGAGAGACCACGTATGAGTTTTCCTATCAGCTCGCAAAAGTTTTTGGTCTTAATGCAGACAAACTGTACTCCGAATTTAAACGTATAGCACATTATGAAGAGGGTGCACTTGTACCAGATACTTACAGTCTGCCCATCGGTATCGATGAAAGAGCCGCAGCAGTCCATCTCCTTCGTTTGTCATACATACGTCATAAGGCCTGGTCTGAAAAGATCTTTGGGACTTACGACAAGAAAAAGTGGCTAAAGTATCTCGTTATTTCTTCAGTGATCCAAAAAGAGGCTGCGAATAAAGACGAGATGCCCATCGTAGCCTCGGTCATATACAATCGTTTGAAAAAAGGGATGAAGCTGCAGATGGACGGAACATTGAATTATGGAAAGTATTCTCATCAAAAGGTCACGGCGAAACGAATCAGGACAGACAGAAGCCAATATAATACATACATGCATAGAGGGCTTCCGCCTCTGCCTGTATGTAATGTAGAGCTTTCAGCCATCAAAGCAGCTATCTTTCCAGCAAAAACAGACTACCTCTATTTCATGAAGAATAAAAAAGGTACACATGATTTCTCGCGTTACTATTCTACACATTTGGGCAATATACGTGCTGTTACTAAATGAAACAATGAGACAGAAAGAGTATGATTGTAATTGTTATATTGCCGAATTGAATTGGTAAAGTGTTATGATTCTAAAACATAAAAAATCACAACAAGAGGAAACCCACATGTCTAAAATCATTTGGTCAGTAATTGACGAAGCTCCAGCTCTAGCGACTTATTCGCTTTTACCAATCGTTAACGCGTTTACTCAAGCCGCAGGCGTTGAAGTAGTTACTAGTGATATTTCACTTTCAGGTCGTGTTCTTGCAGCAATGGGTCTTGCAGAAGATGAACTATCTAAACTAGGTGAAGTGGTACAACAAGAAGATGGTAACATCATCAAGCTTCCAAATATCTCTGCATCTGTTGGTCAGCTTAAAGACTGTATTGCTGAACTTCAAGGTCAGGGTCATAAAATTCCTAACTACCCTGAAAATCCAGCAAACGCTGAAGAAGAAGCTATCCAAGCTAAATATGCTACTTGTCTAGGTTCGGCAGTTAACCCTGTTCTTCGTGAAGGTAACTCTGACAGACGTGCAGCAGTAGCTGTTAAGAAGTTTGCTCAGAAAAACCCACACCGTCTTAAAGCAGTTGATGACAATTGTCAAGCTTATGTAGCTCACATGGGTGGAAAAGGTGATTTCTTTGCACATGAAAAATCTGTAACTTTAGATGCTGATCAAAAAGTGACTATCGCTATCAATGGTAAAGAACTTACTTCTATTGATGCAATCGCTGGTGAAGTACTTGATGGTACATTCATGTCAATTTCTGCACTCCGTGCTTTTTACAAGCAAACTATCGCTGATGCTAAAGCTAAAGGTCTTATCTGGTCTTTACACCTTAAAGCTACAATGATGAAGATCTCTGATCCAATCATGTTTGGTCACGCATTCGAAATCTTTTTTGAAGAAGTATTCACTAAATATGCTGCAACATTCAAAGAATTAGGTGTTAACCCTAACCAAGGTATGTCAGATTTAGAAAAGAAAATTGCTGGTCACGCTCAAGAAGCAGAGATCAAAGCTGCGTTCTTGGCTGTTGTAGAGGCTGATGCTCCTAAAATCGCTATGGTTGACTCAAGCAAAGGTCAAACTAACTTCAATGCTTCTAATGATGTAATTATTGATGCATCTATGCCAGTTGTTATTCGTGAAGGTGGTAAGCAATGGCAAAGAAATGACGATGCAGAGCAAACTGTTGCTGTTATTCCTGATTCGACTTACGCTATGTTCCACGAAGAGATGCTTGCAGATATCGTTAAAAATGGTCAGTACGATGTAACTACTATGGGTACAATGCAAAATATCGGTCTTATGGCTCAAAAAGCTGAAGAGTACGGTTCTCACCCGACTACATTTGAACTTGCTGAAGCTGGTACTGTGACTGTGACAGGTGCTAACGGTGTTCTTATGTCTTTTGAGTGTGAAGCTGGTGACATCTGGAGACTTGCTCGTACTAAAGATATTCCAATTCGTGACTGGGTTCGTTTAACTGTTGAACGTACTCGTTTAGAAGGTATCCCAGCAATCTTCTGGTTAGATGCAAACCGTGCTCACGATGCTGAACTTATCAAAAAAGTAAATGCATACCTTAAAGACTACGATACTGCTGGTCTTGATATCCAGTTCATGAAAGTTACTGATGCAACTCGTTTCACTAATGCTCGTATTCGTGAAGGTAAAAACACTATTGCTGTAACTGGTAACGTTCTTCGTGATCACTTAACTGATATGTACCCGATCTTGGAGCTTGGAACATCTGCTAAGATGCTTTCGATCGTTCCTCTAATTGCTGGTGGTGGTCTATATGAGACTGGTGCTGGTGGATCTGCTCCTAAGCACGTTGAGCAATTCGTTAAAGAAGGTCACCTACGTTGGGATTCACTTGGTGAGTTCTTAGCGCTTGCTGAATCTTTACGTTTCCTAGGTCAAAAACACTCAGATGCAAAACTTACTGCCTTAACTAAAGGTCTTGACGTTGCAAACGAAGGTTACCTAGATAACAACAAAGAGCCAGGTCGTAAAGTTGGTCAACCAGATAACAAAGCGTCTCACTTCTTCCTAGCTCAGTACTGGGCTAAAGCACTTGCTGAAGGTGCTGATGCTGAATTAGCTGCTAAGTTTGCACCAGTTGCAAAAGCATTAACTGATAATGAAGCAAAAATCATGGAAGAGTTACTAGCTGTTGAAGGTAAGCCTCAAGATATCGGTGGTTACTTCCGTCCAGATGATGCAAAAGCTGAAAAAGCAATGCGTCCGTCTGCAACACTTAATGCGATCATCGACGCTATATAAATATAGCTTAACAGGATAAAGAAGGAAACATCCTTCTTTATGTCTATGTAAATATTGAGACTCTCTTCGAGGACTTAAGCATAGATAGGTTATATTACACTTTATTTTTAACCAATTATTTTTTAAGTTTTACACTTGGGTAAATCTCAAAAGACAATTGTGTCTATCAAAATTATTATCATCACTTGAAATATGCTTATTGTTGTCTGCTCGCAGATAGTTGTTAAGTGTATCAGGTTGATGAACTACTACATCAGGAGTTTATATGAATCACGGAAAAAGAGTCGGTATTGTCGGTGCAGGTTTTGTAGGATCAACAGTAGCTTATTCGCTTGCTATGCAAGGTGCATGTCATGAGATCATTTTAAGAGACAATAAAAAAGAGATCGCTAGAGGTAAGGCATTAGATATGTCTCAGGCTGCTTCAGCTATTCGTTCACATACAGTGGTTTCTGTAGCAGAAGATATGTCTGAACTTACAAACTGTGATGTTGTGGTTGTGACAGCAGGATCTCCTCGTCTTCCGGGTATGAGTCGTGATGATCTTTTGATGATCAATGCAAAGATCACAAAAGAAGTTCTAGGTGATATCAAAAAATATTCTCCAGATGCGATTGTTATTATGGTCTCTAATCCGCTTGATGCTATGACGTATGTCGCGATAAAAGAATCTGGTTTTGATAGAAGCCGTGTTCTTGGTATGGCAGGAATACTTGACTCTTCACGTATGGCTTCATTCATACAGGAAAAGCTTGGCTACGGCGGCGGTCAGATCCGTGCCTCAGTAATGGGTGGCCATGGGGATGATATGGTTCCGCTTCCTCGTTACTCAACCGTTGCAGGTGTACCTCTTACTGATGTACTTACGCACGCTGAGATAGATGAGATTGTTCAGCGTACTCGTCAAGGTGGGGCAGAGATCGTTGCTCACCTTCAAACAGGGTCTGCGTATTATGCTCCAGGCAAGTCGACTGCTATCATGGTCGATGCTATCTTAAAAGATACAAAACAGATCCATCCATGTGCTGTTATGCTTGATGGCGAATACGGCTATTCAGATGTCGTTTCAGGTGTTCCTATTATGATCGGTGCAAACGGTTGTGAAAAGATCATTGAAGTGACCTTGAATGATGTAGAAAAGAAGATGTTTAAAAAATCAGTTGATTCAGTTCAGTCACTGATTGACACAC
>Ga0316204_10005725_pt1 | contig 20103 bp, 16 predicted proteins | sample 6monrhotite_MG_2_FD_205661 | JGI IMG/M metagenome (GOLD analysis project Ga0316204, IMG submission 205661) | Microbial mat bacterial communities from mineral coupon in-situ incubated in ocean water Damariscotta River, Maine, United States -... | ecosystem: Environmental > Aquatic > Marine >...
AACAGCCCATCCGCCTTCGGCCTTGATGCCCCGCATGGCGGCCATGCCGCTGGGATTTCGATGCCCCATGCCATTGCAGTGGGGGACTTGGTAGAACCGGTTCTTGGCCGTCACCGGGCCTATTTTTACCGGTTCGAACAGGATATCGTATCGGGGGTCGCGGGGCATGATCTATTGCCGGGGCAGGTTGACGCTAAAAGTCGACCCCTTGCCCGGTTCACTGGTTACCGAGACCGTTCCGCCATTCTTTTCGAGCAGGTCACGGCAGAGCAAAAGTCCCAGCCCTGTACCTCTTTCGCCCTTGGTCCCCGGCGTCGAATTCTGATCACCCAGTATGAATAGGTTATCAATCTGTTCGGGGGTCAATCCAACACCCGTATCTGTTATGGTGATGATGCACCTGTCGTCTTCAACGTGGCCCGAGACGGTGACGCTGCCGCCGTCGGGGGTAAATTTGATGGCGTTATTGACCAGATTACGGATTACCGTATCGATCATATGTTCATCGGCAAAGCAGTGCAGGTCGCCGGGGACTTCCGCCGTTACGGCGACCCCTTTGTCTGCGCCGACCGGTCCCAGCACGCCGACGGTTCGGGCGACGATGCCGTCGATGTTCAGTTCCTTGGGCTCCGAAGCGATTTGATCCATTTGCAGGCGGGCCCATTCCAGCAGGTTTTCAAGCAAGGCGAAAACCCGCTTGGCTGATTCGTTGATGCTGACAGCATAATCGACCACCTGTTCAGGTTTTAGCGTGCCGGCACCGGCGGCAATGATACCGGTGAAACCCAAGAGCGAGGTGAACGGGCTTCTTAAATCATGAGAGATGATGGAGAAAAACCGGTTTTTTTCCATATTCAATTGTTCGAGTTGCTGGTTTTTCTGGGTAACGTCGTCCATTGCTTTTTGCAGTTCGACCTGGGCGATCGCCAGTTCTTCCGCCAATTCGACATATTCGGCGCTTTGCGCTTCGAATCGATCACGGGTGTCCTGAATATCCATCATCCGACCGATCAGGTCTTCCTGTTCGTTGCGGATATTGTCTTCCTGACGTTTTCGGTCAATCGCGTGACGGATCATGCGTTCGAGAAATCTTGCCTGCAGCTGGCTCCATGTCAGAAACACCATGGCACCCAGATTGATGGCTTCTTCTTCCCGTTCGTAGCTGTCATCTTTGGAAATCAGTAAGGCTGGTCCCTTGCAACCTCGACCGGAAATCTCCCAGATGACCTCCAGCCCCTTATCTTCGTTGAAATCGACCGACACCAGATAAGCCGCGTGTTCATTGCGACCGATTTTTTCGATGGCATCGTCGTATTCCGTTGCGATTTCCAGGGTATAAGGGTGATGCGCCGTGTCGAGCATTTTGCTAATCAGTTTGGCGTGATCAGTGTCATCGTCAACAAGCAGCAAGTTATAGTTTTTTGTGTTCGGCGATGTGTTCATATTTTCTCAAAAAATCTAAATCAACCCATCTGGGTATGGCAGAAATACAAGGTGAATTATCTTATTTGAATATATTGACTAAGTATTTCCTGTCGGCACACTATATCATCTGGATGCAATTCAAAAAAAGAAGCCAATATGATGGCAATTCAAAAAGACTCGGGAGTTTGAGTGAGATGGGGAACATCCATAAAATTTCAAGAGAATCCCGAATCCTGATTGTTGATGACAATCAGGCTAACGTGCACCTATTGGAACAATTGCTGGATATCGAAGACTTTGAAAACGTCAAAAGCACGACGGACCCTCGTACCGTCAAAGATCTGCACCAGGAATTCAATTTTGATCTGATTTTGCTCGATATTCGCATGCCGCATATGGATGGCTTCGAGGTCATGGCTGGGCTCAAGGAAATCCACAAGGAAGACTACTTGCCGATTATTGTGCTGACCGCACAACGGGATATGGAAACGCGTTTGCGGGCGCTGGAATCCGGTGCCAAAGATTTTCTGACCAAGCCATTTGATCGCTTGGAAGTGCTGCACCGCATCGAAAACATGCTTGAAGTACGTTATTTGTATAACGAACAAAGCCGGCAGGCAGAAATTCTGGAGCAGAAGGTTCAGGACCGTACCAAAGAGATCTCGAAGACGCGGCTGGAAATCATACAGCGCCTGGGGCGGGCGGGTGAATACCGGGACAATGAAACAGGTATGCATGTTATCCGCATGTCCAAGAGTTGTCACCGACTGGCTTTGTCCAGTGGGTTAAGCGAAGGCCATGCCGAACAAATTTTTCTGGCCAGTCCCATGCACGATGTGGGGAAAATTGGTATTCCCGACAACATCCTTCTCAAGCCCGGAAAACTGGATGATGAGGAATGGGTTATCATGCGTTCCCATACCGAAATAGGGGGGGATATCATTGGCGAGCATGATTCAGGCCTGATGATCATGGCCCGGGAAATTGCCCTGACCCACCATGAAAAATGGGATGGATCTGGCTACCCCAACGGATTGCGGGCTGACCAGATCCCCATCGAGGGCCGGATTGCCGCCATTTGCGATGTCTTCGATGCCTTGACGTCGGTTCGGCCTTACAAGGAAGCATGGCCTGTTGAAAAGGCGCTGGCGCTTATCCAGAATGAGTCGGGAAAACATTTTGATCCTAACCTGGTTGAACACTTCACGACTATTTACGATCAAATATTACGGATCAGGGATAAATATGCCGACGACGAATGAGTCCTTGAAAAACTCACGGTTAAACCCGAAATGGAAGCTATGATTTCGGCATTTTTAAAAGGTGAAATATGGCGACGCCCCTAAACAAAATCCTGCATGTGGAAGACGAACCTGATATTCAGGAAGTCGCAAAAATGGCTCTCGAAGCCGTTGGCGGTTTTACCGTGAGAACGTGTAGTTCTGGTGATGAAGCTTTGGCGGTAGCGCAAGAATTCAGCCCCGACCTGCTGTTACTTGATGTCATGATGCCGGGGATGGATGGTCCGACAACCTTCCAGAAACTTCGAGAACTTCCCGGCTTGGAACATACCTATGGGGTGTTTATGACAGCCAAGGTTATGGAAACCGAAGTGCAGCGGTTTATGGACCTGGGCGCCATCGGTGTCCTGCCAAAGCCGTTTGATCCCATGACCTTGTCCGATCAGCTGAAGGAAATTTGGGATGCTCAGGAATCCTGACGCGGATAGAGCTTTCTAGTTAGACGCCAGATCCAAGTATACGGGATTAAGCCGACCCATCGCCAGCATGACCTGATAGATGGCCAGCCTTTCTTCGTACGATGCAGCAGTGTAATTGATTTGAGCGTTGTTAACCTCGTTTTCCGCGTCGAGCACGTTAATCACCGTGTCCTTGCCGGCCTCACGAAGTTTTTTACGTGATGCAAAAACCTCCGACGCGATACTGACCGCATTCTCCAACAGCTCAAGACGGGAACGAGCCGTTAGCAGGGCCTGCCAGGAAAGTTGCATCTGTTCGATAACCTTGCGCACAGTCTGGTCGTGATTGTTGCGACTGGTGGCGTAGTCGTATGATGCCTGCGATATACCGGCCTTGGTCGAAAAACCGGTAAAAAGATCCCAGTTGGCTTGCAGCAGAACAGAATAATCCCGCCGGGTGCCAATGGTTCCGGCATTATCCTTTTCGTAATTCATGGTGCCAACCACATCGATAATGGGCGCATATTGCGCGCTCACGGTCGCACGGCCCTGGCGCGCCGTTTCTACGGCAACGGCGCTGTTGATGATTGCCGGGTTTTGTTCAAGCGCGATGTCGATTGCCTTTTCCAGTTCACTGGGGATCATTTCAACCGGTGGCACCGGGTCGGTCATGGAGTCGATGTCGGGTGCGTGATTGAAGACCTGAGAGAAACGGCTGACCGCGTCTTCAAGGGCGCCTTCAAAGGTGATCCGGCGCTCTTTGGCCAGTTGCAACCGGGACTTGGCCTGCAACACATCGACGGCAATACCCGAACCGCGCTGAACCCTTTCGTCTTCCAGGTGCAGTTGCTGCTGAATGGTCGCCTGATTGTTGGCGGAAAGCTGAACCAGGCGCAATTGGCGAAGCACATCGATATAGGCGCTGATACCTTCAAACAGTGTGTTTTGCACTGTTCCTTCCAGTGTGACCTGGGCCAGTGCCTTGTTCAGGCGGGCGGTCCTGACCTGCGAATGAGTCTGGAAACCGTTAAACAGATTCTGAGTAAGCGTCAGCGTCGAGGTGTTGATGACTCTTGATGAATCCTTCCCTGCGGCTCGTGTCGTCGGATTGTCTATGACCTGCGGTCCGGCGGTGGAATTCAGTCGCAGGGTCGGCAGATAACCGGCATTGCCGATGTTGATCGTTTCACCAACCGATTGAACGGTGGTTCGACCTGCTTTGATCAGCGGGTGGTTGTTGATAAAATCAGCCAGCTCCTGTTCCAGGGACCCCGCAGTTGCCGGTGTCGCTACGAACACCGACAAGACAAGCGCCATCGCCCGCAAAGAATTGGGCAAGCGGGACGTCTTCACAGGTGATGTTGCTTCGGCAATATTCACGATCATCGAATTCCCAGGGTACTGACGTGCATATATGTTAACCCTCGCTGAATCGTGCGTCAAATTCAGATCACAGGGTTATAAGGTGAAGAGTCTATCTGAATCAAGCTGTTAGACAGCGGGCGTTAACTTTCGGAAGGGCCGTAGCCGCCACCTCCCGGGGTTTCGACGATGAATACGTCTCCGGTTTTGGCCTCGAGCGAACCCGTTCCGGCCATCTGGACGATGCTTCCGTCTGCCCGTTCAAGGGAGTTTTTGCCAAGCGCGCCACCTTGCCCACCGGCCATGCCATAGGGCGGGACGCGCCGGTGACCCGACAGGATCGCTGCTGTCATGGGTTCAAGAAAACGTAACCTGCGGACCGTGCCATCGCCGCCCCGCGTGGTGCCTGCGCCGCCGCTGCCCTTACGGATGGTGAAGTCTTCCAGCAAAACCGGGAATCGCCATTCCAGGATTTCCGGATCCGTCAGACGTGAATTGGTCATGTGGGTATGGACGGCATCGGTGCCGTCAAAACCGGGCCCGGCACCCGTGCCGCCGCAAATGGTTTCATAATACTGGTGGGTGTCATTGCCGAACGTCAGATTGTTCATGGTGCCTTGAGACGCGGCCATGACGCCCAGCGCGCCGTAGAGGGTGTCGACGACCGCTTGACTGGTTTCCACGTTGCCAGCAACCACGGCGGCAGGATAGGCGGGTTTGAGCATGCAGCCATTCGGCATAATGATCTTGATCGGTTTCAGGCAACCGGCATTCAGGGGAATATCGTCATCAACCAGGGTGCGAAATACATATAATACGGCCGCCCGGGTTACCGAGAAGGGGGCGTTGAAGTTGTTGGGCAGTTGATCCGATGTGCCGGTGAAGTCGACCGTTGCGCTGCGCATTTCCTTATCGATGGAAATGGCTGCCTTGATCACTGCGCCATCATCCATTTCATAGGCATAGGCACCGTCCTTCAATACATCCAGGACCCGTCGTACGGATTCTTCGGCATTATCTTGCACATGGCGCATATATGCCTGCACGACATCCAGGCCAAAATGTTCAACCATGCGGCCAAGTTCGCGCACGCCTTTTTCGTTAGACGCCACCTGGGCCCGCAGGTCGGCCAGGTTTTGGTCGGGGTTGCGCGCCGGCCACGGGCCGGAAGTCAGCAGGTCAATAAGTTCTTGTTCGCGAAAGCGGCCCTGTTCGACGAGCAGGAAGTTGTCGATCAGAATTCCTTCTTCTTCGACAGTGGTGCTGTCGGGCGGCATGGACCCCGGCGTGATGCCGCCGATGTCGGCGTGATGACCGCGTGCGGCAACAAAAAACAAAACCTCCCGACCCGCAGTGTCGAAGACCGGCGTGATGACGGTAATGTCAGGCAGGTGAGTGCCGCCGTTATAGGGTGCATTGAGGACACTGACGTCGCCGGGTTTCATGGCATCGCCACGTTCTCGGATAACAGTCTGTACGCTTTCCCCCATGGATCCCAGATGAACCGGCATGTGCGGCGCATTGGCGACCAGTTCGCCATGGCGGTCGAATACGGCACAGGAAAAATCCAGGCGCTCCTTGATGTTGACGGAATAGGCGGTATTGGCAAGTACGGCACCCATCTGTTCGGCAATTGACATGAACAGGTTGTTGAATATTTCAAGCATCACCGGGTCGGCACCCTGGCCACCATCGAGCCCTGTGCCGATCGCAACCCGGTCGGGGCGGGCGACGGCGCGGCGCAGGATTAATGCGCCGTCTGTTGTTGTTTGGGCGCTCCACCCCGGTTCGACCACCGTCGTGCCTGTTTCTTCGATCACAATTGCCGGGCCGTTGACCGTGTGTCCCGGATAAAGTTGGGCGCGATCATAGACGGGTGTTTCGTGGGCCGTTTCTCCGCTGACCATCTGGACAGAAGTAACGGCCACGGCTGCGCTTGATTGCGTTGCAGTCATGGGAATACGGGCGTCAGCGGCGTCGGTGGCTCCGATAGCTTCGACCGAAACCGTTTCAACAACCAGCGCCCTGTCGGGCATATTGAAACCGAAGCGTTGCGCGTGGGCATCCTCAAAAGCCTTGGCCATTTGCGCGGGTGTTTCGTAATCGACCATGATCGCGGTGTCTGTTCCCTGATACCGTAAATGAACCTTGCGCAGGACCGTGATCCGGTCGCTGGCGACATCCTGATCCAGAATTTCGTTGCGGGCCTCATCTTCAATCTGGCTCAGGGTGTGTTCCAGTTCGTCGGTGATCTTGGGTCCAAGTTGCACCTCGACGGAACGTTCACGCATGGCCCGCATGTCGGCAAGTCCCATGCCAAACGCCGATAAAACACCGGCCAGGGGGTGAACGAAAACCCGGTTCATGCCCAGCGTATCGGCAATCAGGCAGGCATGTTGACCACCGGCACCACCGAAGCAGTTCAGCGTGTATTCGGTGATATCGTAGCCCCGCTGAACGGAAATCTGCTTGATCGCATTGGCCATGTTTTCCACGGCTATTTTCAGGAATCCTTCGGCCACTTGTTCGGGTGTGCGCCGGTCGCCAGTGGCGATGTAAATGGTTTCGGCCAGTTCGCCAAATGCCGCCTTGACGGCGCCCAAGTCAAGCGCTTCGGTGCCTTGCGGGCCGAATACCTTGGGAAAGTGTTTGGGTTGAATTTTGCCCAACATGACGTTGCAGTCTGTCACCGTTAAGGGGCCACCACGGCGGTAACAGGCAGGGCCCGGCACGGCACCGGCGGATTCCGGACCAACCCGATAACGGGCACCGTCAAATTGCAGGATCGATCCACCGCCGGCGGCGACGGTGTGAATGTTCATCATGGGGGCGCGCATGCGTACACCCGCGACCTGGGTCTCGAAGGCGCGTTCGAATTCGCCGTCAAAGTGCGATACGTCGGTTGATGTGCCGCCCATGTCAAAGCCAATGACTTTGTCAAAGCCCGCCTGTCCCGCCGTTCGTGCCATGCCGACGACGCCACCGGCTGGCCCCGACAAGATGCTGTCCTTGCCCTGGAACAGGCGGGCGTCGGTCAGGCCGCCATTGGATTGCATGAACATCAGTCGTGTATCGCCAAGGTCGGCGGCGACCCGGTCGACGTAGCGGCGCAGAATAGGGGACAGGTAGGCATCGACAACCGTGGTATCGCCACGCGATACCAGCTTCATCAAGGGGCTGGCTTCGTGGGATACTGAAATCTGGTCAAAACCGATGTCCCTGGCAATGGCGGCGACCCTGCGTTCGTGATCGGGAAAGCGATAGGCGTGCATGAAGACGATGGCAGCGGATTTAAATCCGTCGTTAAAAGCCGCCTGTAAATCGGCACGAACGGCGTCTTCGTTCAGCGGCTGCAAAACATCGCCATGGGCGTCCAGGCGTTCATCGACTTCGATGGTCCGGGTGTGGAGCATTTCGGGCAGTTTGATATGCAGGTCAAACAGCCGCGGCCGGTTTTGATAGCCAATCCGCAGGGCGTCCTTGAACCCCAGGGTGGTCACCAGAACCGTCGGCTCGCCCTTGCGTTCCAGCAATGCGTTGGTGGCGACGGTCGTGCCCATTTTTACGGCAGCGATACGGTCCGCGGCAATGGGATCGTCACCCTGAAGTCCAAGCAGGTGGCGAATACCTTCAAGGGCGGCGTCCTGATAGCGTTCCGGGTTTTCCGACAACAGCTTGTGCGAAACGATATCACCGCCGGGTTTGCGGGCGACGATATCGGTGAAGGTGCCGCCCCGGTCAATCCAGAATTGCCATTTGTTTGCGTCCGTGCCGGACTCGGTTATGGGTTGCACAACATGGCTCCTGCGTATCAAATCTGTAGCCGAAAGGTTTAAGCGAGAAGAACAATTACATAACGTTGACAAATCGTCAACGTTTCATTAGGGTCTTTATCATTCAATTAATCAAGCAACGATTCCAGGGAGGAAACGATGAGTTTTTTAAATAAGGCAACGTGTGCCGGCGCTCTTTTTGGCGTATTGGGAATGACCACCGCGGTGCAGGCCGCCTCATGGGATATGCCAACCCCGTATTCCGATAAAATTTTCCACACCGCCAATGTCATTGAATTCGCCAAGGATGTGGAAGCCGCAACCAATGGCGCTATGAAGATCAAGGTTCATTCTGCCGGCTCGCTGTTCAAACACCCTGAAATCAAAGGTGCCGTTCGTGGTGGGCAGGTCCCCATCGGCGAATTTTTCCTGTCCCGCTTAAGCAATGAACACGCCGCTTTTGGGGCTGACTCTCAGCCGTTCCTGGCAACCAACTACGAAGAAGCAGCCAAATTGTGGGCGGCTCAAAAACCAGTCGTTTCTGCTTTGCTTGAAAAGCAGGGCTTGATGCCGTTGTTCTCGGTTCCGTGGCCACCGCAGAGCCTTTACACCAAAAAGCCGATCAATTCCGTTGGCGACCTCAAGGGTCTCAAGTTCCGCGCATATAACGCGACACTGGAAACGTTTGCCAAGAAAGCCGGTGCAGCACCAACCCAGGTGGAAAGCCCGGACATTCCGCAGGCGTTCGCCACGGGTCGTGTTGAAGCGATGATCACTTCGCCGTCGACCGGTGTTGGCTCCAAGGCATGGGACTACGTTTCCCACTACACCGACATTCAGGCATGGGTGCCCAAAAACATTGTCGTCGTTAACAAGAAAGCTTTCCGCAAGCTCGACAAAAGCGTTCAGGACGCCATCATGACCGCTGCGGCAAAAGCCGAAACCCGCGGCTGGGACATGAGCCGCAAAGAAACCGCGGCGAAGATCAAAACCCTGAAGGATAACGGAATGACCATCGTCGCGCCGTCGAGTGGCCTGATGACGGGACTTAAAAGCATTGGTTCCGAAATGCTTGGCAACTGGAAAGCCAGTTCCGGTGCTGAAGGGGCTGCAATCCTCAAAGCCTACAATAACTGATCGTTTGTGTGTTTAGGAAAAAGGCGATGTTTCATAGCGAAGCATCGCCTTTTTTTCTAGCTGGCGGGCGAATTGACGAAGCCCCGGGGGGGATATATGCGACGTATACTGGATAGTCTGTACAGGGCAAGCGGTTGGGCGGCTGCGGCCTTCATCCTGGCGATATGCCTTTTGGTTATGGCTCAGGTGGTGTTGAACCTGATCGACAAACTCGCATCAAACTTCCTGGGCGAGGCAATTGGCCTGACGATCCCGTCCTACGCGGATTTCACCGGGTTCTTCCTTGCTGCCGCGTCTTTCCTGGCCCTGGCCTATACACTGCGCGAAGGGGGGCATATCCGGGTCTCGTTGGTCGTGCAGAACTTGCCAGCCCGTTACCGCCATTGGGTCGAAGTCTGGTGCGTCGCCGTCTCAGGTGCCGTGACCGTATACTTTTCTTTCTTCACCGCATTCCTGGCATATGAATCATTTATCTATAACGACTTGTCGCCGGGCATGGTGGCGGTGCCGATCTGGATACCGCAAATGGCGATGCTGTTGGGGCTTGTTGTTCTGTCCATCGCCCTGATTGATGAACTGGTTACGTTGCTTGCAGGGCGCACGGCCAGTTACGAAGGCAAAGGCGAAAACCTGCTTGAAAAAACCCCGGTTGCGACCGCGATAGTCCGCGAGGACGGGTCATGAATGAAATCGCTCTGACCGTATTTTTATTGGTGCTGCTGTTTGCCTTGTTGGGCTCGGGCATCTGGGTTGCTTTCTCTCTAACCATGGTTGGACTGGTTGGTATGGCTTTGTTTACCGAAGCCCCGGTCGGTGATGTCATGGCGACCACCATATGGGGGGCCAGTAATTCCTGGGCCCTGGCGGCCTTGCCATTGTTTATCTGGATGGGGGAAATCCTGTTCCGGTCACGCTTGTCTGAAGACATGTTCAGCGCCCTGGCACCGTGGATGAAAAATCTTCCCGGTCGCTTGTTGCACGTCAATATTTTCGGTTGCGGCATCTTTGCTGCCGTTTCGGGGTCCTCCGCTGCGACCGCTGCGACCATCGGCAAGCTGTCGATCCCTGAACTTTCCAAGCGCGGTTATCCTGAAAAAATGATGATCGGAACCCTGGCCGGATCGGCGACCCTGGGATTGCTGATTCCGCCGTCGATCATTTTGATTGTTTATGGCGTTGCCACCGAACAATCCATTGCCCGTCTGTTTGTCGCCGGTGTCCTGCCTGGCTTGTTGCTGGTGTCGTTGTTCGTCGGCTTCGTGATTGTCTGGTCGCTTTTTCATAAAGATGAAATTCCCGATGAGGTGGAAAATTTGTCGTTTGGTGAAAAGCTGTACCGGTCGCGTCGCCTGGTTCCGGTGCTGCTGCTGATCCTGGGCGTTATCGGGTCCATTTACACGGGCATCGCCTCGCCGACGGATGCTGCTGCCGTTGGTGTCGTGTTGGCTTTGGTGCTGTCCTGGTCAACCAATTCGTTGAACCGGAAGTCATTTTTTGATGGCCTGATGGGGGCGACCCGGACATCGTGCATGATCGCATTTATTCTGGCTGGCGCTGCTTTTTTGACTGTGGCTATGGGCTTTACGGGAATTCCAAAATTGCTGGCGCTATGGATTGGATCGCTGGAATTATCCAATTATGCGCTGCTGGCGGCGTTGACCGTATTTTTCGTCATTCTTGGCTGTTTCCTGGATGGTATTTCGGTGGTTGTGTTGACCACGTCGGTGATCATGCCGCTGGTGGAACAGGCGGGAATCGATCCTTTATGGTTTGGCATCTATATCGTCATCGTTGTTGAAATGTCGCAGATCACGCCACCGGTCGGCTTCAACCTGTTCGTCTTACAGGCGTTGACCGGACGAAATATTCTTAAAGTGGCTGTGGCGGCACTCCCGTTCTTCCTGTTGATGTTCGTGGCGCTGGGGCTGATTATAGTCTTCCCGTCAATCGTGACTTTTCTACCCAATCAAATGTAAAGGATAAGGCGATGGCGAAAACTCCAAAGGCTCCAGTGGATGATCGTGCCGAACCGGGCGTGCCGCTGATCGTTTCATCTGAACATTTGGCCACCGAAGGTGGCTGGCAGTTCAGCGAGTTCGAATACGGCCTGATCATCGCCTATAACGCCTTCAGCCGTTGGATGGTCCGCTGCATGGGGGCCGTCGGGTACCAGGACTTCAACCCGTTGGATATTCTGGTGCTGCATAACGTCAATCATCGGGGGCGGGCGAAGCGACTGGTCGATGTGGCCTTCGTGTTGAATGTGGAAGATCAGCACACGGTCAATTATTCGCTTAAAAAGCTGACCAATGCCGGTTTGGTTCAAGGCGAAAAACGCGGCAAGGAAATGTTCTATTCGACAACCGAGGTCGGCAAGGAAGCCTGCGCCGAATACGGCAAGGTGCGCGAGCTTTGCCTGATCAGTCCTGCGGAATCGGCCAACGTGGATAAAGAGGAAATCAGCCGGTCGGCAAAAGTCCTGCGCAGCACATCGGGTTTCTATGGCCAGGCGTCGCGCTCGGCGGCGTCCCTTTGACGGAACGCTAGCCGCCGTTGGTGACAGTGACGCGCTTGATGATGAAGTCACCGCCGCCGTTGCTTAACGCAAGTCCCTGAAACGGATCGCCGAAGCCGCGGTCGACTGTGGCCAGAATTTCCCGGCCATCGACACTTATGCTCATCTTGCCGCGCCCGTCGCGACTCCAGGTTATGGCGTGGGACTTTTTATCTTCCAGCGCCATGGGGCCAGCCTGTTGGTCGATCACCCGCTGCCCCCGGGGCGAAACGATCAAAAGGGTTAATCCCTTGCCGGGCGTATAAGCCAGGCGATAGCCCGACGAACGGTCCGCGCCCTGATAGGGGCCAATTTCAAAGCGTCCGCCCGAAGGCTGGTCCTTTTGTACCCAGGAACTGAATTCAAATTCCAGGGTGAAGGCGTTGGCAATTGCGGCCTGGGCGTGGATCGCGGCCTTTTTGGGCTCGGCGGTATTGGTCGGGGCTGCTTTTCCGCCGACGGACTGGTTCAGCACCGCACCTAAAAGAGCCAGGGCGGCATCGCGGTTGCTGGATTTTTTCGTTTGCTGTTGCTGCTGGTTGGGGTCCGTTACGGCAATGGCGCTACGTAGTCCCCAGCCTTGTTCGATCCAGTAACGACCTTCGGTGACGCTCCAGGTCGGATTGGCCGTGAAGTCACCGTCGCGGAAGTCGTCGGACAAGACGACCCGCTTTGCAGGTTGGCTTGAGGCTTTTGGAATTTGCGAGCCATAGCTGCGGGCCAGGTCGCGCAGGTCGCGCAGGAAGGCGGGATCGGCGGCGCGGGCTTTTTCAGCCTCGTCAATCAGTTTGTCCAGGCGTTCGATCAATTCCTGGGTGCTGCCGTCCGCTTTCTGGTCGGGGTTGGACCAGGCTGAATATTTCGTTTGCGCCTGAACTGGCAGGCTCATGGCAAAAAGCAGGGGTAATACTAATAATATGCGCATGGCGGGGCCTTCCAGGAGATCATCAGTAAAATTCATCGTTGCTCATATATAGAGGGTCGAAGGGATCAGGAAAAGTCCTGTGCAGGAGAATATAACGGTGATTCCATATTTCCTCATGCCCGGTGCATGCCCTATGCTTGTATTATCGCACGGAAAATTGGAAGAAGTGTCATGAGCATTTGGGGAAAAGTCATCGGCGGCGTCGCCGGGTTTGCTATCGGCGGACCGTTGGGTGCGATGTTGGGCGCCTACGCGGGGCATACGGTCGATAAAAAAATGGCCGCAGGGCAGGGCGGCGGAATGGGGCAAGGCGGCGATACGGCGACCCGGCAGGTTGCTTTTACAGTCGCCGTCATCGTGCTGAGCGCAAAAATGGCCAAGGCCGATGGCGAGGTGACGCGCGAGGAAGTCGATACCTTCAAGCGTATATTCCACATCCCGCCCGGCGAAATGAAGAAGGTCGGCAACCTGTTTGACGAGGCGCGCCAGGATGCGCAGGGGTATGAACCTTATGCCGAACAGATTGCCTTCATGTTTGCCCGCGAACCGGCGGTCCTGGAAGAATTGCTGGGCGGACTGTTTCATATCGCCATGGCCGACGGTGTGATGAAGCCCGCCGAACTGCAATACCTGCGCGAGATCGCATCGATATTCGGGTTTGATGAGCAACGCTTCCAAAGGATCCATGCCAGTTTTGATAAGCCGGAAAAATCCAATCCGTATGATATCGTGGGCGTTAAGTCCGATGCCAGTGACAGTGAAATCAAGACAGCCTATCGCAAGTTGATTCGTGAAAATCATCCCGACACATTGATCGCCCAGGGCCTGCCGCAGGAATTCATCGACCTGGCCAATGAAAAAATGGCGGCGATCAACGGTGCCTACGATACCATCAAAAAGCAGCGAAAGCTTAACTGACCGTCCTGACCATGGAACAATATCCGTCCCCCAACCAGGACCCGCGCCCTGACGGCATCCCCATCGACATGTTGGTGCTGCATTATACCGGCATGCAAAGTGCAAAAGACGCGCTGGAGCGGTTGTGTGACGGCCAGGCCCAGGTTAGTGCGCATTACCTGATTGACGAGGGGGGCAAGGTGGTTTCGCTGGTTGGCGAAGAGTGCCGTGCCTGGCACGCGGGCGTCGCATGGTGGCGCGGTCGCGTTGACGTCAATGCCCGGTCCATCGGTGTTGAACTGGTTAATCCAGGTCATGAATTCGGGCTCGCACCCTATCCCGAGGCGCAAATGGCAGCACTGATCGAGCTTTGTCGCGATATCGTGACGCGCCATGCGGTGCGACCCGGCAATGTGGTCGGCCATTCAGACGTTGCCCCCCGGCGCAAGCAGGATCCCGGCGAGTTGTTCCCCTGGTCCCGGTTGGCCGAAGCCGGGGTTGGTTTTTGGCCAGGCCCCTGCGAACCGCTACGCATCGAGCAGGGCTTGGCCTTGTCGATGTTGGCCGAGATCGGTTACCAAACGGACGATTGGCAAAAATCCATCGAAGCCTTCCAGCGGCGCTATCGCCCGGCGGGTATCAGCGGCTTTATTGACGGAGAAACCGCGGCTTTGATTGCCGCAGTACTGGATTTTATCAGGCGAGACACTATATAGTCGCCAACGTCAGACGGTCGGATGGTCGCCGTTCGTATCTTCGGGTGCGGGTGGAGGAAAGTCCGGGCTCCACGGAAACACGGTGCCGGCTAACGGCCGGCGGGGGCGACCCCAGGGAAAGTGCCACAGAAAGCAAACCGCCTGTTGTTCGCAACAGGTAAGGGTGAAAGGGTGCGGTAAGAGCGCACCGCACTTCCGGTGACGGGAGTGGCAGGGTAAACCCCACCGGGAGCAAGACCGAGTAGGGACGGCCAGTGACTTCGGGTCACAGGCGTGTTTTCGCGCCGTCGTCCGGGTGTGTCGCACGAGGCGTCCGGTAACGGGCGTCCCAGATGAATGGCCATCTATCGCCCGGCCGCTTTTGCGACCCGGCGTGGACAGAACCCGGCTTACAGACCGTCTGACGTATTTCCTTAAAGAGAATAAGAACAACTTTTCTGTCGTGCTGAAAAATGGCCAAAAAAAGAACATTTGACGAACATAATCCGGCCATACAATTGCGCTTCACTACAGGCTGTTGGGCTTTAGGACTTTCGAAAGGTGTGGCGGGCATAAATGTCGCACCCCGAGCGATGGTGTTTTGCCTTGGAAACGCTTTGTTAACCAGCGGAAACCCATAATATCCCATTGCTTCCCATGGTGTCCCATGATATCCCATAAATACCCATTAGGTAGTCATCGGGAAGCGAAACCGGATAACCAGCACGTCAGGGCCCAATTGATGTGTGACGTTACGGCAGGCTAACCAGCCTGATGGGATGAAAGAATATTACGGCATCGGGGGCCGAAATGACGCTGTTGGTCGGCAGGCACGTCAATAAGATTGACAAAAAAGGACGGGTTTCCGTCCCTAAACCATTTCGCGACGCTTTTGTCGGGGAAGGGTTTTCTGGCGTCTACGTTTATCCCTCGATCCGCTTTCAATCGATTGAGGCGTGTGGCGAACGTTACTTCCGCCAACTTACTCAGCGTGTGGATGACACACTCGCCATGTTCTCCCCGGAACAAGACGACCTGCTGATCGCTATTCTTGATAATGCCCACGCCCTGCCGTTTGATCCTGAAGGCCGCATCGTAGTGCCAGAAGAGCTGTTGCAGCACGCCGATATCAACGGCGAAGCACGTTTTGTCGGACGCCTTAATTCATTCCAGATCTGGCAACCTGAAATTCATGAAGAGCATCGCCACCGGGGGCTTGACCAGGCCCGCGCCCGCGGTGTCACCCTGCCGCCGCGTAAACCGGATGGGGAGGTCTGATATGACCGTGTCCGCTCGTGCCCCCCATACCCCGGTGATGCTCAAGGAAGTTCTCGACGTGCTGAACCCCCGTGACGGGGCCGTGTACGTGGATGGCACGTTTGGTGCCGGCGGCTATACGACGGCCATTCTGGAAACCGCCGATTGCCGTGTCTTCGGCATCGACCGTGATCCCCGCGCCCTGGCCGCCGGTGAAGAACTGGCCCGCCGTTTTCCTGGACGGCTTCGTGTGCTGGGTGGCTGTTATGGCGATATGGTGCAATTGCTTGGCGAGGTTGGTATCGACCGGGTCGATGGCGTTGCCCTGGATATTGGCGTTTCTTCCATGCAGATTGATGACCCCGAACGGGGTTTTTCCTTCAAGAATGATGGCCCGCTGGACATGCGCATGGGAATGGGTTCGGGCATGAGTGCGGCCGATGTGGTCAACACGCTGTCTGCCGATGACCTGGCCGACGTTCTGTTCAATTTTGGCGAAGAACGCGCCTCGCGCCGCATCGCCGCCGCCATCGTTCAGGACCGGGCTGAAACGCCGTTCACCACTACTGATCAACTGGCCGGATTGCTTCGGCGTATTGTTAAAAAATCAAAAGACGGCATTGATCCCGCGACCCGCACATTTCAGGCCTTGCGGATTTATGTGAATGACGAACTGGGCGAACTTGACCGTGGTCTGGCCGCCGCAGAACAGTTGCTGGCACCCGAAGGGCGCCTTGCCGTGGTGTCGTTTCATTCGCTCGAAGATCGCAGGGTCAAAAACTTTTTGCAGGCGCGTAGCGGCATGGCGGCAAATCCGTCACGGCACTTGCCGCAGTCCATGGTGCCGACAGGTGACCAGCAAAATCGCCCCAGTTTTCATTTGATCAAGCGCGGTGCCATCAAGCCGGGTGCTGAAGAAATTAAAGTCAATCCACGGGCCAGATCGGCCAGGCTCAGGGCGGCGGAACGTAACAGTTCCCCGCCCTGGCTTGACCAAAACAACGCGGCTATCGCGGGGGGTGGGGCATGATACGCCATACCACCCTGTTGTTTCTGCTGGTCGCCGGGGCCTTGAGCGTGGCGCTGTTTTCCATCAAGTACAAGGTCCAGGACCTGGAACAGGAACTGGCGTTCCTCAACAAGTCGATCTACCAGGAACGGCAATCCATTCACGTGTTGAAGGCCGAATGGAGCTTTCTTAACAATCCCGAAAGACTGGGCAGTTTGGCCCGGCGGCATTTGCATATGGGGCCGGTTCTGCCCGCGCAATTAGCGACGCTGGAAGAAGTTGGTTCGCTTCAGGATGGTATTTCAATCGCCTCGTTAAGCACCGCTGCGGAGGCCCGGCAATGATGCAAAGGTCCTCCGTCCACCTGGAAGGTGATATCAAACAGGCGCTGGAAACCGGTCGCAACCGTTTGCTGGTTACGGGTGTCGTGTTCATGATCGCCTTTGTCGCGATTTCTGCCCGCCTGGTCGATCTGACTGTGTTTGGTCCACCAAGTCGCCCCCTTATCGCCCATGTAGCCGCAGCCGCCCCCAACGTTGTCAGTCGGTCCGATATTGTAGATCGCAACGGTGTCATTTTGGCTACGAGCCTGCCCAGCGCATCGTTATTTGCTGACCCGCGCGAAATCATGAACGCTGCGGAAGCGGCTGCGAAACTGGTCAAGGTACTGCCCGACCTGACCTATAGCGAAATTTTGGCCAAGCTGGATTCCGGATCGCGTTTTGTTTGGCTTAGCCGCAATTTGACGCCCAATCAGCAATACCAGGTGAACAGGCTGGGTATCCCCGGCCTGGCTTTTCGTCATGGCGAGCGGCGCGTCTACCCTCAAGGTCGCGAGGCGGCGCATATTCTGGGTCTGACCGATATCGACGGCAACGGCATCGCCGGTATCGAAAAGCATTTTTCCGACGCCCTGAAGAACGCGGCACAGCCGTTGCAACTGTCAATCGACATTCGAATTCAGTCCTTGTTGCGTCAGCAGTTGATGGATTCGGTGGCTGAGTTCAAGGCTCGCGGTGCCGCTGGTGCCATTGTTGATGTGCAGACCGGCGAAGTGATGGCCATGGTGTCACTGCCTGATTTTGATCCCAACCAGCCCTCGAGCATGCGCGGCGACGCCGGTTTCAACCGGGTCACTAAAGGTGTTTACGAAATGGGCTCGACGTTCAAGCTTTTCACCACCGCAATGGCGTTGGACAGCAATACGATCGGCCTCAAAGATGGTTACGACACATCCAAACCAATTCGTATCGCGCGCTTCACCATCAATGACTATCACGGCAAAAACCGCTGGTTGTCGGTGTCTGAAATTCTTAAATACTCGTCCAATATCGGCTCGGCGAAAATGGCCATGGATGTTGGTGCAAAGGCTCAGCGTTTTTATCTGGATCACCTGGGTCTGCTACATCCATCTGAAATTGAATTGCCGGAAATCGGAATTCCGCAGTATCCGCAACGCTGGGGCGATATCAGCACCATGACCATTTCCTATGGTCATGGCCTTGCCGTCAGTCCGCTGCAAATGGCCGGAGCCACCGCCGCCCTGGTCAATGGCGGTATTCGCCGTCCGGTCAGTTTGCTGAAGCATCGCGGCATGGAAGCGCCCGAAGGCGAACGTGTGCTTACGACCGGAACATCGGACAAAATGCGCGACCTGATGCGATTGGTTGTCACGGATGGCACCGGCAAAAATGCCAATGCCGCCGGTTACCAGGTGGGCGGCAAAACCGGAACCGCGGAAAAACAGGTAGGGGGGCAGTATGCAAAAAAAGCGCTGATTTCCTCTTTCGTCGGGGCCTTCCCCATGAACGATCCCCGTTACGTGGTGATCGCCATGCTTGATGAACCCAAGGGCACGAAAAGAACCTTCAATTACGCGACGGGCGGTTGGGTCGCGGCACCCATTGTCGGGCGGACGATTGCGGCCATGGGGCCGCTTCTTGGAATGTTGCCCAATCGGCAGAATGACGGCAAAGACGCTTTGCCCCGGCTGGCATCGATTTCAGGGGCCCGACATCTTGAGACTTTTTGATTTACTGGACGGAGACGATGACGACGTGACCTTAAGCGCGAATTTTGCAGAAACCGACATCACTGGCCTGACGTGTGATTCTCGTCAGGTTCGGCCCGGTTTCCTGTTTGCGGCTTTTCCGGGAAGCGTCGCCGATGGACGTCAGTTTATTGCCGATGCCATTTCGCGCGGCGCCGTTGCCGTTCTCGCCGAACCCGGTACGTCGGCTGATGTTTTGACCCTTCATGACGCCAATCCCCGTCGCCGTTATGCCCGGATGGCGGCGCGGTTCCATGGCGCGCAACCGGCAACCGTCGCCGCCATTACCGGCACCAATGGCAAGACCTCGGTGGCGTCTTTCGTGCGCCAGATCTGGACGTTGTTGGGCCGACAGGCGGCCAGCATCGGAACATTGGGCATTTCGGCTCCGCACTTGAAAACGAACAAGGGGCTGACCACACCGGATTCCGTCGACCTTCATGCAAGCCTGGCGATGCTCGCGGGGCAGGGCGTCGATTGCCTGGCCATGGAGGCTTCTTCCCACGGTCTTGATCAATATCGACTTGATGGCGTCAACATCTCGCTGGCTGGCTTTACCAATTTAAGCCATGACCATCTGGATTATCACGGAACCATGGAAGCTTATTTGCAAGCCAAGGCCCGCCTGTTCACGGACATCCTGAACAGCGACGGTGTGGCAGTCCTGAATGCCGATGATGCGGCCTATTCCTTTCTGTCCCATAGCGCGGCGGACCGGGGATGCCGGGTAATCAGTTACGGTCGTCAAGCAGATGACATTCAATTGATCGAGGCACAGCCACAAGCCGACGGCCAGCGACTGAAATTACAAGTGTTGGGCAAACAATTTGATGTCCTGCTGCCGCTTGCCGGCGCGTTTCAGGTCGAAAATGCGTTGTGTGCATTAGGGCTGGTTATTGCGAGTGGCGCGACGCCTGTCGATGCCGTCAAGGCGTTGCAGTCTTTGCAAGGGGTTCCCGGGCGTCTGCAGGAAATCGCCAAAACAGCCGCCGGTGGAACCGTGTATGTGGATTACGCCCACACCCCGGACGCCTTGGCGAATGCGCTTGATGCACTGCGACCACACACAAGGGGCGAACTGCATGTTGTGTTTGGCTGCGGCGGCGACCGTGACAGCACAAAACGCCCGGAAATGGGGCAGATCGCCAGCGAACGGGCCGACCACGTTATCGTTACCGATGACAATCCGCGCGGCGAAATTGCGGCGGCTATTCGCGCCGAAATTCTTGCTGCCTGTACCTCAGCCAAGGAAATCGGCGACCGGGCGAAAGCCATTCGCACCGCAGTTGATGCCCTCGCTTCGGGAGATGTCCTTGTCGT
>Ga0316204_10005727_pt1 | contig 20094 bp, 16 predicted proteins | sample 6monrhotite_MG_2_FD_205661 | JGI IMG/M metagenome (GOLD analysis project Ga0316204, IMG submission 205661) | Microbial mat bacterial communities from mineral coupon in-situ incubated in ocean water Damariscotta River, Maine, United States -... | ecosystem: Environmental > Aquatic > Marine >...
AGTCCAATTGTCGTAATGTGAGTCATGGTTTCTTCCTCCTTACTTATCGATGGTTGTTGTCAACTCCATCATGGCGCATTGTGACGCCGATTGTTAAGGGGGAGGAGACCATTACATCGAGCGCGCCCAAAGGAAGTGCCCTTGGGGTAAAGCGCGGCAATCTTTAACCCTACACGAATCATTGAGCTAAGAGATTACTTCGTCGCTTCGCTCCTCGTAATGACAATGAATCAGAGGCTCTCTAGGCAAGCCACTACCAACCGACGATCACCGCCAACTTACTGTATAATCAACATAATCAAGCTCCGGCTATCAACACCATCCTAGAAAGTACACATTAATATGAAAGACGCAGACACCCTGCAACGCTTCCTGTTCGAAAACAGCAATGTTCGCGGCACCTTTATCCACCTTCAAGCAAGCTATATGGCAGCGCGGGAACGCTACGACTATCCCGAGAACGTCGCCCAACCGCTTGGGCAGGCGCTCGCCGCCAGCACCCTGCTCGGCTCTACCATTAAATTCAAAGGCTCATTAATCTTTCAGGTGCAGTCAAATGGCCCGATCAATATGCTGGTCGCCCAATGTGACGATCAACGACACATACGCGGCCTGGCTCGCTGGCAGCAGGAAATCAACGGTGAATCACTGAGCGATATCTTTGGCGAAGGCCGCATCACCATTACCATCAATAGCGAACGCAATGAAGACCGCTACCAGGGCGTGGTCGAACTAGAGGGCGACACCTTAAGCGCCGCGATCGAAAGCTATTTCCGTCAATCAGAACAGCTCAACACCCGCCTTTGGTTGTTTGCCGATCATCAACAGGCGGTTGGGTTATTGCTGCAACAACTACCCGGCGAAGCACCCGACGAGAACTTTTGGCACCACATCGAAACACTGGGCGAAACCCTCACCAGCGAAGAGCTGTTACAACTCAGTTCAGCAGAGATTTTACACCGCCTCTTTCACGAAGAAGACATCCGCCTGTTTGATCCTGAACCCGTCAGCTTTCGCTGCAGCTGTAGCAGTGAAAAGATCACCACCATGATTCGCGCCCTAGGTTACGACGAAGCCCATTCGATCATCGAAGAGCAAGGCAAGATCCAAGTCGGCTGTGAATTTTGCAACCAGCAATACACCTTTGATTCGGTCGATACTGAAGCGCTGTTTGCCAGCCATGTCACGCCGCCTACGCCAGAGACAAAGCAATAGGAAACCCGCGGCTCTCGGGCTGTGAACACCTAAATACAGCACGCCAGCGCCCTAACAACCACCTCGTAAATTTCATATTCGTGTGAGCCACAGCCTAACACGCAGTTAATTGCATATAAGATGTATCTTCCAGCCGATGTCGCTATAATACGCGTATTGCGTTTGATAAAGCTGATCACATAAGGAGAAGCAATGAAAAAGTCTCTCTACGATGCCGTTGGTGGTAACTCTACACTGGTTAAGGTTCACAAAAACTTTTATGACAAAGTCTACGCACACCCCTGGTTAGGGCAGTTTTTCGAAGGCCACTGTCAGCAGGCAATCGAAGCGCGTCAAACCTCATTTATGACTGAGAAAATGGGCGGCCCGGAGTACATCGGCAAGCCATTAAAACAAGCACATGAAAACATGTACATCACCAAAGAACTGGCAGATCTTCGTCATCAACTATTGACCGAATCACTCAGCGAAGAAGGCATCGATGACGAACTTGCAACACGCTGGCTACGCATCGACAGCGCCTTTATGCAGCAAACAGTCAAACCATCAATGGATGCCTTTTACAAAGATTATCACTTCAAATACAAACAGCGAATTATTATTCCAAAGCCAGCAACAGAGCGCAGTTAGGGAAACCCGGAAACCCGGGTTTTCTACTCCTCACTAATTCTCACTAACCGCTGTGCTTTACCCCATACCTCACGCCATTGCGACAAATAATCCATGCTGTACCGCATCTGATACGAGGTTCCTGGTGTAATATCCCAATAATAGGTACAGGAAGGAAATGGCATGGTTTCTAACACTGATTCCGATGGGCAGCTAATATAGATTTCTGGCTCACCATCTTCGATATACAGATAGATGTCGTTACCCCGGTTATTACTGCGGTAATATTCCAGACCGTAACGTAGCTCATCATAGTCACCCAAACGACCACTGAAAGCCGCACCATTTTTTATCTGATCACTTCGAGAAATCAATTCGGGTACCGTAATACGATCTGCCCGGCGATATAATTCTATCCGCGCATCGCGACCTCGTTTCTGTCTGGGCCCGATAAACTCAGCATGATTTTTTTCTTTGTCATATCCATCGAAATCAGGCAGCAAACCCCAGAGCGTCGCCCTGACCAACGTGCCCCCCCCAGTCTCGGTTCCACCCTTGAAGTTACCTTCTGGGATGTTGAACTCTCGATCACCCAAGGTGAAATGAACTCGGCCATCCTGCTTGATGATATTGTGATTTTGTTTTGACTTAGCATCACTTTTCTCTTGTACACCACCATCAGAACAACCCGTTACCACAGCAGCCAACGCTACTAACACAACTGGAATCAACCATTTTTTACTTACAGAAAAACATCTCATCATCATTTATCGCTCCCTAACACTCTCATCCACATACCGCATCAACGGACTAAAGATATACTCAATCAAGCGCCGCTTGCCGGTCTTTACCTCAACCGTCACTGACATCCCCGGACTCAGGTTCACCAATTTTGAACCAACCTGAATCACATTATCTTTAAGCAATACACGTGCGGTATAAATAAGCCCCAACTTTTCATCAGCAATGGCGTCCATCGAAACACTGCTCAGCTCCGCGTCAATCAATCCATATTTAGTAAAGGGAAACGCCTCAACCTTTACCTCCGCCGCTTGGCCTGCAAAGATAAAACCGATATCTTTATTGGCGATCATCGCCTCGACCTTGATGTTATGTTCCTGCGGTACCACCACCATCAAGGCCTGCGCTGGCGTCACTACCCACGGTATGCACTGGTCATCGGCGGTCAGGTACAAAGCAATAACAACAGAAAAACAGATGCTTATATTGCATCGATAATTATATACGTTAGAATCAAAAATGCGCTTAACGGATTAAGGTCGGCTCATACTTCTTGTTTTGAGGTCGATATCTCACTCGACATTCCTTATTTTAACAGGGGTCAATATGGGAAAGCTTTTCGAGGGACTGGAACAGATTGAAGCGGTGCGCGAGCACTTGTCTGGCGACAGCTTTATGTCCGGCCTGTTTCTGGGTCGACCTGACTTTAAGCTGCTGCTACCCCCCGATGAACCGCCGGAAGAGAAAGCCGCTGGCCTCGCCTACTGCGAGAAAATCGAAGCCTTCCTGAAAGAACACGTCGATCCCGACGAAATCGAACGTACCGCTAAAATCCCCGAACATGTTTTAAAAGGACTACTCGACATCGGTGCCTTCGGAATGAAGATCCCTAAGAAATATGGCGGTCTCGGCTTTTCACACACCAACTACGGCCGGGTACTGACCGTCATCGCCAGCTGGAACAACATCCTTTCGTTGACCGTTGCAGTGCCGCAATCGATCGGTATCGGCATGCCGATTTTGATGTACGGCAACGAGGCGCAAAAAGAGAAATACCTGCCACTGGTCGCGCGCAAAGAGATCACCGCCTTTGCACTAACAGAACCGGAGACCGGCTCCGATGCCGCCAATGTGCAGACTGAGGCCGTGATCGATGGTGATGCCAATGATGATGACGCGCACTTTATCGTTAATGGCGAAAAACTGTGGTGCACCAATAGCCCAATCGCACGCTACATTACGCTGATCGCGCGCGTACCCGCTCGCAAACAAGTTGACGAAATGGGTAAAACCACCTGGGTGCCGACCAAAAAAGGGGCACCGTTTGACGACCGCATCCACACAGCCTTTATCCTCGATATGCAAAGCCCTGGCGTGACTGTTAAGCAGCGCTGTCAGTTTGAAGGCTGCCGCGGTATCGAAAATGGCCACCTCACTTTTGAAGAGGTGAAAATTCCGGCGGGTAATGTGATTGGTGAACTTGGCAAAGGGTTAAAGTACGCCCTCTCGATTCTCAACCTGGGCCGAGCTATCAGTGTGCCAGCGATCTGCCTCGGCATGGCAAAGCAGGCGTGGCAACCGACACTCGACCGCGCCAATTCGCGCATCACCTTTGGGCAACCACTCGGCGCGCGCCAGACGCAGCAGATCCGTATCGGTGAGATGGCGACCAGTCTATTTGCGATGGAGGCGATGTGCGAACGGGTGTGGCAGATGGCGGATCACAAAAATTATGACATCCGCATTGAAGCGGCGATCACCAAGATATTCACCTCCGAGCAGTCACTGCAATTTCTCAATGATGCGCAGGTGATATTTGGCGGTGCAGGTTATGAAACCGCCGACTCTAAACGCTTTCGCGGTCAGCCCGCTTTCGGCATGGAACAACTGGTGCGTGATGCGACGATGTACCGCATCGGCGAAGGGGCAACCGATATCCTGCGCCCCTATGTGGCGCGTGAAGGACTCAACCATCACCTGGAGCAGATCAAACCGCTGTTCGATGAAAAGAGCGGTTTCAAAGTGCGCAGCAAACGGATCTTTAAGCTCCTCACAAAATACCCCGGCTGGTATCTATCACAGTGGAAGCCCTGCATGGTGCCCAACAACCCCGCCTTCAGCGCGCCACGTGTCGATGAAAAACTCGGCTATATCGAACGCACCAGCCGCAAGCTAGCGCGCCATATATTTTATGCGATGCTGATCTGTCGCGAATCGATGCGCGATGATCAGGGGCGACAAAACCGCATTGAGCAAGTCGGCGAAGAGCTCTTTACCATTGCGATGGCGACACTGCATGCTGAAACGGTCAACCGCCCCTACGCACGTGAACTCTCCAATGAATTTTATCGCGCCAGCCGCAAGCGCATTAAGCTGTTGCTCAAAGGGATGCTCTGCAATGACGACAAGACCCGCGCGCGCATTGGGCAAAATGGGATAAAAGGCGAATATTATGATCTCAGCAGCGGCATCATCCAACGCGGCCTTGATGACTACCCTAAAACGCCTCATAAGGAAAACGAGAAGCCTTGAGTAAGTGATTATTTTGATTGCTTAAAACCGACAATCAAAACGGCTGCCAGCTATCAATAAGCGACACATCTGGCCGATATAGTTATGACGTGTATGATTTTACTCATAATTTTAAAACGTCAATTTTTAGACTTCAGGATGAAACAGATGTTTAAAGCAAGGAAGAAGACGATGATGCCAGTGATCGCCAAACAAGATAGTCTAAACAGACGCGTTTGAAAGCAATCACCAACAGCATAAATTAAGCGACCTTCGACGGATGGCGGCCAAACGTTTGGCCAAAGGAGCCAACATGACGAATGAAGAGAAAAAGTGCATTGCCAGATTTGAAATCCACTACACCCAGCTACTTAATCAGGCTGGTGAACTGGTCGGCCCGTTGCCCGAATTTGCGGCGTCATCTGATGTACTGCTCGCACTCTACCGCACCATGGTGCAGACACGCACCTTTGATACCAAAGCGATCGCGTTACAACGTACCGGAAAAATGGGTACCTACTCTTCATCATTAGGACAAGAAGCGGTGGCCACCGGCATCGGCAGTGCAATGCGTTTTGAAGATGTGTTGCTACCCACCTATCGCGAATACGGCGCACAATTCCAACGTAAGGTCGCGATGAGCGAAATCCTACGTTACTGGGGTGGAGACGAACGCGGCATGGCTTATGCCGAACAACCGCATGACATGCCGATCACCGTTCCTATCGCCACCCATGTACCGCAATGCGCCGGCATCGCCTATGCGATGAAGCTGCGTAAAGAGCCTCGTGTTGCCATCAGCGTGCTCGGCGATGGCGCTACTTCCAAAGGTGATTTTTACGAAGGGATCAATGTCGCCGGTGCGTGGCAGTTGCCAATGGTAGTGGTCGTGACCAATAACCACTGGGCGATCTCTGTACCGCGTGAAGTACAGACTCATGCACAAACACTCGCTCAAAAGGCGATTGCTGCCGGTATCCCCGGTGAACAGGTCGATGGTAACGATGTGATCGCAATGCGTCACGTGATGTCGAACGCGATTGAGAAGGCACGCAGTGGTGGCGGCCCTACGCTAGTTGAGGCGATGACCTATCGCATGCATGACCACACCACCGCCGATGATGCGAGTCGCTACCGAGAACAGTCAGTGGTGGATGAACACAAATTACTCGATCCAATCGATCGACTACGCAAATACCTCATTGCGAATCACGACTGGGATGATGCAAAAGAACAGGCGCTACATGAAGCGTGTTCGGCTGAAGTCGAAGAAGCCGTAAACAATTACCTCGATACCCCGCCTGCACCACCTGAAACAATGTTTGATCATCTTTATGAAACACTGCCCGATGCCCTTAAATCGCAACGCGATGAAGTCGAACAGTTGGGCAAGCTGAAAAAAGGAGGTGATCACAATGACTGAGATTACCATCATTGAAGCAGTTAACCTCGCGATGGCACGCGCGCTCGAAAACAATCCTGACGTAGTCGTCTTCGGTGAAGATGTCGGCGTTAACGGCGGCGTGTTTCGCGCCACCGAAGGACTGCAAAAACGCTATGGTGCAGACCGCGTGCTCGACACTCCGCTCGCCGAGACATTGATCGCCGGCATGGCAATCGGCATGGCCGCACAGGGATTACGCCCTGTCGCCGAGATCCAGTTTATGGGCTTTATCTATCCCACCATTGAACAGATGATCTGCCACGCCACCCGCCTACGCAATCGCACCCGTGGCCGAATCACCTGCCCAATGGTATTGCGCGCGCCATACGGCGGTGGCATCCACGCACCGGAACATCACTCCGAAAGCACTGAAGCGATCTTTGCCCACATGCCGGGGCTGCGGGTCGTGATCCCCTCTTCCCCACTGCGTGCATACGGCCTGTTACTGGCTGCGATTCAGGACCCAGATCCGGTCGTCTTTCTCGAACCCAAACGCATCTACCGCATGATGAAACAGGAAGTGCCGGACGATGGCGAAGCACTGCCACTCGATGTCTGCTTTCAACTACGTGATGGTTCCGATGTCACACTGGTGACATGGGGCGCAATGACGCATGAGACACTGCAAGCCGCCGAGAAACTCGAAGCCGAAGGGATCAGCTGCGATGTGATTGACGTTGCCACCATCAAGCCACTCGACATGGAAACCATTCTAAACTCGGTTGCCAAAACCGGTCGCTGCGTGATCGTTCACGAAGCAGCACGCACCTGCGGTGTGGGAGCAGAGATTGCGGCACAACTAGCGGAACATGGCCTGTTAAGCCTGTTTGCACCGGTGCTGCGTGTCACCGGCTACGACACCATCATGCCGATGTTTAAACTGGAAAATGATTACATGCCATCAACCGACCGTATTATCACCGCGGTGAAAAAGACACTGGAGGAAGCATGAACATCTTCAAGCTACCCGATCTGGGTGAAGGGCTACAGGAAGCAGAGATCGTTGAATGGCACGTCAAAGAAGGTGATGAAGTTAAAATCGACCAGCCACTGCTCTCGGTTGAAACCGCCAAGGCAATTGTTGATGTGCCGTCACCACACACGGGTCGTATTCATAAACTCTATGTAGACGTTGGCGACATCCCTCAGGTCGGTGATCCACTGGTTGAATTTGAACTCGCCAGCGGTGATAAAGAGAGTACACCTGCCCCGCAGGACCAGGGCACCGTGGTTGGTGAAATGGAAAGCGGTAAAGGGGTGATCAAAGAAGCACCCACTGCAATTGGCGGTGCCGGTGGCAAAAGCGGTGGCAGTGGCAATATCAAAGCAACCCCGGCAGTACGCGCACTCGCATCACGTATGAAGGTCGATCTCTCAATTGTCACCCCATCCGGTAAAGCGGGTGTGATCACCGCCGCCGATGTTCAACGTGTTTCAAAAATTTTAGAAGATGCGGGACCGATGCAACCGCTACGCGGGGTGCGCCGTGCAATGGCTCACATCATGACACAGGCACATGAAGAGGTGGCTGATGTCACCATCTGTGACGATGCCGATATCGACAACTGGCAGGAAGGAGCAGACACAACTTTACGACTCATCCGCGCCATTGCCGTCGCCTGCAAGGCAGAGCCGTCACTCAATGCCTGGTACGATGGCCACGCCGTTGGCCGTCGCCTACGTGACAAGGTTGATCTCGGCATCGCGGTCGATACCGAAGAAGGCTTGTTTGTACCGGTACTTCGAGATATTGCCGAACGAGCTCCCGCTGATCTACGCAGCGCACTGAATCAGGTCAAAGAGGATGTCAAAGCGCGCACCATTCCCGCTGAAGAGATGCGTGGTTACACCTTCACCCTGTCTAACTTTGGTGCCTTCGGTGGCCGTTATGCCGATCCGATTGTCGTGCCACCTACGGTTGCCATCCTTGGCGCAGGCCGTGTGCGAGATGAAGTGATCGCCGTCGATAAACAGGCAGTGGTGCACACTATGTTGCCACTCTCACTAACGGTTGATCATCGCTGCGTGACTGGTGGTGAAGCGGCACGTTTCCTCGCAGCCGTTATCAAAGATCTCAATAAGGCTGAATAAGAAACGAGCGAATAAGATGACTGCCAAAAACTCTGCTGGTCAGCGCCTACGTGATGCACTCGATGCAGAGCAGCCATTGCAGATGGTCGGCACCATCAACGCCTACTGCGCTATGCTTGCCGAACAAGCGGGATTTAAAGCGATTTATCTTTCGGGCGCAGGGGTCGCCAACGCCTCATATGGCTTGCCAGACCTCGGTATCACCACCCTTGATAACGTGATTGAAGATGTACGACGCATTACCTCAGTCACCGAACTCCCACTGTTGATTGATGTCGATACTGGTTTCGATAACATCACTGAAACCGTTGAACGGCTGATTGCCTCAGGTGCTGCCGGTATTCATATCGAAGATCAGGTCAGTAACAAACGCTGTGGCCATCGCCCCAATAAACAACTGGTCTCGATGGTTGAGATGATGTCACGCATTGATCAAGCGGTTGCCGCTCGTGATAGTGCAGATGCTAAATTTGTCATCATGGCGCGTACCGATGCCTTTGCCGCAGAAGGTGAAGCCGAGTCATTACAGCGAATGCAACGCTATGTTGATGCCGGTGCCGACATGCTCTTTCCTGAAGCGCTCACCGAGCTAGCGCAATACCGACGCATAGTTGATTCGACGAATGTTCCCGTACTGGCCAACATCACCGAATTTGGCAAGACACCACTCTTCACTGTTGATGAATTAAAGTCGGTTGATGTTTCAATTGCACTCTACCCCCTAAGTACCTTCCGCATGATGAGCGCAGCAGCGTGGCAAGGTTACAACGCCATCCGCAGTGATGGTAGTCAGCAGGCCGTGCTCGATCAAATGCAGACACGTGACGAACTCTACCAACATCTCGATTACTACCGTTATGAAGCTGAGTTCGACAAGGAGAGCGATGATGACAGCGGAAAACAATAAAGGACTCGCGGGTGTCTCAGCAGGAAAAACCGCCATCTCGACGGTTGAAGCAAGTGGCGATGGGCTTTTCTATCGCGGTTACGACATACAAGACCTTGCCAGCAAGTCCAGCTTTGAGGCCGTTGCCTACCTGTTGATTTACGGTGAGCTGCCAACGACGACAATACTTAATCAATACCGAGAGAAACTCCAATCGCTACGCTCACTGCCTGATCAACTAAAAAATATCCTTGAGCAACTACCGGCTAATGCCAATCCGATGGATGTACTGCGCACAGGCTGTTCAGCACTTGGCTGCATCGAGGCAGAAAATAATCCAAAGCAGCAGACCGATATCGCAGACCGTTTAATGGCCTCGTTTGCATCGATGCTGCTCTATTGGCATCACTTCCACCACAGCGGAAAACGCATCGATACACAAACAGACGACACCACTATCGCAGAACACTTCCTCCACCTGCTACATGGCGAAGCCCCCAATGAACTTCACTGCCAAGCACTTGATGCATCACTGATACTCTACGCAGAGCATGAATTCAACGCATCCACCTTCGCAGCACGTGTGACGACGGCAACGCTTTCCGACTTCTATTCTGCCATCACCAGCGCCATCGGTACGCTGCGCGGCCCATTACACGGTGGTGCCAATGAAGCAGCGATGGATCTGATCTCGCAGTTCGAGACACCCGATAAAGCCGAATCAGGTCTACTAAAAATGCTGTCAGAAAAACAGTTGATCATGGGCTTCGGTCACCGTGTCTATCAACATTGCGATCCGCGCTCGCCCGTCATCAAACAGTGGTCACAGCAACTTGCCGAAGCGTCAGGTGATATGTCGCTATTTGAAATATCACAACGCATCGAACAGGTGATGAAACGCGAAAAAGGGATGTTCCCCAATCTCGACTTTTACAGTGCTTCGGCCTACCATCTATGCGGCATTCCAAAACGGTTCTTCACACCACTGTTTGTGATTGCGCGTACCAGTGGCTGGGCGGCGCATATCATTGAACAGCGCGCAGATAACCGTTTAATCCGACCGACTGCAGAATACGTTGGCCCAGCGCCAAGATTATTTTCTAAAAAACAGGATCATTGATAGCAATGAACACTAATGGCTCTATTATGTTTGACCAGATAATCACAGACATTGCTGATTACGTGGAAGATTATAAGATAGATAGTGATGAGGCGATGGTAACAGCCCAGTACTGCCTATTAGATGCGATGGGCTGCGGTATTCTGGCCCTTAATGAACCAGAACTACGCCGCCATATCGGCCCTGTCGTACCCGGTGCAAACCTTCCAAACGGCTCAAGAGTACCCGGTACAGAGTTCACACTTGACCCAGTGCAAGCCGCATATAATATCGGCACAATGGTTCGCTGGTATGACTACAATGACACCTGGCTAGCAGCTGAATGGGGCCACCCCTCTGATAACTTCGGTGCCATCATTGCATGTGCCGATTATGCCAATCGTAACTATGACACAAAGTTCACAGTATTCGATGTGCTTACTGCGGCTGTCAAAGCTTACGAGATACAGGGTATTCTGGCACTTGAAAACAGTTTTAATCGCGTCGGCCTCGACCATGTCATCCTTGTCAAAGCTGCTTCCTGTGCATTAGCAACACAACTCCTTGGTGGTAATAAAAAAACAATTATCAATGCGCTATCGAACGCATGGATCGATGGCGGCGCACTTCGCACCTACCGACATGCGCCGAACGTCGGATGGCGAAAATCATGGGCCGCAGCTGATGCCACCTCACGCGCTGTACGCCTGGCGTTGATGGCTAACAGTGGTGAAATGGGTTACCCAGGCGCACTAAGCACACCCCAATGGGGTTTTTATGATGTCCTGTTTGGAGGTGATAGTTTCAAGGTCTCACGCCCATACGGTAGCTATGTGATGGAAAACATTCTTTTTAAGGTCGCGGTGCCTGTTGAGTTCCACGCACAGACGGCGGTTGAATGCGCGTTTAAATTACATCCCAGGGTGAGAGACAATCTCGATAACATCGATCGCATTGTGATCAAAACTCACTCCGCCGCAATGCGTATCATCAATAAAACAGGCCTGCTAAGAAACCATGCCGACCGTGACCATTCACTGCAATACGCCGTTGCGATTGGATTTATCTATGGTGAGCTAGAGGTACGCCATTTCTCAGATAAGATCGCAGAAAACCCCGCTATTGATTTGCTGCGTCAAAAGATGACGGTTGAAGAAAACCCTCAATTCAGTAAAGACTATCTAGACCCAGAAAAAAGATCGATTGCCAATAGCGTCACCCTGTACCTTAAAGATGGGACTAGTGAAGAGTTATCTATTGAATACCCAGTTGGACATCGCCGCCGTCGCAAAGAGGCGCTTCCGCTGCTCATCAGTAAATTCGAAAATAATCTCAATACCTATTTTACAAAACAGAAGACTGAAGAACTCCGCAATCTCATGACAGATTACAACCGAGTAGCATCCATGGATATTAGTGTATTCATGGAGCATTGGCAGTCAACATACCCATCTCGCCCGTAGCTATCAAAAAGAGAGGAAAACAGAATGCCTGAACGTGAGTACTTCCAACATGCCATGCCCGGTGATGTCTGTTTCGGATGTGGTAGCGATAATGAAAGCGGGCTAAAAATTCATAGCTACTGGCAAGGTGATGAGGGAGTGTGCAAGTGGCAACCGCAAAAACATCATGAAGGCTGGGATGGGGTCACCTGCGGCGGCATCATCGCAACACTGATCGACTGCCACTGTATGGCAACGGCAATGGCAACAGCGATTCGTAACGAAGACCGCCCACTGATGTCAGAGCCGTATTACCGATTTGCGACCGGCATGCTTAACATCAAATATTTAGCGCCCACGCCTAACGATACAGAACTGGAATTACGCGCCCACGTTACTGAGGTCAAAAATAGAAAGAAATATACGCTGGAATGCAGTCTCTATGCAGACGGCATCAAAACTGCCGAGGCGGATGTGGTCGCTTTTTTAGTGCATCGTAGTGACCAGCCTGACAACGACTCGGCATTTCGGTAATTCTTCTGCCGCCCGTTAGTCCGCGCTCACACTTGCCTGTTATATTAATGCACAACTCATAACGATCATAATCAGGATCGGAACACCAAATAGCATCCTCCCGAAGTCCAGCCTATGCCAATTCGTAGCCCGTACCGGGCACGAGGATATGGCTAGGTTGCTGTTGCTCGCCTCCTTTGTCGAGCTGTTGATTATGCCTGGTAATTCAGTCAGTATGCCAATATTGAGAAACAGCGTATGCTTATCAGGATAATATAGAAGAAATGGATAAAAGCGGGCGATTGGGTGAATTGTTTAAAATCCACCACCCGCCACTTTTGTCGACCGCAGATAACCGATAGGCCGGAGAGTATAGATTGTAAAATGAAGGCACTTCGTTTAAGTATAACGGCTCAATGCAAACGAATAAACGCAATATTCCTGTTTTGCCTGCCCCTGCTTTTGTGCCTGAATCCGATTACTGCCACAGCAGCGGATTGGGTTTATACGGTACAAACCGGGGACAATTTGTGGGATCTAAGCACAGAACACATGGAAGACATTGGAAATTGGCGCAAGCTTCAAAAACTGAATAACGTTACCAACCCCAAACGTATTCCGCCTGGCACGAAGATACGTTTTCCACTTGCCTGGCTCAAGATTAAATCGGCACCGATACGTGTCCTCGAACTGACGGGGGAAGTGAATGCCACATCGTCACAGGCTGGCACTGCTATTTTAGTTAAGCCAGGTACCACTCTGGTTTCGGGTGATGAGATTCATACTGGACCCAACGGCAATGTGCTGCTGGAGTTTTTCGACCACTCGCGACTGTTACTACAAAAAAACAGCCATCTGATTCTTGAGAAGCAGAATACATATAGCAATTCCGGCGTAATGGATACCCGTGTGCGCCTTCTTAATGGGCGTATAGAAACAGTGATTAACCCCGCGCAAAAAAATGGCACGCGCTTTGAAATACATACACCGGCGGCAATCACGGGCGTCCGTGGCACTGAATTCCGGGTTGCCATGGAAAATGATCAGAAGGTAGGCAGAACAGAAGTGACCCACGGGAAAGTCGCTGTCAGCGGCACAGCGGGAAAAACAATTGAGATACCCGCCAGTTTTGGTACGGTGGTCACAGTGGGCCAGCCACCGTCAGCACCCAAACCGCTGTTACCTCCACCTGATTTATCACGACTACCGAACCACACCACTCACTTCCCGCTGCTGTTTGACTGGCCGGCAATTGATGGCGCTGAGTTTTACCGTGCCCAGGTTAGCGATGCCGCAGCAACAGGTGCGCTGATGATTGATGAAGCAGCACTCTCGAAACCACTGCTGCACATAGCTGAACTCCCTGATGGTGATTACCTGTTACGTGTTCGAGCGATCGATGCCAACGGGCTTGAAGGCTTGAATACAGATCACAAATTTACGCTTGTTGTGCCCATTGAACCACCGCTGCTGATGACGCCATCACCCAACGCCACAATACGCAAACAACCGCTAGATTTTCGCTGGGAAACAACGAAAAATGCCACAACCTTTCATTTCCAGCTATCAACCAGTAGCGACTTTTCTACGCAACTCATCGATATTCCCAATCTTCAGGACACCTACCTGAACATCGAGCAAAGACTTGACCCTGGAGACTACTACTGGCGCGTCGCCAGCAGCACTACATTTGGTAAACAGAGTGCATTCAGTCCGGCACAGCAATTCAGCTTGCAGCCCAAACCCGATCTAGCGTGGATGCTCTTCTTTTTCCCACTGCTACTGCTGCTATGACTGCGACTTCCACATCGCGAAGCCAGGTTGAGAAAATACTTATATCGCTGGGGCTAATAAGCCTTTCGCTCATTCTTGTTTATACACAATGGCTGGAAAAGTGGGATCACGTCATTTATGACACCCACCTAAAACAGTGGTCTCATCCCGCTCCAGACGATATCGTCATTATCGCCATCGACAAACAGAGCCTGGAAAAGTTTGGGCGTTGGCCCTGGCCACGCCAGGTTCACGCCAGGCTAATCGACATTCTTCACCAGGCAGGTAGCAAGGCGGTCGCCCTTAACATTATTTTTTCGGAGCCTGACCAATTTGATCACCAGTCAGACACGCTGCTGGCAGACTCCCTTCGACAACACGGCCGTGTGGTGCTTCCCGTGCTACCGGAACAGGACCGACTCCATGCTCAACTGACGGAAACCCTGCCTATCCCGATGTTGGCGGCTGCCGCCGCACGTATTGGCCATGTCGATATGGAGCTGGATCAGGATGGTATCAACCGTTACATGTTTCTCAAAGCAGGTCTGGGCAGCGCAAAATGGTCTCAGCTTGCACTCGCCATGCTGGAACTTGAAGGTAGCGATATCATGCAACCGTCTTACGGCCAGGAACATAGCCCCAACTCAAACTTGGTTGACGTATGGGTGCGTGACTATGGCGCACTATTGCCTTACGCTGGCCCACCTGGCCACTTTCAACGAGTCTCTTATGCTGATGTCCTGCTGGGTAATGTTCCACTGGAGACTTTCCGCGACAAGTTTGTACTGGTCGGTGCCACTGCCGCCGGGCTGGGCGATACCCTCCCGACACCTGTCTCCGGCTTCGGTCAGGCAATGCCGGGCGTAGAAATTCAGGCCAATATTCTAGATAGCCTGCGTCGTAATAGTTCTGTGCAGCCGCTAAACCTCCACTGGCAAATGGTGTTAACAGTCACCCTGGTGCTCTCCAGCCTGTTTCTGTATTCACGCCTACCCCCGGGTGGATCACTCCTGGTCACCGTCGGCTTGCTGATCCTGCCAGTGGTTTTCAGTGTTGTGCTACTGCGAAGTCTGCACTTATGGTTTCCCCCTTCCGCCGTCTTGCTGGGCCTCGTCCTGAGCTATCCCATCTGGAGCTGGCGACGTCTGGTAAGCGCGACACGATCACTGTTAGCACAAAAGGAGCGCGCCCAGGTCACACTGCATTCTATCAGTGATGCGGTGATCGCTACCGACGCCGAGGGAATTGTGGAATACATCAACCCTGCCGCGGAATCGCTGACAGGATGGACCGGGGAGCAAGCCCGAGATCAGTCAGTTAATGCGCTGTTTCATGTAATCAATGAGCAGAGTCGTGAAGAGATCACTGACCCTGTTCCTCGCTGCCTTCAGACAGGTCACACTATCGCCTACCCAGATCACAGCGCCGTACTCAGCCGGGATGGTATTGAAGAACGGGCTATCCGCGCGTCAGTGGCGCCCATTCGCAATCAGCGAGGTGATGTACTGGGTGCCGTAATCGTCTTCAGTGATGTCACAGAAACACGCCGTATGGCACAACAAATGGCGTACCAGGCTACTCACGACGTACTCACCGAACTACCCAACCGAATTTTGCTTCAGATGCAACTGCAGGGAGCGATCGAGCGCGCGGAGCGTAGTGGATTGCGGCTTGTTTTGTTATTTGTTGACCTTGATCGCTTTAAGTCCATCAATGATGGTCTTGGCCATACTGCCGGAGATGCCTTGTTAAAAGCCGTCGGGGTCCGCCTCAAGAATAGCAGTCGAAAAATTGATATGGTCGCCCGCTTCGGCGGCGATGAATTCATCATCGTTCTGGAGAATATCCATCACGAAACACTTGCAACCTTAATCGCCAGTAAAGTGCGCAAGGCGCTGGAACAACCCTACATGATTGAAGGTCGCGAATGTTTCATCACTGCCAGCATCGGCATCAGCCTCTACCCCAAAGATGGGCAGGATGCGGAGGCCTTGTTAAAGAACGCCGACGCGGCCATGTATCAGGCCAAGGAAAGCGGCCGTAACAACGCACAGCATTACTCTCAGGAAATGAACATCCACTCTCGGAAACGGCTGCTTCTGGAACACGAATTGCGCCGCGCCATGGAGCGTAACCAGCTGGTGTTGCATTACCAACCGCAGGTGGATCTCAAAACAGGGAAAGTGCTCGGTGTTGAAGCCTTGTTACGATGGCAACACCCTCACCTCGGTCTCATTGCACCCTCAGAGTTCATCGCTCTTGCCGAAGAGACTGGGCTCATTATTCCAATTGGCCAATGGGTCATTCAAACCGCCACGGCGCAGGCCAAAGCCTGGCAGAGTGAGGGGCTACCATCACTGCGAGTGGCGGTTAACCTCTCCCCCCGGCAGTTCATGGAGCAAAGAGTCACCGGTATGATCGCCGACATTCTGAAGCACAACGGGCTCGACCCCTGCTACCTTGAGCTAGAGATTACAGAAAATCTAATCATGAAAGATCTGGATAACGCTATTGCCACACTTCATGTCCTGAAGTCGATGGGTGTGCAACTGGCCATCGATGATTTTGGTACCGGCTACTCCTCGTTAAGTCATCTGAAACGCTTCCCGGTAGACCGTTTAAAAATCGACCAGTCATTCGTCCGCGATATCACCACTAACCCGGATGATGCGGCCATCACGTTAGCAATCATCGCCATGGCCCACAATATGAGACTCAAAGTCATCGCTGAAGGCGTTGAAACAGAGGAGCAGTTTAACTATCTAAAATCACGTTCCTGCGATGAAATACAGGGCTATTACTTCAGCCATCCGCTACCAGCCGATGAAATAACCAGCGTACTAAAAATGCCTGTTGATTCTGGGCAATCATAACAAGCTCTGAGAACAATATGGGAGCCTCACCCGATAATACACACACCTTCACTTAACAAATGGCGGTGTCAGATGACGCGCAAAAAACACTACAGTTTTTACATAGCAAAACTATGCAATCAATGATGATGGGCAACCCCAGCTCTCGACGGCAACCGGATATCATCAACCAGATCCTGAATGTGAGATGGTGGTGCCTTGGTGCTACGACACACCAGTACTGCCGTCATGATATTCAATACCATTCCCAGCGTCCCGATCCCTTCGGGCGAAATACCAAACCACCAGTGCTCGCTGCTATTTAACTCAGGTGAAATAAACTTAAAGTAGATGATATAGCTAAAGGTAAAGATCAGGCCCACCAACATACCGCTAATCGCCCCCTCTTTATTCATCCGCTTTGAAAAGATCCCCATTAGAATCGCCGGAAAAAGCGAGGCGGCAGCGAGCCCAAAGGCAAATGCGACCACCTGCGCGACAAACGCGGGCGGATATATACCAAAGAGCCCAGCAATGCATATGGCAACAGCCGCAGCGATACGTGCTGCGAGTAGCTCCTGTTTATCTGTAATCTTTGGTCGTAGCGTCTTTTTTAACAGGTCATGCGCGATCGCAGTCGAGATCACCAGTAATAAACCGGCAGCCGTCGACAATGCAGCTGCCACGCCACCTGCAGCCACCAACGCCACCACCCAGGGAGGCAGGTTTGCTATCTCTGGATTGGCCAGCACAATGATGTCGCGATCAATATAGACCTCATTAAGACTCAACGTTGGCGTATTCGTTAACAGGCGCTCGCCATGTTCTCCTCTATCATCGGTAAACTGTGGTTTAACTGGTGATAACGCAGCCCCCGGACCATACTGAATCAGGCCATCACTGTTTTTATCCTGCCATGCAATGAGCCCCGTATCCTCCCAATTGCTAAACCATTCTGGGCTCTCCTGATATGAGGTCTGATGAACCGTATCGACAAAAATAAGGCGCGCATAAGATGCTACCGCTGGTGCCGTTGTGTAAAGAATCGCGATAAATAAAAGTGCATAGCCTGCTGAGATACGCGCATCCGATACTTTTGGTACTGTAAAAAATCGAACCAGCACGTGTGGCAACCCTGCGGTACCGACCATTAATGCCGCGGTAATGGCCAACACATCAATAGTGGCCTTTGTACCATCGGTATAGGCACTGAAGCCCAGATCAGTTAATACATGGTCAAGCTTCTGTAATACCGATAGGCCAGAGCCATCCTTAACTTCTGCGCCAAATCCAAATTGAGGGATTGGGTTGTCGGTCACCATGATTGAAATAAAGACTGCCGGAACCATATAGGCAAAAATCAACACGCAGTATTGCGCTACCTGAGTATAGGTAATCCCTTTCATACCACCCAGTACGGCATACATAAACACCACGCCCATACCGATCACAACCCCGGTATTTACATCGACCTCCAGGAAGCGAGAAAAGACAATACCGACACCGCGCATCTGCCCCGCAACATAAGTAAAAGAGATAAAGATTAGACAGATCACCGCGACGATACGCGCCGTCTGCGAATAGTAACGATCACCGATGAAATCGGGCACGGTAAAGCGCCCAAACTTACGTAGATACGGCGCTAATAGTAGCGCCAGCAATACATAACCACCGGTCCAGCCCATCAGGTAAACCGAGCCATCGCTACCGATAAAAGCAATGAGTCCAGCCATCGAGATAAATGAGGCGGCACTCATCCAGTCAGCAGCAGTCGCCATCCCATTCACCACCGGATGGACCCCACCACCGGCAACATAAAAATCGCTGGTTGTACCTGCTCGCGCCCAGAAAGCAATGCCGATATAAAGCACAAATGAAAGGCCAACAAAGAGGTAAGTTAACGTCTGGGCATCCACCGTTATTGCCCCCCACCGTCATTGTTATCGTCATCGACACCAAATTCACGGTCGATCTGCTTCATACGCCAGGCATAAACAAAAATGAGGATCACAAAGACATAAATCGCACCCTGTTGTCCAAACCAGAAACCGAGCTTGAAACCAAAAAATTGAAATTCATTGAGCCATTCACGTAACAGGATTGCAAAACCGAATGAAACAATAAACCAGACAGTCAACAGTTTGAGCAATAGCATGATATTAGCACGCCAGTAGAGGTGCACCTGCTGCTCAGCAATCACATTGCGATCATGATCAGAATGTTCAGGGAGGTTTTCACCTTCGTGGCGATAGATATCTTTATTATTGTCTTGCTTATCAGACGTCATACACGTTTTATTCCCATACTCTTGCTTCTTACCACCATCCAACATTAACAAAAACCACTAAAAAGGCAAGACAACATCGAGGTCGGTTACTAGATCACTCATAAATCTACATTAATCATAGCCTAAATAAGCTAGAACAGCCCCCGACCATTTAATGGCTTAACCAATCACACTGGTGAGTTGCACTTGCATACGGTAAATTTAATGCCATAATCAGCCCATGTCGCTGACCTACACAAAGTACCTGCAGGTTGATGAGTTACTGAAACTCCAGCAGCCGCTATCGGATGACCCCGAGCATGATGAGATGCTGTTTATCATCACCCATCAGGTCTATGAGTTATGGTTTAAGCAGGTCATACATGAACTGTCTGATTTTCAATTATCACTCAAGCAACAAAACTTGCCGATTGCGATGCGTAATCTTAAACGCGTACTGCATATCCTTAAGGTGCTCGTCGCCCAAATGGATATTATCGAAACCCTTAGTCCAGTCTCTTTTCGTGCCTTTCGTGATCGACTTGAGAATTCAAGTGGTTTTCAATCGGCACAGTTTCGCGAAATCGAATTCATGCTTGGCAGACGTAACCCCAAGGTACTGGTTCACTATCCTGAAGGAGATGAGACTCGC
>Ga0316204_10005728_pt1 | contig 20094 bp, 18 predicted proteins | sample 6monrhotite_MG_2_FD_205661 | JGI IMG/M metagenome (GOLD analysis project Ga0316204, IMG submission 205661) | Microbial mat bacterial communities from mineral coupon in-situ incubated in ocean water Damariscotta River, Maine, United States -... | ecosystem: Environmental > Aquatic > Marine >...
AGTCCGCTCGCCGCATGACCCGCTGTGGAATGCGGCCCCCACCAGCGGGCGCCCCCGAGGGGCACAATTGAAAGTCGGTGTTACGACCGACCCGTTTGGCGACGGTGTTGCCTCGTCTGTGTCGGCCGCAATGGAACAAGCCGCAGCAGCCCTGACGGCACAGGGGTGCGAAATTCAGGAGGCATCTCCCCCCCTTGCGGTCGAAATCGCGAATACTTGGGGGCATCTCCTGACCGCTGAAACTGACGTCATGATGATGGAAACAATGGCCCCGGTCGCCTCAACCGAAGTGTTGGCTCTGCTTCAGGGCTATACCGATCACTTCGGCATTCCAGACCTCAAAGGCTTCATGCAGGCTCAAGCGATGCGATTGACGGCTTTGCGCGCCTGGAACCAGATGTTTGACGGGATTGATGTTCTGATGATGCCGGTGTCAGGCCAGCCGCCGTTCGGGCTGGACCAGGATTTCCGCCAGCCGGAAACCCTTCCTGACATCCTCCGCGCCCAACGGTTTTTATTCCTGGCGAATGTCCTTGGCCTGCCATCGGTCGCCGTACCCACCGGGATCAAGGACGGAGTGCCAATGGGAGTGCAGATCATCGGACCGTGCCGGGACGACGATCTTTGTCTTGACGTCGCAGAGCTGCTGGAAACCGCACTCGGCGGTCCGGCCAAACCCGTTGACCCCTGATCCGGTTACAGAAAGTTGCCGCTGATGTGATTTTTGCTTGGCACAACTTTGTGCCAGTCTGGCCGCATTATGGCACGCCAACCGATCATTCACGTTGTAATTATAGACGGCACACTCAGCTCACTGGGTGACGGGCTCGAAAGTAATGCGGGGCTGACTTATAAACTGATGCAAGAGATGGCACCGCGCGCGAAAATCTCGGTAACGTATGAGCGTGGTATCCAGTGGTGTAATTTCGCCAGCTTGGTCGATGTCATCGCCGGACGCGGGCTGACGCGGCAGATCCGGCGGGTCTATGGCTCGGTCGCCGCACGGTACCGGCCCGGAGACCGGATCTTTTTGTTCGGATTTTCACGCGGGGCTTACGCTGTGCGTTCAATGGCAGGGATCATTGACCGGATCGGCCTGTTGCGCCGGGAATTCGCGACCGAAAGCAATATCCGGCAGGCTTTTCGGTACTATCGCCATGCCCCGGACAGTGACGCCGCACAGACGTTTTCCTCGGCCTTCTGTTGCAAAGATCCAAGGATTGAGATGGTCGGAGTCTGGGACACGGTCAAAGCGCTTGGCATCCAATATCCGATGCTCTGGCGTCTTGCCCCCAAGCCAACTGATTTTCACAATCACGCATTGGGGGACGCCATTCGCAACGGCTTTCACGCGCTGGCCCTGAACGAAAGCCGCAACGCCTTTCAGCCTGTGTTGTGGGAAAGCAGGCCCGACTGGACCGGGCGGCTGGAACAAGCCTGGTTTCGCGGCGGTCATGCTGATGTGGGGGGGCATCTCGGCGTGTTTCAGGTCGCGCGCCCCTTGTCCAACATTCCGCTCGTGTGGATGCTGGATCACGCCGAAACCTGCGGCCTGCCTTTGCCAAAAGGCTGGCGCACCCGGTTTCCAACCGATCCGACCGCTCCGGCCTTTGGCACCAAACGCGGGATCGCCCGATATTTCCTGCTTCGCCACAAGCGCACCCCGATGACCGACCCCTCGGAATTCATCCACCCCAGCGCGTTGGTGTCCGTGCAGAAAACCTCAAGCTTGCAGAAACTCAAACTGGTTGGTGCGAAATTTTCAAAACAAGCGCGTGGATCGGACGTTTAGCACTTTTGCTTCCAACCCCGTTGCGCGTAGGTTCCTCAGCAGGGGGAACGCATGTCTAAAGCCATCATGATTCAAGGTGCCGGTTCAAATGTCGGCAAGTCAATGCTGGTTGCGGGCTTGTGCCGCGCCTATTGGCATCGCGGATTTGAGGTCAGGCCTTTCAAGCCGCAGAATATGTCAAACAATGCCGCCGTGACAGTTGACGGCGGCGAGATCGGTCGCGCCCAGGCTTTGCAGGCATTGGCCGCACGGGTCGAACGGCATTCCGACCTGAACCCCGTTCTTCTGAAACCGGAAAGCGATATTGGGTCGCAAGTGATCTTACAAGGCAAACGGCTGGCGACGGTCAAAGCGCGTGATTATGCCAGCCTGAAGCCCAAACTTCTGAACGCAGTGCTGGAAAGCTATGACCGCGTGCGCGCTGAGGCTGACCTTGTCCTGATCGAGGGTGCTGGCAGCCCGGCCGAGATCAACCTCAGAGACGGCGACATCGCCAATATGGGATTTGCCGAGGCGGTTAACGCACCGGTTTTCCTGACCGGAGACATCGACCGCGGCGGCGTTATTGCCCAAATCGTTGGCACCCATGCTGTGCTTCCACCCGAGGATCGCGACCGGATCAAGGGGTTCATCGTCAACAAATTCCGCGGTGATCCTTCCTTGTTTGAAACCGGGCTCAACGAAATTGTCGCCCGGTCCGGCTGGCATTCCCTTGGGGTCGTCCCTTGGTTTGACGGCGCCCAAAAACTGCCCGCCGAAGACGTGATGGATATCCGCTCAAGCCACAGTGGTGATTTCAAGATTGCCGTACCGCGCCTGTCCCGGATCGCAAATTTCGACGATCTTGATCCCTTAAAATTGGAACCCTCGGTCAGCGTCGAAATCATCGAACCCGGCCAGGCCATACCCGGTGACACGGACCTCGTTCTGATCCTTGGCACCAAGTCGACAATTGCAGACCTCAAATACTTCCGTGCGCAAGGCTGGGATATTGATCTGGCCGCACATATTCGCAGGGATGGGCATGTTCTGGGGATTTGTGGCGGCTATCAGATGTTGGGACGTGAAATCATCGACAAGGACGGGATTGAGGGGCGGCCCGGCTCGGTCGACGGGTTGGGGCATCTTGATATCGTTACGGAAATGCATCCCGAGAAACATCTGGCCAATGTCACCGCGGAATATTTGGCCAATGGCGTGATGCTGAAAGGGTATGAAATCCATATCGGCAAGACACACGGGCCGGATTGCGACCGCCCGTGGTTGGCAATTGGTGACCGGCCCGAAGGTGCGCAATCTGCGGATGGCCATGTCAGAGGCTGCTACCTGCACGGATTATTCGCAACCGATCTGTTTCGCAAAACCTATCTGGAATGGCTTGGAACATCCGGAGCGCTCAAGGATTATGGCCATGAGGTCGACCAAACACTGGACGCGCTGGCCGAACATCTTGAACGCCACATGGATTTGGATTTATTGCTGCAATTGGCGTCAGAAACACCCTGAGCCTGAGGCGCTATAACCTAATGGCCGTTATTCAAACTCGCGGCTGGCCAGTGCGCGCTGAATTTCCCGGCGCACAAGCTTGCGAACATTGCGGGTAATCCGGTCGCCCAATTCGCCCTGCAATTCTTCACGGACCATTTCAGACACGATATCTCGCAACGTGTCTTCGTCCAAAATCGACTCGTCTTCTTCGGCGAAATTAATGGTGGACGGTTCGTCCTCGGTATCTGCGACAGGTGTATCTTGTTCCGGCTCCAAAACCCGCCCGGTCGCGCTGAACGGCGAGGCTGACCCATGCCCCATAGGGGTCTTGAGCGAGGCCGTTTCGGTCTCGGTTTCGGTCACAAAGTCTTCGTCCGAAGCGTTCGGGTCAAAGGCTGCATGCAGGATTTCGCTGGTGGATAAGGTCTCGGTCGCCGGCGCAGGTGCGGTTACAGGCGGGTGTTCCGTGCCGCGTTGTGGTTGGTTTTCACGCACTGCTTCCATCGCCCGTTTGGCGCGGTCAAACAGAGTGTCTTCCGGCGCATAGTCAAAAGGTTTTGACCGGTCAATTGGTGCAGCCTTATCCAGCGGTTCTTCAGTCTCAACCGCAACAGGGCGCAAATGCGGGCGCTCTGGACGTTTCGGTGTAACCGTCGCCTTGACTTCTGCCATTTCCGGGACATCAGGTTCGGCGGTCGGAGCACTTGAAACAGTATCGGTCTTTTCCGGTTCAGCCACCCGAAGGGCCGCTGTCAAAACCAATTTCTGTGCATCATTGGCGCGTGCACCCATAGATTGATGGCGAAACGAAATCTCATGCGTGGGTTCGGAAACGCCCCCCGCCTCGTCTGTTCCAACTGGCGCAACACCTTCTGCGGAAAATTCATTGGATGGTGGGGTGCCGGCATGAGCCTCAGGCCTCGTATCAGACCCTCGCGCCATATCCGCCAATGCTTCGGACACTGCGTTTTCTGCTTCTTCGTGAATGTCGATTTGATCGGTCGCCGGGGATGATTCGTTGCTAAAACCTGATCCCTTGGCCTCTTCCGACACAAGCCTGCGGATGGAGGACAACACATCTTCGACATCCATTGATTTAACCGGATCAGACATCTTGCTCCCTCTCAATGCTCACACAGATTGTAGCCGCAGCTTCTGTATCGCACAACACCTTGATTGGTGTCTTATTTCTTTCCAGCCCGCTCAAATATCTTCTTAAGCAGTTTTCCACGATCACTTGGCCCCGGAGCGGTCTGGACTTTCCTGTAGTTTTCCGTCGCATCATAGGTCTTTATCCCGAGCCCAAGGTGTTTCACCGTCAACAAACCCATAGCGGACAAAAGCGAATAAACTGCTACATATTCGTCTCGTTTCGCAGAAACCAGGTTGGTTTCGGCCTCAAGCAAGTCCTGTTCCGCGTCCAATACGTCAAGCGTGGTGCGCGCTCCAAGGCTCACCTCTTCGCGAATGCCCCGTAGGGCGACCCGCGACGAGCGTACTTCTTTTTGGCGGGCCACAATCGAGGCCCGTGCGATCTGGATTTGCGACCAGGACCGTGTGACACCCAGAGAAATCCGAATTCCAGCCAATTGGATGTCCGAACGTGACTGATCCCGTAACGCAATCGCGCTGCGCATGGCCGATGTCAGCCGACCGCCCTGATAAATCGGGGCTGTCCCACCAAGCGTAATATTGGCCGTATCACCCGTGGCCGCGTTGGCATTGATGCCGACGGATCCGCTCAGTGCCAGGGTCGGCTTCATGGCCGCCTCTGCCCGTCCGATGTTCAGGTCTGCGATCTCGGCCGCATGCTGAGCGATCAAAACCGAAGGATGGCCGCGCAACGCTATGGATTTCGCCGCCTCAAGGCTGGCCGGAAATCGGGGCAAAATCGGAGGGGCTTGCAGGATATCCGGATAAGTCCCGGTCGCCGCGTGATAGCCTTCGCGCGAAATCTCAAGCGTGCCCTGCCGCAACGCGACAATGCTTTGCCCAGCCGCAAGCCGCGCCTCGGCCTGACTGACATCGGTGCGGCGCACCTCGCCAACTTCAAACCGGTCTCTGGTCGCCTGAACCTGCTGGGCGATCACACTGCGATTGTTATCCGAAAGCTGCAAAAACTGGAAATCCCGGCGCATATCCATGAACGCTGTCACGGCGTCCAACAATACGGTTTGCTCAGCCAAAACAAGGTTCTGTCGGCCAATATCAACTTGCTTGCGTGCGAGATCAGCCCGAAGTGCGGTGTCGCCGCCGTCCCAAAGTGTCAGCTGTGACGACAGGGTCAGGCTGGCCGCATACGTCGTCGCCGAGGTTGACGCAAAATAGGTCGCACCCGTCGAATAAGACGCCGTAAGGCTTGGCCGCTTGCCGGCAATCACCGCCGCGACACCCTCGTCGGTTGCGCGCAATGCCGCCCGGTCGCTTTTCAGCTGCTGACTGTTGCGATAGGCCGAAATCAGAGCATCGGTCAGGGATTGAGCGGACACCGCCACCGGCGATATACCAACGACGAACATCGTCGCCAAAGCGATCGCACCCGATCTGTAACGCCCCATTTTAACCCCCAACATCCCGTCTGATGCTCACCAGAGGGACTCAATTTCACAAATTCAACTCGAACTTAAAGTGTAAATTCCAACACTTTTTCCATCCCCGGCAATACTGGCGCGGTCGCATCAAATGCATTGCGCCAGGCAACATGGACACCCGTTTTCAAACCAACCCGGCACTGGCCAGCTTGTCCGTCCATAAAGATCGCAGCAATGCGTCCGCCGTCTTTAACCTGCGCCAGAACCGCATCCGATATCGTCTCAACACCACCGTTGAACACCACGACATCATATGGGCCGTGTTTGGCAGCACCTTCGGCAAGCGCACCTGTAATCACAACGACATTGTCAGCAGAGTTGGCCAGCAGATTGGCCTCAGCCTCGGCCGCGAGATGCTCGTCTTCTTCGACGGCAATCACCGCTTCAGCCATATGCGCGATCACAGCGCTTTCATATCCCAGCCCGCAGCCAATATTCAGCACCAGCTCTTCTGGTCCGATGTCCAGAAAGTCCAGCATTTTCGCAAGACTCCGTGGGTCCAGAACCACCCGCCCATCGCCAAGATCAACATGCGCACCCGCATAAGCAACTTCTCGTTTTGATGCCGGAACGAACCCTTCGCGCGGCACCCTGAGCATCGAATCGATGATCGGAAATTTCGTGACGTCCGACGGTCTGACCTGACAATCGACCATAGCGGTCCTTAGGGTAGCGTAATCTGTCATGGGATTGCTCTGCACTGCTCTAGAATCGGGCTGATTTATTAAAGAGTCTTGCCACATTCCTCCATCGGCGGCAACTCAGACAGCAAGAGCCGCGACAAATTTAACGTGATCGGAATGCGCTGGAGGTCAGAGCCCGAGATAATCGTCAACAATTGCGCCACGAGCAGCACATCCATGTTGACATGCATTCCGCCGTTTTCCTGATCGCAGCCCAGCGTCAACGTGACCGAATTGTTTTCCGTGGCACCCTCGGGTGGAATGGTTTCGCCTGACATTTCGAGCGTCCCAATTTCTTGAAAGCCCCAACACCGCAAGGTGTACAAAACTTAGGCAGGCACCCAAAGAAAGCGTGTCAAAGCAATGGAAAAGGCGTGTTAGGTTCAAGATAACTTGCGAAATATGGAGAAAACCGGGTCAAATATTTCCACGTTTCACGTCCAACTCAGGTATTGTTGGCCAATTGAAGGCTATGTCGATGGACGGGAGAAGCGAGCAACATTTGGTCGAAACCCAAGACGCGCCAGCCGTTTTCCCAAAATGTCCCTTTCGTCATCTGAAATCAAAGACCACCCCCCGTCATCTCCGACCAAAGAGGCCACACAACATCCGGAGTTCTGCCTTGCACCCCTGTGCCCCCCTTGCTATAGCCGCCCTGTTCTGAACGGAACCACCACATGCGAGGCGAGTTGGCGGAGTGGTGACGCAGCGGATTGCAAATCCGTGTACACCGGTTCGATTCCGGTACTCGCCTCCAAATGCTTTCAATGGGTTAGTGTACTTTTCGGGAACAAGCAGTGGAAAGTCTAAACAAACGTCTAAACATTCTGTTTTTGTTCTGTTCGCATTTGCTGCGCTTGAGTGGCCCTGATCTTTTGACGAACCTTCTTTGTATAGTGCAGCACCATGGCCGGACTTTGGCCCGTCACAGCTGCAACCAAGTCGTCTCCGCAACCCGCTTCGACAAGCTCGCAGGCCGCATTGTAGCGCCAACTGTGGATATCGTAGTTTAAAGCGCCAATCTTATCTCTGACGTTTCTGACAGCCTGAGACGCTTCACGATAGGACCAACGGTTCGTTCATTGGCCAAAAATGCGATTGTGGATGGTTTTGACGAAGCTACATTTGAGCCATTCCGTACAGGAATATTCGATAATAATTTCGAATATCGAGTGATGTGTGGCTTAAGGAACTTCGCGCTCCACAATAAGCTTCCTTTGGGCGGACTGATACTTTCAAGCAAAATGGAATCTGGAGGCGAAACAATACGTCCAAATGACCTTGCTCGCCTGAGGATCGCCTGCAATCCTACGTTTCCGACCAAGGCATTAATTGAAGATGACACCATGCGTACCGCAACGCGAGATGAGATAAGAGATACCGGAGCGGAGGGTTTGGACATTAAGTGGTTTGTTCGCAGATTTGTTGAGCTTGTGGCTGAAAGGCAGTTCAAAATTCGCGAACTTACACACTCTGGTTGTGACAATGCACTATCAGAAATCCACAGTGCAGTCAGTTTGCTGGAATTGAATGATGATAAGCCGTTATCCGTTTTCTCTGTCCAGGTTGTATCTAAAGGTTCAAGTGAAACTGAAGCCGTAGTATTTTCTCTTAGTCATTTGGAAAGTGTAAACGATAAACGTGAAACGTGGGAAACGCTTCACCACGTCGCTGGTTTGTATATTAGCACTGAAATCATCAAAAAAGGAGGCGTGTTCACTTCAGACCCGCCGAAGTATTAAGCCACAGGCACAGGAACAGTTGCGGCTGCCATCTTTCTATTTTCGCTTTGACACAGATTCCGTGGGAAACGGCAGTGTGGTTGAACGTCTCACGTCCCACAAAGAACCGCTTTTGGGTCTGTTTGAGCAACTTCCGAACGATAGCCGCCGCGTCGAACTGTCGACGACCGAAACTGATCGGTTTGGCGACCCATTGACCCGACTCTGCTACTTTGCCGGCCACAAGGATCACGAAGCAATCAATGACGCCGTGGACTTGCTGTCACGGGAATTTGGCAGCGCCGGTTTTGGCCGCGTTAACTTGCGCATGCGAAGAACAACACCGGATGAGCCGCCCAAAGACATGCCCTGGATCGGCGTTGGCAATCACCATATGGGGACTGTCCGCATGGCACATACGCGCAAACACGGTGTCGTGGATGCAAACCTGAAAGTCTTCGACACAGACAACCTTTATCTGGCGACCACCGGCGTGTTTCCAACCTCTTCTTGCGTCAATCCAACCCTGAGTGGTGCGGCTTTTGCCATGCGCCTGTCAGATCATCTTGCAGGAGACAGCCAATGACCTCGCGGCGGCGCTTTCTGACAGCGATTGGCAGCTTGGCGGCAGTGGGGGCCGCAACCGAATTCGTCACCGGACTCTTCGGTGTGAAACGCTTTCTCACGCAAAGCAATCTGCCTGATCTCGGACAAGTTCAGCAAGAATTCAGGTCAGGCGACGTCACGCAAATCGACAGACTTGTCGTCTCAACCTCCGAAGCAAAGTGGCTGCAGGACAATCACCCCAAGGTTCGCGAACCGAACGAAATAATCAAACTCCTGCACCGATAAGAACATCGCAATCTTCGCCAGCAAGTCTCTGACAGATCACTCAGGACCGACCGGGATTGTCTGCGTTTGAGGATGGCCAGGCACGACATTACCACCGTTCCCTCAAATCCCCTTGGGCGACTCACATGTGACCTCGACTGCTTTGGGCCGTTACAGCCAAGCCAATGCCAGTCCCGCCAAAATTAGATACCTGGTTGCTTTTGCAATCGTGACGAGCAAGAGAAACGGCAGCAGCGGTTCTCGCATAACGCCCGCAATGACGGTCAGCGGATCACCGACCACAGGCAACCAACTGCCCAGAAGCGACCACCGGCCGTACCGCCGATACCAGGTCTGGGCGCGCTCAAGTTGACGCCCTGAACTTGGAAACCATCGTCTCTCTTTGAAACGCAGCAAGTATCGCCCGAGATACCAATTGACGACAGAGCCCAGTACGTTTCCGACCGTCGCTATAATGATCAACACGAACGCTGGATGAGCACCGGCAACCAAAAGCCCAACCAGAACCGCCTCCGATTGCATTGGAAGGATCGTCGCCGCCACGAATGCGGAACTGAAGAGAACAATATAAGTGATCACGTATCACTCATTGCCTGATGCCAAAATTTCCAAATTGGATTGAATATCTTCAAGATTAGAAATCCGTGTCCTGTAAAATGCCAGTATATAGTACCATTGCTGCCATTGAGGGTTTCACCTAAATGGCAGCAATGGTCATCCTAGCCCAGTAAATTTTCGGCTCAACCCCATTCCTGAACCCAATTATGGCAAAGTATAGCAGTTGAGGGCGGCTCGGGACCACCCGCGCCTGATCTGTCAATTGAGAGTGACGAGGTAGATGTCCACCGCCGTACAAAGAACTTTGGCTATGATACCAAGTATGCGTTAACCGACGAACCTTGGGGCGGCTTCCTGTAAACAAAGAACCGCTTTGCACCTATGGCTCTATTGCACCCGCCACAAGACGGCTTCGGCCACGAACATCCCGTTCGGTTTGAACCAGTTCACCTCAAGTCGGTTTTCGTCAAAGCGTGTGACCACGAATTTGAGCCCGACATAACATCGGTCGGCTCCGACAGTGACCTCTTCCCAACCCTTTATCATGCTGGATGTCACACTCTCAAACCTCCAGATCGCTTCACAGCCATCGTCGGGTGTATAGACCTCTGCGGTGTTGCTTAAGAATTTAACGTAAACTGGCCACGTAAAACCGGACTCAAGCACCCCGTTGCCTTCCCACTGACCACGATTTTCAGACAGCATGTCCGCAAGGGCGCTTTGGCCCATGACAAGAAATAATAATAACAACAATTTACGCATAACCTGCCCTCCTAGCTTTGGGCAGCTTCGCGGAAGTCGGTGAGAAATACCTTGAGCCAGATCAAGATCGGGCAACTTGGGTGACTTAGCCCTTTACGGGCGCGCCTGCTCGTTTGGCGGTAAAAAACAGGGCCATTGCCAGCGCGAGCACGATCACCGAGGCAAGCGGCAACGCCGCCGGGCCAAACGCGTCATAGACTGCGCCTCCACCCGCTGCGCCCAGACCTTGGCCGCCAAAAAACGCGGATGCGTTAAGTGCGAGGGCAAGTTGGGCGCGTTCTCCGGCGGTCTCCATCAGCCTGGCCTGCAACGGCGCCAGACACAGCGCCCAGCCAACACCAAAGCAGACAAAAGCCGGATAGGAAAACCAATAGAACTGCGGGGCCAGCCATAGGATCGCGAAACAGGCGGCTGTAAAAGTCAGGCCCGCAAGAATTGTCCCGTCCCGCCCCAGCAGGCGAACCACATGTGAGGAAAAAGCGTTTCCGATCATCGAGGCAATACCGGCAGCCAGCAGCGCCGACGTCAACGCCCCACGGGGGGCGCCGCCGACCTCGACAAACCAAAAGCCGATCATCGCATAGGTGATAAACCCGCCGCAGATCAGCAAAAGGGTGGTCGCTATGGTCAGCGACGTTGCGCGGTGCGACAATACTGCAAGCATCGCTGCGAATGACGCCCGCGTGCCACGGACACCCCCGGGCACGCCGAATGCCACACCCAATGATGCGACGAACGCAGCCCCTCCGGCGACAAACCAGACCGCCCGCCAGTTCGCAGCCTCAGCCACGGCACTTGAGATCGGCAGCGCCACGACCAGAGACGCAGTGAGGCCGCCAAAGACCACCGACATCGCCGCCGGACGCTGCTCAGCTGTCACCAGCGACGCGGCGATGACCGAGGCCGTCGGCATAACCGAGGCCGCACCAAGCGCCATCGCAACACGAGCGGCCATCGCTTGTTCCCAGCTTTGCGCAAAGCCAAGCGCGACCGCGCCAACTCCAAGCAAGGCCAGCGAGGCAAGAAGCACCGCGCGGCGCGGCCAATGGCCAATCACCACCTGAGCGACCAGCGCACCAAGTGCGAGCGAAAAAGAGAAGGCCCAGACCAAAGCCGCGATATCAGCCGCCGAAACGCCAAGACCTGTGCGCATTTCGACCTGCACGGCGATGATCGCAAGCGAGCCCCAGCTCGCCACGAACTGGCAGAACCCAAGCAGAATAAGAATTGGCCAGGCGCGTCCCATATGTTTTGTCCTTCTGCCGTGAGACGCATAGAAATCACGGCCCAGCTTATTGATCATTTCAGACTAGAGGGTATTTTAGGGGCGACACAAGCTTATAGTACCGATAGGTATAATAAAATGGAAACCAAGACAGATCGACCCGCACGCGGGCGTCCAAAGACTTTGGATCGGGACCATTTGCTGCAAATAGCGATGACGGCTTACTGGGCCGACGGGCCGACAGCAGTTTCGGTGAATGAAATTTGCAGGCGGGCTGGTGTCTCCAAGCCCGGCCTCTACCGCGAGTTCAGCAGCGAAGACGGGCTGAAACGAGCCGCACTTGAGGCATATCAAACCACAATATTGGCACCACTCAAGGACATCCTGACCAGCGACCAACCGTTTGATCAAGCGCTTGAGTCCTTGATCAAATTTGTACTTTTGGACCACAAAGCACATGGGCTGCCGGACGGGTGTCTTCATGTCTCAATGTGCCACAACCGAGATGAACTTGGACCGCTGACCCAAAACGGAGTCGATGCGTTCCGCAAGCAAACATTGACGGGCTTCGAAAACTGGATTGATCGGGCGAAATCAAATCGCCAGTTCAAACCCGAGATATCCACGCCTGCAGCGGCACTTTACATTGACGCCCAGATCGCAAGCGTGATGGGCTTGCAAAAACAGGGCGTCGCAAATGACATGATGGAAGACGTGTTGCGACTGGCCTTCTCGGTGTTTGTCTAAGGTATCTTATTTCGCTCGGAATGGCAGCTTTCAGTTTCGAACCCGGGTGACGCAGGGGCCTCAAAATCCGGTGATTTCACATCTGGACATTCCCGCGCCAGTATCAGACTCTGGCCTGCAGGATTAATAACAGGGGTAGCCGCGGATGTGTCCGGCACAAGTACCAGCAAACGCTGAACGAGGGTATATCATTCCAGTTGGTGGGGGTGAAAAGAAGGTTCGTACGTCGACAATATTGCAAAAATTCGTCGAAATCTGCGGTGGCAGTGACGCGCGAATGGTGATCATTCCAACGGCCTCGGAACTGGATACCGCGGGTGAACGGACGGACAAGGTCTTCCGGGAGCTCGGCGTTAAGAATATCGAGATCGTGGACCTCGCGACGCGCGAGGAGTGCGAAGACCCGGCGCAATTGCAGCGGCTTGAGAATGCGACCGGCATTTTCTTTACCGGTGGGAACCAGTTGCGTTTGTCGACAACAATCGGCGGCACCTCGGCAGCTATTGCGATCCGGCATGGCAACGCGCGGGGTGTGCATGTTGCAGGAACATCCGCCGGAGCCGCGTTTATCTGTGAACACATGATCGCAGATGGTAAACCCGGCGCCACGCCCAAACGCGGGATGGTGTCTTTGGCACCGGGATTGGGCCTGACCAACCAAGTGATTATTGACCAGCATTTCCGCGAGCGCGACCGCATCGGACGGCTGTTAACCGCACTTGCCTATAACCCGTTTGCAACTGGCATCGGTGTCGATGAAGACACGGCTGCCTTTATCGGTCCGGATGACACGATCGAGGTTTTGGGCAGCGGTGGGCTGACGGTTCTTGACACGTCGCATCTTGAATTCTCGTCAATGGCAGAAGCCAGACAAGGCCAACCCGTCAGCCTGTTGGGCGTGCGGATGCATATTCTTCTGGCTGGTAATCGTTATGACTTAAGAAGCCATACTGCCTATCCGGGGAACGGTTAATTATTCGAAATCATATAGGGAAATTGCCATGAAAATTCTTGAGACATCCGTTTTTCGGGGTCCGAATGTCTATGCGCTGTTTCCTGTTATCCGCCATGTGGTGGATATCGGCGTTCTTGAGGACTGGCCGTCAGCCCGGCTTGGCCCTGACTTCACAGAACCGCTGCTCGAGGCGTTGCCGGGGCTTCACGATCACGGGTGTTCCTATCGCGAAGCCGGTGGATTTGTTCGGCGTTTACGCGAGGACGAAGGCACCTGGATGGCGCATATCTGGGAACATGTCGCAATCGAATTGCAAAACGTTGCCGGAGCCGAGGTCAGCTTTGGGCGAACCCGTGGTGCCGGGGAAACCGGCGTTTACAACATGGTATTTCAATACGAGGAAGAACAAGTCGGCTTGCAAGCCAGTATGCTGGCGCTTGATCTCATTCGTCATCTGCTGCCTGACAGCGTGACTGACCCTGACGAACGGATTGAAGACTTCGACTTTGCCACTGAACGCGACAAATTCATCCGGGCCGCACAGCGCCGGGCCTTGGGACCGTCGACCGCGTCCTTGGTCAAGGCCGGGCTTGAACGTGACATCCCCTGGATCAGACTGAACGATCACAGCTTGATCCAGCTGGGATACGGTCGCTACCAAAAACGCATTCAGGCGACGATCACATCTGAAACGGACTATATCGCGGTCGAACTGGCCTCGGACAAAAAGGCCACCAACCGCATCCTCGGCGATCTTGGCCTGCCTGTCCCGAACCAACGCGAGGCCGAAACTGCTGCCGAGGCGATTACAGCCGCCAAGCGTATCGGCTATCCGGTTGTCGTAAAGCCGCTGAACGGCAACCATGGCAACGGCATTTCGATCAATCTGACAAGCGACGAAGAGGTCGCCGAAGCCTTTGATCTGGCCCTGAAATTCAACAAACGTGGGCGAATTGTTATTGTCGAAACCTTCATCCAAGGGCTCGATCACCGGATGCTGGTGGTCAACGGCGTACTTGTTGCGGTGTCCAAGCGGGTTCCGGGGCATATCGTCGGTGACGGCAAAAGCACGGCAGAAGAGCTGATCGAAACCGTCAATGCCGATCCGCGCCGGGGTGTTGGCCACGAAAAGGTCCTCACACGGCTGGAACTTGACGCGACCGCTGTCGATCATCTTGCCCAGGTCGGGTACGATAAGGATAGTGTGCTGACAGAGGGCGAGGTCGTCTTTTTACGCTCGACCGCCAATCTGTCGACGGGCGGCACAGCGGTCGATGTCACAGATATCGTGCACCCCGACAACCGCGAGATGGCGCAACGGGCCATCAAGGCCATCGGCTTGGATATTGGCGGTGTCGACTTTCTTTCCGCCGATATCACCCGATCCTACAAGGACATCCGCGCCGGCATTTGCGAGGTGAACGCAGCCCCTGGTTTCCGCATGCATGTCGCCCCGTCCGAAGGCAAACCACGCGATGTGGCGGGCGCTGTGATGGATATGCTGTTCCCTGCCGACACCCCCAGTCGCGTACCCATCGTTTCGATCACCGGCACCAACGGCAAAACGACCGTCACGCGGATGGTGGCGCATATTTATAAACTGTCGGGAAACACTGTCGGTCTGGCGACCACGGATGGGGTCTATATCGACGGCAACCTGACGGTGAAGGGCGATCTGACCGGACCGCAAGCCGCACAGATGGTGCTGCGCGATCCAACCGTGGACGCCGCAATTCTGGAAACCGCACGCGGTGGGCTGTTGCGCCGTGGCATGGGGTACGAACGCTGCGATACTGGCGCTGTGCTGAACATCAACGCCGACCATCTGGGCCTGAAAGGCGTTGAAACGCTGGAGGACCTTGCCCGCGTCAAGCGCATCGTTGTCGAAGTCGCGACCGACACAGCCGTTTTGAACGCTGACGACGAACTGTGCCTGAAGATGGCGGGGCATACCAAGGCCAAGAATATCTGTTACGTGACCCTTAACGCCAACCACCCTTTGGTGCGCGAACATGTCCGGCGCGGTGGGCGGGCCGTTGTTCTTGAGCAGGGCATGAACGGCCATATGATCACAATCTATGACAACGCCGCGCATATTCCGTTGATGTGGACACATCTGATCCCGGCGACGATAGACGGCAAGGCGATGCACAATGTGCAGAACGCGATGTTTGCGGCGGGCATCTGCTTTTCCATGGGCAAATCGCTGGAAGATATCCGTCAGGGTCTCAGAACCTTTGCAATGTCCTATTTCCAGGCACCGGGGCGCCTGAACGTGTTTGACGAGCATCCGTTCAAGGTGATCCTTGATTATGGCCACAACCCCTCGGCCATCGAGGCGATGACCAAGCTGTGCGACCAGTTGGAACCCGACGGCAAGAAAGTACTGGTCGTCACGCTGCCCGGCGACAGACGCAACGAGGATATCGCGGAAGCGGCCCGGATCGTGGCGGGACATTTCGATCACTACATCTGCCGCGCAGACGACAATCGACGCGGTCGTAAAAATAGCGAAGTCCCGGACCTCATGCGCCAGGGATTGATCGCAAACGGCGTTGCCGAAGGCGACATCGTTGTTATCCCGGACGAAGAGACAGCGGTTGAAACTGCACTGCAGATGGGCGAGGTCGGCGATTTGCTGATGGTGTTCGGCGACAATATCTCGCGGACATGGAAGCAGATCATTTACTTCAACCGCCCGGTTGAAGAGATGGAAACCGACAGCGTTGAAGGTACCTCTAAAGAGCTTTCAGCCGCGCAAGCGTTGATGGCTGACACCGTAAAACCAGACCCCCTTGCAGATGCCACACCGGTCGAAGATGCCCCCGAACTGCCAGACAGTATGCTGCTCGGCGGCATGCGCATGATCAAAGAATCCCGAGGGGTGCGGCTGGCAGTTGAGGAGGTCGAAGACAGTGACTGAGCGACAAATACCAGAGCTGCGGGATGTCCGTCGACTAACGGGCGCGAATTTTCTGATGTCCTGTCCGGGGGCCGCAGCTGAGGCGCCATTGCAGGACACAACCAAAAGCATCGCAATGGCGTTGTGGCGTCGCGAGACCCGAAAGCTGTTGGATGCAGTTGGATGGTCGCAAGAACGCATCGTGATGCGGGCTTTTTCGGGTGGCGCGACCTTGCAGATCAGCGCCCCAACTGATGCGCTTTACGCCGCAACCGAGATTGTCGAGGCGGCTTGGGCCGCGACGGATGCGCTGTTGCACAGTGAAACATCGCCTGTCCTTGAAGATCAGGCTGCGCAGCTTAGAGACAAGATCGCGGCTGAACGCCGACCTGCCGAGGTCGCTCTTGAAGACGCAGCCAAGGCTCGGGGCGTCACGTATCTTGGACATGACGGGCAGGTCTCGCTGGGCTTGGGGCAAGGTGTCAGGGTCTGGAGCGACGCGGACGTGCCCGCGATCGACACCGTGCCCTGGGACACCATCCACGACATACCGATTGCAATGGTCACTGGCACAAACGGCAAATCCACGACGGTCAGGCTTGCCGCCGCCATCGGGGCCGCCGCTGGAAAATGCGTCGGCCTGTCCTCAAGCGACTGGGTACGCGTGGGCGGCGAAATCCTTGATGAAGGCGATTATTCCGGCCCGGCGGGCGCACGCCTTGCAGTGCGCGACCCAAGGGTCGAGCTTGCGATCATAGAAACAGCACGTGGCGGTTTAATGCGGCGCGGCCTGCCAGTCCCGCGCGCGGATGCCTGTCTTTTGACAAACATCGCAGCGGATCATCTTGGCGGCTATGGGATTACAGATGTGCCTGCCTTGGCGGATGCAAAATTTCAACTGGCCGACGCAGTCAAACCCGGCGGGCGGCTGATCCTCAACGGCGATGACCCTGAACTTGTGTCCCGGTCTGCGCGGTTCGGTGGCGAGATCACGTGGTACGGCCTCAATCTGGACCAACAGGCGCTTGATGTTTGGATCGCCGAGGGTGGCCACGCCGCGTTTGTCTCAGATGGCCAAATGATCTTGGCGCGTGATGGCGTGCGAGCTCCAATCCTTCCGGTGGTTGATTTCAAACCGGGATTGGGTGGTGCTGCAAAGTTCAACATCTCAAATGCATTGGGCGCTATCGGTCTGGCCGATGCGCTGGGATTGCCCGTTGAGGCGATGACCGACGGGTTGTCCTCATTTACCGGTTCACCAGAAGAAAACCCCGGACGGGGTAATTTCATCGAACTTGGCGGCGTCACGCTGCTGATTGATTTCGCCCATAACCCCCACGGCATTCTGGCCCTTGCCGAGGCGGTTCAAAGCATCCCAGCCAAACGCCGCCTGTTCATCGCAGGCCAAGCCGGGGACCGCAGCGACCAAGATACCCGCGAAATGATGCAGGCAATCTGGGTGGCCGAACCTGATATGGTCGTCATCAAAGAGTTGCCTAAAAAGCTGCGTGGACGGCAATTGGGTGAGTTAACTGCGGTGATCGCCAACGAACTGTCCAAGCTTGGGGCAAAGCCCGACGGCATGTTAAAGGCAGATACCGAGTTCGAGGCTGTCCGCGCATCGCTGAAATGGGCGAAGCCGGGTGATTTTCTGGTGTTACTGCTGCATGATGACCGCAAACCAACGATGGATTTGATCCAGCAATTGCAAACCATCGGCTGGCAGGCGGGCGAAGCGCTGCCGGATTAAGGCTCGGGTTCAAACACCCGCACCACCGGGGCCATCTGGCTGGACACGGCAGCACGTTTCATACCGTCGCTGTTATACGGCATCGCGATCCGACCGCTGGCATCCACGGCAATCAAACCGCCATCGCCACCACATTTGTGCACCTCGGCCAGAACTTCGCGCGCAGCCTCGTTCACCGAGCGCCCGCCATATCGCATGCGGGCCGATACGTCATGCGCGGCTGCTGAGCGAATAAAGGCTTCGCCAACGCCAGTGCACGAAATTGCGACATGGCCGTCTGCCCAAGTACCAGCCCCGATAAGCGGCGTGTCCCCGATCCGTCCAGCCAATTTGTTGAACGTCCCCCCAGTAGACGTGCCCGCGGCAAGCCCGCCTTGCAGATCAAGGGCAACAGCCCCGACCGTGCCGTGACCGGTGGAATCAGCCGACCCATGCGAGACATGTTCTGAATAATAACTCAGCGGGTCGGAAACCTCGGCAAGCCCGGCCGCGCGGGCCATATCCAGCGCGCCCTGCCCTGCCAGCATGACATGACGGCCATCTTCCAAAACCGAACGGGCCGCGAGGATCGGATGCTTGATGCCTTCGATCGCGGCCACCGCTCCGGCGCGTTGATCACGGCCTTGCATGATTGACGCATCCAGTTCAAATGACCCGGCCAAATTCGGGGCAGCCCCCTTTCCGGCAACGTAAAGGCCCGAGCCTTCAAGTTCAGCGACGATTTCCGCCACGACCGACAGCGCATCCTGACCGTCCAGCAGCATTTTCTGCCCCTCGGTGATAAGCCGCTCCATATGCGCGGATTGCCGTGCATAATCTGTTCCGGGCTGCGCGCCTGCGCCGCCGTGAATAACCAATGCGTAACTCATGTCTTTCCTCGCAATAATCACCGGGCAACCCTATGTCAGATCCGATCCGGTTTGCCATCGCATTTTGGTCAGGCACAGCTTTTCAAGCCCGGAATTTCTGATCCTTTTGACTTGTTTTCTCAGCACAATCACTCACAGTATCCTCAACCCGAACAAGAAAGGCTCTGGACACGCCCAAAAGCGTCCGCTTTATGAAGGTTAGTGTGGGATTGAATTTTTGAGCGGGTCAACGGCGTGATGGACATGTATATTTTTTGGGGCTTGCCTGGGGCCGGAAAGACCACACTTGCCCGGAGGTGGAGTGCCGAAATCGGTGCCTTGTTAATAGATTCCGACGCATTGGCCCTGCCCTTTACTGATCTTGAACCTGATCACCGCAAGCTCTTTTCCCGGACCTTCGCGGTTTTGGAAAATATGCTTCGAAATAACCCTCAATACACAGGGCCCATAGTCTTTACAGATTCACTGTCCAACCCAAAAAACGTAAAATCCTTGCTTGAGATCGGTCAAACCACATCCGCCGAGATGAAATTTCTCAAGGTCGTTTGCAGCCCGGAAACCGCGTTTAACCGGATACAAAGCCGTCGCGAAAAACAGGTTGTCAAAAACACTTTTGCCGAGCTGTGCGAGATGGAAACCACGCTCTCAAGCTATGGGTTTTCGTCCAAAGAAATCCCGAACAGGAAAACGGCAAGCATCTACCAAAACCTAGAGCTGATACGTGAGTTCTATGCCTGAATAACGCTCTGGCGCTGACCTAGTCGTCCATCTTCAGTGCCGAAATAAACGCCTGCTGCGGGATCTCTACTTTCCCGAACTGGCGCATCTTTTTCTTACCTTTTTTCTGCTTGTCCAGCAGCTTACGCTTACGCGACGCATCACCGCCGTAGCATTTGGCGGTCACGTCTTTGCGCAGCGCAGACAGCGTCTCGCGCGCGATGATCCGACCCCCAATCGCCGCCTGAATCGGGATTTTGAACATGTGCTGCGGGATCAGTTCTTTAAGTTTCTCGACCATTGCCCGCCCCCGAGCCTCGGCCCGGTCGCGGTGAACCATGGTCGACAATGCGTCCACCGGCTCGTCATTCACAAGGATCGACATCTTGACCAGAAAGTCCTGGCGATAGCCGCTCATCTGATAGTCAAACGACGCATACCCTTTGGTAACACTTTTCAGTCTATCGTAGAAATCAAACACA
>Ga0316204_10005729_pt1 | contig 20089 bp, 18 predicted proteins | sample 6monrhotite_MG_2_FD_205661 | JGI IMG/M metagenome (GOLD analysis project Ga0316204, IMG submission 205661) | Microbial mat bacterial communities from mineral coupon in-situ incubated in ocean water Damariscotta River, Maine, United States -... | ecosystem: Environmental > Aquatic > Marine >...
TGCTAAGTCAACGCCAACCATAGTATTCTTCATTATCTGGACTCCCTGCAATATTGTTGTGTGAGAACATTAATATTACCCCACACTTTAGGGGTGGGGGAGTCCAATTATCTATTCAGCTCACTCCTGAAACCTGCCATTTCTGCGTTGAAAAATGATCATTTATGGGTATCCTGCTCTAATCTCAAGGACAGCTGTAAACTCATATTTTTCGCCTTAAACTGACAAATTTCAGAAGCAATCTGAACCGTTACATAGCCATCTTCCACGATGCTGAATAGTTACGATTAATTTAGGGTTAAAGGTGTTTTTTATCGCTTCGTGGATGTTGCTGTTGTTCTTGTTGTAGTGCCCACATTCCAGCATAGAGATCACCTGCTGAGAGCAGTTCTCGATGTGTGCCGTGCTCAACAATCTCTCCTTTATCCATCACCAGTATCTGGTCGGCATCGATAATGGTTGATAGGCGGTGAGCGATGACGAGCGTTGTATGGTCTGTGGCGATTTCACTAAATGCTGACAGAATCGCCTGTTCCGATTCTGAATCGAGAGCAGAGGTGGCTTCGTCAAAGATTAGAATACGTGGATTCTTGAGGATTGCGCGCGCAATCGCGATGCGCTGTTTTTCACCGCCAGAGACTTTGAGGCCGCGTTCGCCGACGATGGTTTCATAGCCGTCAGGCAGTGATTCGATAAACCCTTTGAGGTGCGCCATCTCGGCGGCGCGTTCGATCTCTTCTTTGGCAGCGTCAGGCCGGGCGTAGGCGATGTTGTAGTAGATGGTGTCGTTAAACAGCACCGTGTCTTGCGGCACAATGCCAATCGATTCACGCAGGCTCTGTTGGGTAACATCGCGAATGTCCTGCCCATCGATTTTGATGCTGCCATGTTGCACGTCATAAAAGCGGAACAGCAGGCGTACTAATGTTGATTTGCCACCGCCGCTGCCGCCGACCACTGCGACCTTTTGTCCAGGCTGAACGGTAAAGTCGATATCGTCGAGGATCTGGCGATTTTTGTCGTAATGAAAGGCGACGTGGTCGAATTGAACCTTACCATTGGTGACTTCAAGTGTTTTGGCGTTCGGTTTGTCTTCGATTGCTTTGTTCTCTTCGAGGATGCCAAACATCCGCTCCATATCGACCAGTGAGTGTTTGATTTCACGGTAGACGAAACCGAGGAAGTTCATCGGGATGAACATCTGTAGCAGGTAGGCGTTGACCAGTACCAGGTCACCAAGGGTTAATTCCCCTTCGGCGACCCCTTTGCTGGCGAGCAGCATTAGGATGGTGATGCCGACGGCGATGATTACCCCTTGCCCAACGTTGAGAGATGCCAGTGAGGTCTGGTTTTTGACCGCGGCACGTTCCCATATCTGCAAATTTTCGTCGTAGCGGCTGGTCTCAAATTCTTCGTTGCCGAAGTATTTGACGGTCTCAAAGTTGATCAGGCTATCGATGGCGCGGGTGTTGGCCTTGGAATCCATCTCATTCATCTTGCGGCGGTACTTCATGCGCCACTCAGTCACAATCAGGGTGAAGGCGATATAGACCACGGCGGTGGCAAATGGTACCAGTGCAAACCAGATGTTGTAGCTGCTGAAGAGGATAAGTGCAATCAGTGTGATCTCTACCAGTGTTGGCAGAATGCTGAAAACAAGAAAGCTGAGCAAAAAACTGATGCCGCGACTACCGCGCTCAATGTCGCGTGACACCCCGCCGGTTTGACGATCGAGGTGGAAGCTGAGGCTCAGTGCATGCAGATGGCGGAATACCCGCAGTGCCACGCGGCGGATTGAGCGTTGGGTGACTTTGGCGAAGATGGCATCGCGCAGTTCGCCAAACAGCACACTGATGACGCGCAGCAGGCCGTAGGCGAGTACCAGGAAGATCGGTAGGGTGACGATATCGACCTGACTGGGGTCGAGGGCATCGACAATCGCTTTGAGCAGCAGCGGCACACCGACAATCGCTACTTTGGCTAGCACCAGGCAGATCAGCGCTACAACCACACGGGTGCGGAACTCCCAAAGATAGGGCAGCAGGGTGCGGATGGTCTTCCAGTCGTTGCGTTTTTTGTCGGAGGGTGGGCTATCGCTTGTGGGTCTCATGCGCACAAGCTATCAGATCTCTGATTCGCAAGCCAATTTTCGCGCTATTCGGTGTATAATGTGCGGCTGCCGTGAGCCGCCTGATCATCTCAATGGTTTTATGGGTGCGGGCTAGTATTTTAGAAATTCGCCCATATCGATTCAATATCGATGTTGATTCGAACGTAGGGCGTTGAAGTAATAGAGGAATTAGTAGTATGCCTATTTATGAGTATTCGTGCAAAGCCTGTGACCATGCGATGGAGGCGATGCAAAAGATGAGTGATGACCCGCTGAAAGATTGCCCAGAATGTGGCAAGTCTGAGCTGAAAAAGCTGATTTCGGCGGCAGGGTTTCGCCTGAAAGGCAGTGGCTGGTACGAGACTGACTTTAAAGGTGGCAGCAAACAGAAGGCGGAAGAGAAGCGGGACAAGGCTTCCGATTGCGGTGCGCCGTCCTGTAGCGCGCCTTGTGTGGATTAAGAGCCGGTGTCGATTAAGGCCGCTGTTGATTACGGTTGGTTTGGCTTGGTTTTTTAATAGATGATTTTGATTAATGCTTAAACGTTATCTGATTGCTGGTCTGCTGGTGTGGTTGCCACTCGGCGTGACGCTGCTTGTCATTCGCCTGCTGGTGACCTTTATGGATAAGCTGCTGGTGTTTATCCCGGTGCAATATCACCCCGACACACTGCTTGGTTTTCATATCCCTGGTTTAGGTGTGGTGATGGCAGTACTGATTGTTTTGATCACCGGAATCATTGTCGCCAATTTTTTTGGGCGACACTTGGTGGCGGCGTGGGAGTCTCTGCTGGGGCGAATTCCACTGGTGCGCACGATTTATCACAGCGTCAAGCAGGTCGCGGTGACGATTTTTTCATCGCAGGGCAAGTCATTCCGCAAGGTACTGTTGATCGAATACCCGCGTATAGGGATCTATACGCTGGCATTCCAGACCGGTGATGCGATGGCAGAGGTGAAGGAAAAGTCGGGTAAAGAGGTGATCAATGTCTTTGTGCCGACCACCCCCAACCCTACCTCGGGTTTTTTTATTATGGTGCCGGAAGCGGATGTTCAGGTGCTTGATATCAGCATCGATGATGCGTTGAAGATGATTATGTCGCTGGGCGTGATTGTGCCGGGTGGCAAGGGAAATCCTGTGATTCAGGAGGCGACGCAGGAGCTTTCCAATGCGCTGGGTGGCGAGAAGCGCGATAACGAGATAAAAAAATAGCAGTCAAACTCAGGTTATAGCTGCTTATAGCAGGGGCGAACAGGTGTACAATCCTGTGGGCGATGGCGTTGAGTGCATCGTGTCTATATATTTCGCCCCTTTTCATTTTTAGTTTTTATTTAGGTTTATAAGGTTAGAGGATTATGCGCAGCCATTATTGTGGTCAGGTTAACGAAGATCATTTGGGTCAGGAGATCGAGTTATGCGGTTGGGTACATCGCCGTCGTGACCATGGTGGGGTGATCTTTATCGATCTGCGTGATCGCGAGGGGTTGGTGCAGGTGGTGATCGACCCCGATACCGTTGAGGCTTTTGCCACTGCCGAGCGTGTGCGCAGTGAATATGTCTTGAAGATTAGTGGTCTGGTGCGTGGCCGCCCGGAAGGCACGATTAACTCAGATATGGCGACCGGTAAGATTGAAGTACTGGGACGTAATGTTGAAATTCTAAATACGGCCGAGACGCCGCCATTCCCGCTCGATGATGAACGTGAAGTGGGCGAAGATGTACGCCTGAAATATCGCTACATTGACCTGCGTCGTCCGCAGATGCTGCAGCGTATGCGGATGCGTTCGAAGATCGCCAGCACCATGCGTCACTTCCTCGAAGATAAGCGCTTCATGGAGATTGAAACGCCGATCCTGACTAAGTCTACCCCTGAAGGGGCGCGTGACTATCTGGTGCCAAGCCGTACTCATCCGGGTGAGTTTTTTGCCTTGCCGCAATCGCCACAGCTTTTCAAACAGTTGTTAATGGTGTCGGGGATGGATCGTTACTATCAAATCGTGCGCTGCTTTCGTGATGAAGATCTACGCGCTGATCGTCAGCCAGAGTTTACCCAGCTCGATATCGAGACTTCGTTTATGAGCGAAGAAGAGATCATCACGCTGACTGAGCAGATGATCCGTGAACTCTTTGTCAAGGTGCTGGAAGTGCCACTGCACGATCCTTTCCCACGCATGAGCTACGATGAAGCGATTGATCGTTTTGGTATCGATCGTCCTGATCTGCGTATTCCACTAGAGTTAGTTGATGTGGGCGATGTGATGGCCAATGTTGAATTTAAGGTCTTCTCGGGCCCAGCGAAGGATGCCAATGGTCGTGTCGCGGCATTGCGGCTGCCGGGTGGTTGTGAGCTGTCGCGTAAAGATATCGATGGCTACACCAAATATGTTTCGATCTACGGTGCAAAGGGTCTGGCTTATATTAAGATCAATGATCTGGCCGCCGGCCGTGACGGTTTGCAGTCACCGATCCTGAAGTTTCTGCCGGATGATGCAGTTAATGCAATCATTGAACGCACCGGTGGACAAACGGGCGATCTAATCTTCTTTGGTGCCGATAAAGCCGGCATCGTGAATGAAGCGCTGGGCGCGCTGCGTGTGAAACTGGGGCATGATCGTGGTCTGGTTGAAAAAGGCTGGCGTCCGGTTTGGGTGGTTGATTTCCCAATGTTTGAGCGTGATGAAAAGAATGACCGCTGGACCTCGATCCATCATCCGTTTACCAGTCCAAAAGTTGATGATGTAGCTGCATTGGCAGCTGATCCTGGCAAGGCCAAATCACAGGCATACGATCTTGTTTTGAATGGTACCGAAGTGGGTGGCGGTTCGATTCGTATTCACAATGCTGAAATGCAGGCCGAAGTATTGAAGCTGCTCGGTATTAGTGATGAAGAGGCGGAAGCGAAATTTGGTTTCTTATTAGATGCGCTGAAGTACGGTTGCCCGCCACACGGTGGTCTCGCCTTTGGTCTGGATCGCCTGGTGATGTTGATGACAGGTTCGTCATCAATCCGCGAAGTGATTGCCTTTCCAAAGACTCAGTCTGCGGCGTGTGTCTTGACCAATGCGCCATCACCGGTTGCGGATACACAACTGAAAGAGCTGGGTGTGCGTTTACGCAAAGCGCCCACCGCTGAAGAGAAGTAAAGAGGAGTTCGTTGATGGTTGCAACTGCAGCTGCTATTCAGCAATTTACAGGTTTAAGTGACGACGAGTGTACCGCGCGCATAGAAGCCGCGAAGGCGGCACTCGGTGATCGCCTGATTATTTTGGGGCATCACTATCAGCGCGAAGAGGTCTTTCGTCACTCTGATGTGAGTGGCGATTCGTTGAAGCTGTCGCGTGCGGCGGCTGATTCTCAAGCGGACTATATTGTTTTCTGTGGTGTCCACTTTATGGCTGAGGTGGCGGATATTTTGTCTCGCCCTGATCAGGTAGCGATGTTACCAGATCTCTCCGCTGGTTGTGCGATGGCCGATATGGCCAACCTTACCAAGGTTGAACGTGCCTGGCAGGAGATCTCGCGGGTGCTGGATCCTGATGAGCATGTGACGCCAGTGACTTACATTAATTCTGCCGCTGATCTCAAGGCCTTTTGTGGTCGTCACGGCGGCATCGTTTGTACTTCAACCAATGCACAGCAAGTTTTAGAGTGGTCGTTTGAGCGTCGCGAAAAGATCCTCTTTTTTCCTGATCAACATCTGGGCCGTAACACTGCGGCGAAGATGGGCATCCCACTGGACGAGATGGTGGTGTGGGACTTTGATCAACCGTTTGGCGGGCTGACTAAAGAGCAGGTGAAAAATGCCAAGATGATCCTGTGGAAAGGCTTTTGTTCTGTGCATCAGATGTTTAAGCCGGAGCATATCGACCGCTTCCGTGCGATGTATCCTGATGTCAAAGTGATCTCACATCCCGAGTCTTCTTATGAGGTGTGTCAGAAATCCGATTATGTGGGTTCAACTGAATATATTATTAATACTGTTGCCGATTCAGCGCCGGGAACTCGCTGGCTAGTGGGTACTGAGCTGAATCTTGTGACCCGTCTGCATGAGCAATATAAACATCAAGATAAGTCGGTGCATTTTATGTCACCAACGGTCAGCATGTGTTCAACCATGTTTCGTGTCGATCCACAGCATCTACTGTGGCAGTTGGAAAACTTGGTTGAAGGTAATGTGGTGAATCAGATTATAGTGCCAGCCTCGGAAGCGGATGAAGCGCGTGATGCACTGAACCGGATGTTGGCGATACGTTAAGGACGGTCTTTTTTATTACCCAAGTTTAATGAGCAGTTGTAACAGGGAGTGGCAATGAGCGTAGATGATAATCAACCCGACTGGGGAACCCTGGCAGAGAAGTTTGATCTGTGGGCGCCGCATATTTCCCCCGTTGGTGATGCGTTGCTGGCCGCACTCGATGCGCAACCCGGTGAGCATATTCTCGATCTCGCTTCCGGTACCGGTGAGCCTGCACTCACACTCGCGAAGCGGCAACCGCTGGTAAAAATCACTGGCACCGATGCCGCCGATGGTATGGTGCAGGTGGCAGCGCGCAAGACGCGCGAGCAACAACTCGATAATCTCTCTTTTCAAACGATGGCCGCTGAGACGCTATCATTTCCTGATGATCACTTTGATCGACTTTCGTGTCGCTTTGGGGTGATGCTGTTTGCAGATCCAGCGGTTGGACTACAGCAGATGCAACGTGTTTTAAAACCGGGTGGTCGTTGTGCGTTGGCAGTATGGGATACATTGGAGGGGATGACGGGGGTGCACTGGACACAGCAGGTGTTTAAGAATCGCATCCCCGAATCGGAGCAACCGGCGGTAGAGAAGATCACCTCAATGAGTGGCGGGGTACTGGAAAAATTATTAGAACAGGCGGGCTTTGTTGACATTGAAACACAGGTCAATTGCTTCGAATACCGATTCCCTGACTTTGATGCCTACTGGCAGAACTGTGTCGATTCCGCGATTATGAAACAGCAGTTGGATGCCTTAAAAGCGGGGCAGTTTGATGAGGTGCGCAGTGCCTTTGCTGAGCTGGCCGCGCCTTATCAAACCAATGATGGGTTGGTGATCCCGCATGAGTACCGCCTAGCGATTGCGATTAAATAATCTATCAATTTTAGGCCGTGGTTAATTTAGGTTGAACGATAACCGTGATTTTTCTTTAACTTGAAACTTTTGTTGTCGTTATACTCTAAGGAACGTGCACGGAATAACTTGCTGTTTTGGGGCTCTGATTTAGTTTGTATTTGTTCGTTCTGATTGAGCAAAAGCGGAGGAATAGTCGTTCTATTTCGAGTTTTTGTGATTGAAGAACGGGCAAAGACGGGCTGAAGCAGAGATGCGAAAACGGTAAGTTATTCCGTGCACGTTCCTAAGCGGATGATGGCGTTGCAATAATTGCAGTGTCTTTCACAGACTGGTTTGAATCTGGGTGTTAATGTGGCGATGCGTTTCTGGATGAGTGAAAAAGGAGAGCTAAAATGATCAAGCGAATTTCAGCGTTTGTATTGATAGGTATGATGTTAGGCGCGAGTTTTCCTGCGCGCGCGGGTGATGGCGATATTGCGTTACCAAGTGGTTTTGGGCAGGCGACATTTAATACGCTGGTGGAAGAACTGGGAGCCGCAGTTGCTTACAATTCGGTTGCACCGGCCGAATCGATGGGTATGACCGGTTTTGATATCGGTGTCATCGTCAGTGGCGTTGAGCTGGATTCCACCGTGTGGGATCAAGTGGTGAGTGATGGTAGTGCGCCCTCAAGCTTGATTGTGCCTAAATTGATTGTGCGTAAAGGGCTGCCGTTTGGGGTGGATCTTGGTGTGAGTTATGTCTCTGTGCCGGATAGTAACGTGACGATTATGGGCGGTGAGATCCGTAAGGCACTAATTGAAGGTTCTACTGCAATGCCCGCTGTTTCGTTATCTCTGCACACCGCTAGCCTGGATGGGGTTGATGACCTTGATGTGAGTACCTACGGTGTTGATGTCGGTATCAGTAAAGGGTTTGCGATGTTTACCCCTTACGCCTCTGTTGGTCAGGTTTGGACTGAGGGCAGTGAAAACAGCACGCTGCTGACGTTGCAGGACTATGATGAATCAACTACGCGTAGCAGTGTGGGTGTGAAGATCGGTTTTATGCCGATCATGAGCCTAACTTTACAGGCCGATATGGCAGAAGTTAATAGTTACAATATGAAACTCTCGCTGGATTTTTAATCGTTACTATTTGTGCTGCATCCGTAGCGCAAAATGAAACACAACATCCGGAACGGTGCTGGTAACGATGTCTTCCACGACACCAATATCCAGCGCCGTTTTATCTGAAAACAGGATGCTGCCACCGACATTAATCTGTATCGAATCACTCCCTAGGTTTTTCAGCGCGCTATCATACATGGCGCTATGACCATCCAGTTGGGTCTTTAATACCATCCAGGGGAAGCGTTCAACTTGATAATTTATCCCTGCATTGGCAAATCCGACGATATTCTTTTGCTGCTCATCGAGCAGATCGCTGGGGCCATTGAACAGCAATCCGCCTCCATAATTGAAGGTGTAGCGCTGATAAGTACGAGAGGTGGTGTGGGCGAGTGAAAAGTCGAGGCCACCGCTACCGCTAAGTTTTTCAGCTTTTCCGGTGGGTAGTTTTAGGCTGACGCGCAGTGCGCTGCAGTCAGTTTCGACAGATTGATGACACTCCAGTTGCCATGCGGCAGAGAGTCGAATATCGCCGATGTGATCGCTAGTGTCGACCATATTGAGTGCGGTAACGCCGCGGTGGCTGTATTGATAGTGAATTTGGTCGTCCTGAAACTGGTCGCGTTCACTGTTTGTCATCCCAAAGGTGTCGTGCCAATTACGGATGAACCCGTCCAGTGTGCCACCGCGATGGCTGATAAAAGGGATGTTTATACCGACTTCAACGCCTCTCATGCCAAAAACAGGCTGTTTAAGACCGTGGCGGAACATCAGGTTGAGGCGGTAAGTCTCACCATCGAGGATGATCTGCTCCTGTTGGTCAATTTCCGAAATGGAGGTGCTGGTGATATCTAGGATTGTGTTAGTGCTGGTTGTGCCGCTTTTCGTCACGATCCCTTTTTCCAGCGGTGGAAGCCCATGGAGCTGAATCAAGGGGTTTTGATTGACGTTATAGAATGGTGAGGTTGCTTCGGCCTGTGCTACTTGTGGCATTGCTATCAATATGGCAATGCTAATGGTGCTAATGAAGATAGATCGAGTAGATGGCATGATGGTTTTTTAGTCTGGTATTGATTCTTAAATATTTAGTTTAGCTGGATTATATAAAGAAATGAGCGCGTTGTGTGTATCATATAATGGCTTGAGATGTATTTGCGTATATTGGGTGTTGTGGTGGCGATGAGTGAAAAAAATGAAACTCCGGTGATATTTCTGATGGGGCCGACGGCCGCTGGTAAAACTGATATAGCGGTGCAGCTGGTGGAGGCCCTGTCATGTGAGATTGTGAGTGTCGATTCCGCATTGATCTACCGCGGTATGGATATAGGTACCGCCAAACCGGATGAAGAAATGCTGGCACGAGCGCCACACCGTCTGATCGATATCTGTGATCCGGCTGAATCCTATTCGGCAGCACGTTTTCGCAGTGATGCCATGTTGGCGATTGAAGAAATTATCGCGCAAGGCAAAATACCACTGCTGGTGGGTGGCACGATGCTCTATTACAAGGCCTTGAGTGAGGGTTTGTCACCACTGCCGTCGGCAGATTCGGCGGTGCGAGCGCGCTTGGAGGCGGACGCTGAGCAGATAGGTTGGGGTGAGATGCATGAGCGACTTGCGCGAATTGATCCCGAATCGGCTGCACGCATCCATAAAAATGATCCGCAGCGGATTCAACGGGCATTAGAGGTGTACGAAATCAGTGGTCGCTCTATGACTGAACTGACGCAAGACAATGAGTGTGAACCATTTCCTTACCCAATCAAAAAATTGATTGTCGCACCGCCGGAACGGGCAGCATTGCATCGCCGTATTGAACGGCGTTTTGAACAGATGATGGCGCAAGGTTTTCTTGACGAAGTAAAGGGGCTGTTTGCACGTGAAGATTTGCATGCTGGCATGCCTGCGATGCGCTCAGTGGGGTATCGCCAGCTATGGATGCACTTAGCCGGAGAATTGACGCTTGATGAGGCGGTCGAGCGCGGTATTATCGCGACACGGCAGCTCGCAAAACGCCAGATAACCTGGTTGCGTGCTGAGAAAAATGAAAAATGGGTTGACGGCAGTGATCAAAATGTTATGAATATGGTCTTGAAATTGCTATCGATCGGCACTATCCAAGAATGAGCTATGGCGCATGTCTGTTACCGGACTTGCAACTATTAGATAACAATCGAGAGGGATTTCACTTTGTTCTGTGTAGATCAAGCGTTTGCAGAAGAGCTGAAAGTCCGTCCATCTGTAGGATATAAGGAGAATAATAATGGCCAAAGGGCAATCCTTACAAGACCCTTTTTTGAATGCTTTGCGCAAGGAGCGCATCCCTGTTTCAATTTATTTAGTCAATGGAATCAAATTGCAAGGTCAGGTTGAGTCATTTGACCAGTTTGTCGTGTTGCTGAAAAACTCAGTCAGCCAAATGGTTTATAAGCATGCGATCTCTACCGTTGTCCCTGCGCGTAATATTAAGGCTTCACTGTCAGAGGAAACTGTTTCGGATGAGTGATGTTGTTAGTTTGGATACGGTCGTTGGACAGGGTGCGATTGATTGGTAGATGATATGTTTGACCGCCCCAAAGGCGGTACCCGGGCGATATTGGTTCACCTTGAGCTGAGCGCGCGCGATGCACAGGAGAGTTTAAATGAGTTTTCTGATTTAGCGGCGTCAGTAGATGTGGAGGTCACTTCGATTGTCACGGGACGGCGTAAGACACCTGACCCTAAATATTTTGTCGGTTCAGGTAAAGCAGAAGAGATTCGGGCGCTGGTGGTGGAGCAGGAGACTGAGCTGGTGTTGTTTAATCATCAGCTGTCACCGACGCAGGAACGAAACCTTGAGGCCTTACTGAAATGCCGAGTGGTTGACCGTTCCGGTTTGATCCTCGATATCTTTGCGATGCGCGCCAGCTCCTTCGAAGGGAAGCTCCAGGTGGAGCTCGCGCAGCTCAAACATTTGTCGACGCGATTAGTTCGCGGCTGGACACATCTGGAGCGCCAGAAGGGCGGTATTGGTCTGCGCGGACCGGGTGAGACCCAGCTTGAGACTGATCGTCGCTTGATTGGCGCGCGGATTAAAAAGCTCAATAAGCGGCTGGATAAGGTGCGTAAGCAACGTGAACTGCGTCGACAGACGCGACGTAAGGCTGCGGTCGTGACGGTGTCGTTGGTTGGGTATACCAATGCTGGAAAATCCACGCTCTTTAATAACCTGACTGGGGCTGAGGTCTACGCAGCGGATCAACTTTTTGCGACGCTTGATCCTACTTTGCGGCGTATTGAACTGCCTGCTGTGGGGCAGGTGATCCTAGCGGATACTGTGGGCTTTATTCGCCACTTGCCGCATGACCTGGTGGCGGCCTTTCGCGCCACTTTAGAAGAGACAGTTGAGGCGAACTTATTGTTGCATGTGATTGATGCACATGATGATGAACGTCGTGCCTATATGGACCAGGTGAATCGTGTACTAAAAGAGATTGGTGCGGGTGATATTCCGCAAATCGAGGTTTATAACAAGATTGATCAAGTCGAAGGCGTCGAACCTCGGATTGATTATGATAAAGATGGACGACCTTGTCGGGTATGGCTTTCTGCTCAGACAGGCGAGGGCATTGAACTATTGTTGCAGGCGCTGACGCAGCATTTTCTTGAATTGAAGCAGTCTCATGAAAGTGATGCTGAAGAGGATGGTGGCTTATTGCCAACGTTCGACAGTGTATTACAAAGTAATGATGGCGGCTTGATTCGGCAAGAACTACTGCTAGCGCCAGATGCTGGGCGTCTGCGTGCGCAGTTGTACGAATGGGATGTGGTGGTGGAGGAGACGGAGGCGACTGGCGGTGATGGCTATGGTGTTGTGATTATGGCCACACCAGAACTGTTAGTTTTCTTAGAAAAGCAGGAAGGTTGTTCCATCGCATCGAAAATGGATGTAAAGTTGATTGGAAGTGCATAAGTCCTTGCGAGGATTTGGTGTTACCCATAGAATCTTGAAACATGCTGGATACGAATTCAAATAAAACCAAAGTGGATGGGAAAAAATAATGGCTTGGAATGAACCGGGTGGCTCCAAGGACAATGATCCATGGGGTGGTGGCAAGAAGAATGACCAGGGACCTCCCGATCTTGATGAAGTGGTAAAGAAGTTTCAGGATCAGGTAACCAGTATCTTTGGCGGCAAAGGTAAAGGCAGCGGAGGTGGCGATGGCGAAGGTCAGGGCTCTTCCTCTGGTGGTTTTGGCGGAAAGAGTATCGGTGTTGTCCTTGGTGGCGCGCTATTCCTGTGGGGCCTTACCGGTATCTATATTGTTGATGAAGGTAAGCGTGGTGTCGAACTGGTTTTTGGGAAGTATAGTGAAACCACTCAGCCCGGCCCGCATTGGCATATACCTTCTCCGATTGCTACTGTCGAAATTGTCGATGTATCGCAGATTCGAAATGTTGAAATTGGTTATCGTTCCGGTGCCGGTGGTGAATCATCGAAGCGCAGTGTTCTGAACGAAGCGATGATGTTGACCCAGGATGAGAACATTGTTGATGTGAACTTCGCAGTCCAATACCGTATTAAAGAGGCACGTGACTATCTCTTTAATATGCGTTCCCCTGATGAAACCCTGCGCGAAGCGACCGAAAGCGCGGTGCGTGAAATCGTCGGTAAAAGCAAAATGGATTTTGTCCTGACCGAAGGGCGTAGTGACATGGTGCAGAGCGCTGAAATTTTGATTCAGGAGATTCTGGATCGTTACGGTTCTGGTCTGCAGGTGACCAGTGTGAACATGCAGGATGCGCAACCACCTGAGCAGGTGCAGGCCGCATTCAGTGATGCCGTGAAAGCACGAGAAGATGAGCAGCGCCTTAAAAATGAAGCTGAAGCGTATGCCAATGACATCATACCGAAGGCCCGTGGTGCTGGCGCGCGTATGAATGAAGAGGCGACTGCGTATAAGTCCAAGGTTGTTGCTGAAGCCGAAGGTCAAACCAGTCGTTTCCTGCAGGTACTGGCAGAGTACCAGAAGGCACCCGAGGTGACGCGTGAACGTCTCTATCTTGATGCGATGGAGACCGTATTAAATAACAGCAGCAAGGTAATGATTGATGTTGAAGGCAGTGGCAATCTACTCTATCTTCCGCTTGATCGTATGATGGCGCCTTCAGCGGCAGCTATACCTGCTGTGCAGCAGACATCACAGGCGATTGATGCAGCGCGTCTAGAGGTAGAAAACCGTGCTCGTGACCGTATGGCGGATGATGTTAGATCAAGAGCGGTATTGCGTAGCAGGGAGACACGATAATGGATCAGGGTAAATTAATGACAGTGGTGGTTGCATTGATGATCACCGTGTTGGTTGGGTCATTTTGTGTCTTTACTGTTGATGAGCGTGAGCGGGCGATTAAATTTCGTCTCGGTGAAATCGTTAAGACAGATTTTGATCCGGGCCTCTACTTTAAGTTTCCGCTGGTCAATAACGTACGTAAGTTTGATGCGCGTATTGTGACGCTGGATTCAGAACCAGAGCGCTATCTGACCTCTGAAAAGAAAAACGTGATCGTTGATTCGTTTGTGAAATGGCAAATTGCAGATGTTGATACCTACTACACTGCGATGAGTGGTGATGAGCGTCAGGCCAATCTACGTCTCTCTCAGATTATTCGAGATGGGCTGCGTGGTGAATTCGGTAAGCGTACCATTCAAGAGGTTGTCTCTGGTGAGCGTGCTGAGATTATGACAATTCTCACTCAAAATGCAGCTGAACAGGCAAAAGAGTTTGGTATTGATGTAGTGGATGTACGCATCAAACGTATCGATCTCTCTGAAGACGTTAGTACCTCGGTCTTCCGACGGATGGAGGCAGAGCGTGCGCGTGTTGCCAAAGATCTTCGCTCTAAAGGTGCTGAGGCCGCTGAGCGTATTCGTGCGGATGCAGATCGTCAGCGTACCATCATTATTGCTGATGCCTTTCGTGATGCGGAGCAACTACGAGGTGAAGGTGATGGTGAGTCTGCTGCAATCTATGCAGCTGCCTTTGAACAGGATAGTGAGTTCTACTCGTTTTACCGTAGTTTGAACGCCTATCGTGATTCATTTAAAGATAAAAGCGATATCGTGGTGCTTGAGCCAGATAACGATTTCTTTAAATACTTCAAGAGCTCTACTGGCGGACAGTAGTCTACTAAATCATCCGGCGGGCGGGCCCGTCGGGTGATTTTCCCTTCTTAGTTTTAGTCGTTTCCAGGGATATTCAATAGAGCATGTGGCAGGAGTTGTGGATAGCACTCGCATTGCTGTTGGTGATTGAGGGTATAACGCCTTTCATCAGTCCCAAAGGGATGCGCGAATATCTGTTGATGATGGCAAATATGAGTGATCGTACGCTGCGTATAGGCGGCCTGATCTGCATGATATTGGGTGTGCTACTGCTTTATCTGGTTCGATAATAGTTTTAATCCGTAATCGTTTCAGCTCATAATAGTTTCCGTGGGCAGGGTGCGCTATAATCGCGCATGTGGTTTGTTCGCCTGTTTTAGCAGCGGCATTTTCCCTTAACTGATTTGATATCTGAGTGCTTTAAATAGTGCTCAATGGCCAATAACGTGTCGAAAGAAAAAAATAGCTGGTTACTCCCCGAGGGGATTGATGAATTTCTACCGCCGCAGGCCGAGCGCCTGGAGCGCTTACGTCGCTCACTGCTGGATCTTTATAGCAGCTGGGGCTACGAATATGTGATTCCACCGATGGTGGAATACCTTGAGTCGCTACTGGTGGGTACCGGTATCGAGCTGGAACTCGAAACGTTTAAACTGATCGACCAAAAGAGTGGTCGTCTACTCGGTGTGCATGCGGACATGACACCGCAGGTGGCGCGTATCGATGCGCATCGTCTTAACCGCGCAGGGCCTACACGCCTCTGCTACCTGGATGCTGTGCTGCATACCCGGCAGGACGGCTTCTCCCGTGGGCGTTGTCCGCTGCAGGTGGGTGCTGAACTGTATGGTCATGCCGGTATCGAGAGTGATGTCGAGATCATTCACCTGATGGTGGAAACATTGCGTCTTGCCGGACTGGATGAGATCCATATCGATCTTGGCCATGTGGGGATTTTCCGTGCGTTGGCACGTTGTGCCAACTTAAGCACTGTGCAGGAAGCGATGTTGTTTGATGCGTTGCAGCGTAAAGCGAAGCCAGAGATTGGAGAACTGCTAGCCGATGTTTGTGATGATGCGGATGCGCGTACCATGTTGCTGGCACTGGTCGACCTGAATGGTGGTGCAAAAGTGCTGGCAGAGGCACGAGAAGTGTTGGGTAGCGCAGGTGAGGAAGTATTAACGGCGATTGATACCTTACAGCAGGTTGCCGACTTTGCCGGGCAGCGCATGGGGAATATCTCGCTTCACTTCGATCTTGCAGAACTGCGTGGCTACCGCTACCAAACTGGCGTTGTGTTTGCTGCATTCGTGCCGGGCCACGGTCAGGAGGTGGCGCGTGGTGGTCGTTATGATGACATTGGCAGTGCCTTCGGGCGCGCGCGTCCGGCAACCGGCTTTAGCTCAGACCTTAAAACATTGATGTTGTTGAGTGATACCGCAGTCTCTAAACCGAGCGCAATCATTGCCTATCCTTGTGTCAATAGCGAACAGCGCGTTGCATCGCAGACATTTATTGCTGCTTTACGTGAGGATGGTGAGCGAGTGATTGAGTTCCTACCGGGACAGCAAGCTGATATGAGCGATGCTGGCTGTGATCGCAAGATTGTAGAGACTAATGGCCAATGGCAGGTAGTCGACCTACAATAAGCCATCACTGATAAAATTTGGCGGGACAGGCGTAGTGCATTGCGTTTTGTTTTATGCAGAAGTGTTAATTCGTTGTAAGAGAAAATCATGGGCAAAAATATAGTCATTATCGGCACTCAATGGGGTGACGAAGGCAAGGGCAAGATCGTTGATCTGCTGACCGAAGAGGTTGCGGCAGTTGTTCGCTTTCAGGGCGGGCACAATGCCGGCCATACCCTGGTGATCGACGGTGAAAAGACCGTCCTGCATCTGATTCCTTCAGGTATTTTGCGCGAAGGGGTGCAGTGTCTGATTGGTAATGGTGTGGTGGTTTCACCAGAGGCGCTGCTAAAAGAGATCAATATGCTGGAGGCGCGTGGTGTGCCCGTGCGAGAGCGCCTTAAGATTAGCGCGGCCTGTCCTTTGATCCTTCCATACCACATTGCACTTGATCAGGCGCGAGAAATCGCGCGTGGCAAGCAGGCGATTGGTACCACCGGGCGTGGCATTGGCCCAGCCTATGAAGATAAGGTTTCACGCCGAGGTCTGCGTTTAGGGGATCTGTTCCATCGCGAGCGTTTTGCGGCTAAATTGGGTGAAGTGCTCGATTATCACAACTTCATGTTGCAGAACTATTACAAGGTTGAACCTGTTGATTTTCAGAAGGTGCTTGATGAAGCGATGGCGATGCAGGAGATTCTTGAGCCGTTGATTGATGATGTGCCAGAGCTGCTTGCGCAGTATCAAAAGCAGGGTAAGAGCATCATGTTTGAAGGGGCGCAGGGTACGTTGCTAGATATTGATCATGGCACCTATCCGTTCGTGACATCATCGAACACCACCGCTGGCGGTGCTGCGACCGGTAGTGGCATGGGTGTGCTCGCTTTTGACTATGTTCTCGGCATCACCAAGGCCTACACCACACGCGTGGGCTCCGGGCCATTTCCAACTGAACTGGATGATGAGGTGGGCGATCACCTGGCCGAGCGTGGCCATGAATTTGGTTCAACTACTGGTCGCGCACGTCGTTGTGGCTGGTTCGATGCGGTAGCACTGCGCCGTGCGGCACAGATCAATAGTGTCTCAGGGCTCTGTATCACCAAACTGGACGTGCTGGATGGACTCGATACCATCCGCATCTGTGTTGGTTATAAATATGATGGCGTTGAGAAACTGGTGCCACCCGATGGTGCCGAGGCTTTCGCTAATTGCGAACCCGTCTATGTCGACATGCCGGGCTGGAGCGAAACGACCTATGGGGTGAAGTGCTATGACGACTTGCCCGCCAATGCAGTGGCCTATCTAAAGCGTATCGAAGAGGTGGTTGAGGTGCCGGTGGATGTGATCTCAACAGGGCCGGATCGTGATGAGACGATGGTGTTGCGTCACCCGTTTCAATAACAGATGAAAAGAGGCGCTTAAGCCGCCACTGGCACATCAATAAAAAAACCGCTGAGGCATCGCTGCCTCAGCGGTTTTTTTGTGGTGTCTTACTTCGCTTCGGCGCTAGCAGCTGGTTTATCTTCGTTCTTCTCTGTTTCAGCTTTGGGGTTGATGGTGTTGGCCACGCCCCCGATACGGCAAACAGTCGAGAGCGCCAGTTTGTACATCTCGATGCCAGGTTTGATCATGGCATCAGCCAGTCCTGGCAGTCTGGCAATGTAGAAACCAAGTCCGACGGTCAGGCCACTGGCGACCAATGTGGCGAAAATGCCCCCGCCAAGAAAAGCACTTAAGTTGTACCAGACTGCCAGTGGAGCCAGCAGGATGGAGCCGTACCACAGTGATAGCACAAACAGGAAAAAGGTGGTGACGACCAGTTGCAGCAGTTTTACGACTAGAACATCTACAGTTTTCATATGCTTATATATTATCCTTGTAGAGCCATTCGAGGCCTTGTGATTCGTGAGATTTTTTATCAGCTCTTAATGGTCTCATATTGAGTTAAGCCTATGCAATATTTTAACCTGGAAAACGCAGTTGAGCGCGAAAAAATGTGTATAGCGGATTTGAAAAATATACGGCATTACTCTTTTCCCTGTAGTTGAAGTAAGATTGCCTCATTTTCAAGGGTAGACGTGTCCGACGTAATCTCCTCACCACTGGCAATGCTGCGCAGCAGGCGGCGCATTATTTTTCCAGAGCGGGTTTTAGGCAGATTATCGGCGTAGCGGATATTGCCCGGCTTTGCGATGGCACCAATCTGTTCACCAACCCAGTTGCGCAGTTCGCTTGTCAGCGTCTCATCAAGCCCGTCAGCAGGGCGTTCTCCTTTGAGAACCACATAGGCAAAGATAGCCTCGCCTTTAATCTCGTCTGGACGGCCAACAACCGCCGCTTCAACCACAGCAGGGTGCGCGACCAGTGCCGATTCCACTTCCATCGTCCCAAGGCGGTGGCCAGATACATTGAGAACATCATCGATGCGCCCCATGATCCAGAAATAACCATCCTGATCACGGCGAGCACTATCGCCTGCGACATAGCAGCGGTTATTGAACATGCGCCAGTAGGTTTCGACATAACGCGCATCATCGCCCCAAATGCCACGCAGCATTGAGGGCCATGGCTTACGAATGACGAGCACCCCGCCTTTGTCAGGAGTGGTGATGCTATTACCCTCTTCATCCACCACGTCAATCGCCATGCCTGGCAGCGCACGGGTGCAGGAGCCTGGCTTGGTGGCGATAACGCCGGGCACCGGGGCAATCATATTCGCGCCGGTCTCGGTCTGCCACCAGGTGTCGACAATCGGGCAGCGCGCTTTGCCAATCACCTCGTGATACCACATCCACGCCTCAGGATTGATCGGCTCACCGACGCTGCCGAGCAGGCGGATGGAGGAGAGGTCATATTGGTTGGGCACTTCATCGCCGCTTTTCATCAACGCGCGGATGGCTGTTGGTGCGGTGTAAAAAACCGTTACTTTATGATCTTCACACAATTTCCAGAAGCGTCCGCTATCGGGCACGGTGGGCGCACCTTCGTAAACCATAATGGTGCCACCGACCGCCAGCGGGCCGTAAGCGACGTAACTATGGCCGGTGATCCAGCCCACATCAGCGGTGCACCAGTAGATGTCGTCGGGACGATGATCGAAGACCCACTTCATGGTCATGATAGTGCCGAGCAGGTAGCCCGCGCTGGAATGCTGGATCCCTTTGGGTTTGCCGGTGGAGCCGGAGGTGTAGAGCAGGAACAGCGGGTGTTCAGCACCGACACTCAGCGGTACGCACTCATCATCAGCACCCTCAATGGCATCTGACCACCAGATATCACGTCCGGCATTCATGGGTACATCATGCGCGGTGCGTTTAAGCACGATTACTTTTTGCAACGAATCGCCACCGTTATCCAGCGCTTTATCTGCGGCAGCCTTTAGCTCGACAACCTTGCCGCCACGATGGCCGCCGTCAGCGGTGATCAAAACCTTTGCACCGGCATCATCGATGCGGTCTTTAAGTGCCTCTGCCGAAAAACCACCAAACACAACCGAGTGAATTGCGCCGATTCGGGCGCATGCCTGCATGGCGATAATAGCCTCTGGCACCATCGGCATGTAGATGACCACGCGGTCACCTGTTGCAACGCCTTGCGATTTTAGTGCGTTGGCAAAACGGCAGGTATCACGATGTAGTTCTGCATAGCTGATGTGGCGAGTATCACCCTGTTCGCCTTCGAAGATAATGGCGGTTTTATCCGCTTTATCTGCCAGGTGGCGATCAATACAATTATAAGAGACATTGAGCTCACCATCTTCAAACCAGCGATAGTGTGGGGCATTGCGACTGTTCAGCGTGGTGCTAAAAGGTTTGTCCCAGTTCAGCTCCTCATGTGCAAGGCTTGCCCAGAAACCTTCATGGTCATCTTCCGCCTGCTGGTAGAGTGCCTGTAGTGTTGCTTCATCAATCGAGGCCTTACTGGCAAAGTCGGCAGTGGGGGGGAATAAGCGATTTTCCTTCAGGACTGAATCGATATTCTGTGACATGTATTATCCCTCTGGTG
>Ga0316204_10005730_pt1 | contig 20086 bp, 16 predicted proteins | sample 6monrhotite_MG_2_FD_205661 | JGI IMG/M metagenome (GOLD analysis project Ga0316204, IMG submission 205661) | Microbial mat bacterial communities from mineral coupon in-situ incubated in ocean water Damariscotta River, Maine, United States -... | ecosystem: Environmental > Aquatic > Marine >...
GGGGACTTACCGGTACAATAACAGAGGTGAAGGCAGATGTGATACATAACCTTATCAATGAAAAGTTTGTACCTGTTATCGCACCGATCGCAGCAGGTGATGAGATGGGTCATCCTGGTTATAATATCAATGCAGACTTAGCTGCTTCTCAGGTTGCTAAAGCTATTGGTGCCAACAAGGTTATCTTTTTAACAGACACTCCTGGTGTTCTTGATGCAAACAAAAAGCTTTTATCAAGTTTAAGTGAAAAAGAGGTTGAAGCTCTTAAAGCAGATGGCACAATCAACGGTGGAATGGTACCAAAGGTTGATGCCTGTTTAGAAGCCATTGAAGGTGGTGTATCTAAGGCACACATCATTGATGGCCGACTTGAACACTCTATGTTACTTGAGCTTTTCACCTCTGAAGGTATTGGGACCCAGATAACCTTATGATAGTCTACTGCTCTGTTCCAAATGAAAGTGTTGCTCAAGAGATATCGCGAAGTATAGTCGAGGAGGGTTTATGTGCCTGTGTCACGCAGATTCCTCGTGTAAAATCGTATTATATTTATGAGGGTGAATTCTGTGAAGACGATGAACATCTTTTGATGATAAAAACGGCTTCGTCGCATTATAAAGCCTTAGAACATAGACTCAATGAACTTCACCCGTACGATATACCTGAAATAATTTGTACACCCATTATTGCATCATCTTCTGCTTATCATGAGTGGCTTTTAGGAGCTTTGAAGTAAGTAGAAAACCCCCACTGGATGCAATTTAAATATAATTTACTCTATATATATACCAATATCTTTAAAACTTTGGCATAATATATGGACAATACATGACAATAGTCTTAAAAGAGGTTCAATGAAATATATAGCAAGCGTACTACTAATACTTATCTTAATGTCAGGATGTGGAAAAGATGAACCTGAACCTATTGACCCTGTAACAATTGCCCCTGAAATCGTTTTATTTAAACAGTCATTACCAATTGAAAAAAAAGTCTTAGCTAAAGCTTATAACAAAATAAGCCCTAAGATAGGTCTGTCAAACATGGCTGCATTAGAAGGAAAAGCTTTTAATGGTGAGTTTGTTTTTAATTCTGACAACCTTCCTTTTGTAGAGTACCGTTTTGATAAACCGTATATCATTAAAAAGCTTCATCTTAAAAGCAGTGGGTTTGTTGTTGATGGAGATGCCAGTAGTTCAATGATCAAGAAGTTTGAAATAGTGTTTTTTGATGCAGATAAGTCACCTTTATATGTAGCCGAACTTGACAAGGGTGAGACTGAGATAGTAGGCTTTAATAATAGCCAAGCTACAGGATTTATCTTAAAAACACACAGTGTTTATACACCTAAGGGTGAGGAAGTCTCTGAAGGAGATGTGGTCGCTGCTTTTGATGCTCGTATAGAGGTAGAAGTCATTGATGGAAATTATATTTATGATATCATCGCGCCTGTACTAGAAGAACGTGATTCTTCTACTTCTAATGAAGAACTTTTAAAAACGATTGCCTTGTTAAATACGGAACTTTTTAAGCGCCTCAAGAGTAAGCGTTTGGACTTTAAGCTTCCTAAAGATTCTGTTCTTTATCTTCCGGATGATGCAGACATGCATTACGCAGTAGCGCATACTCAAGAGATCTTTCAAACGGGAAAATATAAGACAAAAGACGGGTCTTATAAAATTCATATCTTTAAGGAAGATGCTGAGTTTGACGCAAAGGGAAATGTTAAAGTCAAAAAACATGAGATTAAGGTAAATAAGTCAAATAGAAACCTTAAAACAACTACCCAGCTGCCTGAGCATGAGGATTTTATCGACTTTAGTGAAGGTCTGTAGATGATGAGCCTTAAAGTGCCAAAAATGGGCTTTTACTTTATGGTGGCTTTGATAGTTGCGAAGCTTATTTATCTTGGATTTGAATCTTATTATAATGGCTTTGTCATTGATGTTGTGACATCAACGCATGTTGACAAAGATTTACTTGAAACCTTAGAAAACTTTGGAAACCGTATTAGCTCAGTGGGTATAACACTTTTACTTATCCCTATGTATTATCTTGTTGTTAAAAAGTTCTTTGAGTTTCATCAAGGCGTCATGATAATTGTAATGATCTTATTAACGGTCTCTACATATTTTGGTATACAAAAGGGTTTGAATAAAGCTGTTTTTGAAATCGTTAAACAAAATAAAGATAAACGGTATGAGTCCTATTATATTGAACTTTTCAAATATGGAATGTTAACAGGTAAGCTGGGATACTCTTCTTTTATTCCCAAAGAAAATCTTGATAATCTGTCTATTTACGACAAAGTAATGATCTCTAATCTCTTTTTATTGACACAAATTGACAAAGACCTTATAAGAAAGTTTGTATCACGTGGTAAAGAGAGTTTTTTTGATATCTATATCCACAAATATTTCCAAGAAGATTATAATGAAGCTCGTTATAGATTTGAGGATATGGCATTACGTATTCAAGAAGATTGGGATCTCTATAGTGATAGTATTACCAAGGTCAATAAAGATTTTTCTAAAATTGATTCTAAAGAGCAGTTAAATGAAAAATATAAAAAATTCACCAAAGATCTTAAACGTGAATATACGAAATATCGCATTAATGTACGTCAATATACAAATGTCTTAAATGCAAATCTGGCAAATGCTCCTGAGTTAAACAGAGACTTGATAGGCTACTTTGTAAAAGATGGCTCTATCATGGGAAAAACAGAGTATGAAAATATCATGGAAAAATATTTTGGTCATGATATAAACCCTAAACGTTGGTGTGAAGGTAAGATATGCCCTGCAACACGTATGGTGTCACGTGTTATTGAAGAAGAGACCTTGGCAAAATGGAATAAAGATCATAATAATCTTCCTCTGAACCTGACACAAAAACAGTTTTTTAAACATCCTAGTGTACGTCAAAAAGTTGTTGAACAACTTCGCAAGATTGGTATAAATGTCAAGAGAACCTTTAATTATTCTAAGAAAGAGTATATCGCAGGATATATGAAAACGGTTGATAATCAGTTCCAAAAGCAAAAACGAGAGCTTCAAAAAGAGTTTGCAGGTAAGACAGGTATTAAGAAAGTGGAACTTGGTCTATCCTTTGATGATTTTGCTGAACAATACAAAAAAGAGATCATGCTTCAATATAAAGAGAAGAAGTACGGACGTGTTATGTATCAAATGATATTAGAAGGGGATTTAACTGGGTTTTATGAACGTCTATACAAACCGATGTTACGTGCTAAATATTATGATCAAGCTTTTCCGGAAGAAGAAGATTTTGATGTAAAACTAGCAGAATATGGAGACACAGCAATTAAAATGTTGTATATTCCACCATTTGCAATTTTTATGTCTTTGGTGGCAGGCCTTTTAAATATCGTATCAGTAATTGTTTTAATAATGTTTCTATATTTTCATAAAGATGCTTCTATTAAAATGATGTCGGCTAAGCTTGCAGCGAAGTTGATTATCTTTGCAATGCTGATTCTGATTCCTTATAACATGGGTGCCAAAAAAGATATATTAGCACCGTACCCGGTTCTTGAGACATTTAAGGGGTCAGCATATGACTCCTATATGAAAACATTAAATTGGTTATTGGTCGTAGAAGCTATTAATTATAATGGTGTCTATTCTTTACTTATGTCAACAGGTATAATCTCTTCAGTAGAAGATGACTATAAGGCTAAACAGCTTATACATAATGTGACAAGAGAGCTTACTGGACTTAATAAAAGTGCTAAAGAAAAATACCTAGACCATTAAAAACTCCGCAAAGGCAAAATATGCTTTTGCAGACTTCGCTTTTTATACTTCAACTAACTTACGCTATAATTTCGAAAAATATCTGATGGATACCTATGAACTTTATTGAAACTCGTGGAAATGATGGTCAACGCCCTTACAATGTAAGCTTTTCTCAAGCAATATTAAGCCCAATTGCTTCTTTTGGAGGGCTTTATGTGCCTTTGAAGCTTCCTGATCTAGGGGAAGTGTTTTTAGCAAAACATATAAACTCTTCGTATAAGACTATGGCAATGGATATGTTGCTTAGTTTTGGAATTGATATAGACAAAGAGGTTCTTTATGAAGCGCTTGATCTGTATGATGAATTTGATGATAGTTCTAACCCTGTGCCTGTAGTTAAGGTTCAAGAAGACCTTTATGTAAGTGAACTTTATCATGGACCAACACGTGCCTTTAAAGATATGGCACTTCAGCCATTTGGTGTTGTACTCTCTTCTATTGCACAAAAGAAAAAAGAGAACTACCTTATTCTTGCAGCAACCAGTGGTGACACCGGTCCTGCTGCCTTAGAAACTTTTAAAAACCGTGCAAATGTACAAGTTGCATGTTTATACCCTGATGGCGGAACCTCAGATGTTCAACGTCTTCAAATGGTTACGGAAGATGCTGAAAACTTAAAAGTCATTGGTATCAAGGGTGACTTTGATGATGCACAAAACGCCCTCAAAAGCCTTTTGGCATCTGACTCGTTTAAGGCAAAATTAAAAGAAGACCATATCTCTTTATCTGCAGCGAACTCGGTAAACTTCGGTCGTATAATTTTTCAGATCATATATCACATCCACTCTTACCTTGAACTTGTGCGTCAAGGCGAAACAACAATGGGTGAAAAAGTCTACCTAAATGTCCCAAGTGGGAATTTTGGAAATGCCTTAGGTGGTTATTATGCGATGAAGATGGGCCTTCCTGTTGAAAAGATCATTATTGCTTCAAATGAAAACAATGTTTTAACGCGTCTTATTAATGATGGTAAGTACGACCTTAGAGACTCTTCAGTTCTGTCAACAACGTCTCCTGCGATGGACATCTTGAAATCTTCTAATGTTGAACGTATCTTATTTGATATGTTTGGTGCTGCTAGAACAAAAGAACTTATGAGTGAACTTGAAAAAAACAACTGTTACACTTTACGTGAAGATGAACTTTATACACTTCAATCAGTTTTTTCAGCTGACTTTTGTAATGGTGATGAAGGTAAGGTCTATATCAAGAAGACCTTTGCTAAAGGCTATTTAATGGACCCACATACGGCAACATGTTTTAAAGCAAATGACACATGTGCACAAAAAGGCATTAAGAGTATCGTCTATTCTACGGCTGAGTGGACAAAATTCTCACCGACAATCGCTAATGCAATTACGGGAGAAGTGGATGCACATGATATTGACGCGTTACAATCAATCTCAAAAGAGGCTGATGTAAAAATCCCAAATATGATAAATGAACTGTTTGATAAAAAAGTAAGTCAAGATATTATTATTAATAAAGAAGATATAGAAAAAGAGATTCTCTCTTTCGTTTAATAAGTAGAATCTCTTCTACTTATTTCTATGCATTGGATGTTGATAGTCATTACGTTCACATCCACTAAATGTAAGGCTTAAGCCTATACCAAGCAGTAAAACTAAAATCACTTGTTTCATTTTTTGACCTTTTTTAATATTTCTTCAAAGACATGCTACTTTCCATGATCTTGATCTCTTCATCGCCATGGATTAAGATCTCTTTATCAATACGTAAGTGCTTGTTTTTTATCTTATTAGGATAATTGATTTTACCTAAAATATGCTTTATTGAATTAATCCGTGCTTTTTTCTTGTTATCTGAGCGAATAATAGTCCAAGGCGAGTAGGTCGTATGTGAAGCCAATAACATCGAATATTTAGCAATGGTATATTTATCCCACATCCCCTGTGACTTCTCATCAACAGGTGAAAGCTTATACTGCTTGAGCGGGTCTGTCTTACGTTTATTAAAGCGTTTCGCCTGTTCATTTTTTGAAACAGAAAAATAAAACTTGTATATGATGATATCTGAATTGATCAGCATTCGTTCAAATTCAGGAACCTCATGTAAAAACTCTTTATGCTCTTCTTGTGTACAAAAATTCATAACGGGCTCAACACCCCCACGGTTATACCAAGATCTGTCAAAAAGTACGATTTCACCAGCAGCAGGTAAGTGCTGTGTATAACGTTGAAAATACCACTGTGTCTGCTCTGTATCAGAGGGCTTATCAAGAGCCACTACTCTAGCACCACGTGGATTAAGATGCTCAGTAATACGTTTTATCGTCCCACCTTTTCCAGCCGCATCACGACCCTCAAAGATCATCATGACCTTAAGACCCTTATCTTTGATGTGATTTTGCATCTTCAATAGTTCGATCTGAAGTTTTTTTAGCTCTTTTTCATAGGCTAATACCTCTTCTTTGATCCACACTGAAACACGCTTTGACTTCCCAGATTTATTATGACGCTTATCATCTGACTTCTGTTCATCTGATTTTTTTCGTCTGTCTTGATGAACATTTGCTTCTATCTCAGCCGGATCATGTATATCACTGGCGATTATATCTCTTTTACTTCCCATAAGTGTCCTTTTACTCATTATAGAGCGGATATTATTAAAGAATTGTAAAAGTCCTTAGCTTTAAAGAGTTTTTCGACGTATAAATAGTTAAAAAAACTCATGATCATTTTGTAAGAGAGTTTTGTCACTTTGCAAGATAATGATAATAGTCTTTATATCATTAATCATTGAAGCATCATAAATGCTAGGGTCTTTAACACCTTCATAAAAGAGTGCTCGTCGCCATTTTTTTAATACATAGACAAAGCTCTCTAATAAAATGCATATATCACCCAAGGATTGTATAAACGTACTAGGGTTTTCTTGTATGGCTTTTGCTAAAACCTCTATTTCAAAAGAAATAGTCTTAAAAATAGGGTAGTTGTCTAAAACTGTTTGATAGTCAAGTAATCCATTCGCTAACTGAGAGACATTTATTTCGGTAATAGAATCTTGAAGATTAAAAAGTACAGTCATTGAATCAAGATCTTTTTCAAGCACTTGTAACTTTTCTAAGTCATGTGTCGTTATATATTCGTTATAAGTAAACAAGTCCTTTACATTTTCAACAGGCGTTTTTTGTGGATGAGGAGGTTCGCCACTTATCGTGTTAATAGCATCTTTTGGTGACTGTTGCGGGACTTTTTGGATGATCTTGTTATTGGCATTCATTTGGATGATTTTATTATCGAGTATTTTGACAAGAGTCTCAAGCTCTTCATTACTCTGGGTCAGTCTCTGATTTGACTCTTCAAGCTCATGTTTGTATTTTTGAATAAGTTTTTCATTTTGAATGTTAGAACATACCTGTGAAAGTACAGATAAAAACTTAGGCATATCCAAAGGTTTTAATATAAACTTATCTACACCAATATCAATAAGTTCTAAAAGGTATTTTGATTCATCGTGTGCAGATGTAATAACGATGGGTTGATCAGGGTTGGTGCGATGTACTTCTTTACACAGTGTGACTCCATCCATAATAGGCATATTAATATCGCTGACAAGAAGATCAAAGTCCTCTTCTTCTAGTATGTCAAGTGCCTCTTTTCCATTCTCAGCTGTTTGTGTCTTTTTAAACAGATGCGAAAATAGTTTTGCGGTTTCTTCACGTAATATCTCATCATCTTCAACATATAGCAAAGTAAGCTCAGAAGTAATCTCTTTTAATGCCTTAGCATCCATAAAAAAACCTTTAGATATTGTTAAATATGCTAGATTATAAAATAACAATTCTTAATAGTAGTAAGGGGAATGAAATTAACATGTCTATATAATGTTAATTACTAACAAGACAGGGGGGGGTAGTACACTTTGCAAGTTTGAAATTTTATTTAATATAAAATAATGTTTTTTATCTATCTGTTTACTTTACCTTTATTCTGATATGCAATAATTTCAAAACTGAGAGAGATTATAACTTTTTTTAGGGTAAAATCTCTTTTATTAATTTTGCTTTTTTAAGCACATAAACTACAAGGATATATATTGAAAAGATTGATTTCATTTTTTAGTTTGTTATTTATACTTTCTGCTCCTCTTTTGGCGCAAAATACATTTTTAACCTTAGAAGAGGCCTTTAAACTAAAGGCTGAAGTGGTAGACGATAAAGCAGTGGTTAACTTCACACTTGCTGATGATATTTACGTGTATATGGAACGCGTTTCAGTTGAAATCGAACCAAGTGATGTGAAAATTGGTTCATTTGAACTACCTAAAGGTCACGAACATGATGGTGAGTTCGTGTACTTTAGCGGCCAAAACTTAGATATCCCCTTAGTTAAAACTAATGCTAGCAATGGCATTAAAGACTTTAAACTTATTGTTAATTTTCAAGGCTGTTCTGAAAAAGGTTTGTGTTATGAACCAAGTACGCAAAAGTTTGACCTTAAAGCAGACCTTTCAAGCTTATCTTTAGCTACACAAGAAAAGGCAGTTGTAAAACAAGATGTTAAACCTGTTGTAGCAGAATCAAGTTCTGACGCTGAAGAAGCAAGTAGTGACCCTGTAACGGAACTTCTAACTGGTGGAAATGTATTTTTGATTATTGGTGGTTTCTTTGTTTTTGGATTGCTATTATCATTAACACCTTGTGTTTTTCCAATGGTGCCTATTCTTTCAAGTGTAATCGTTTCTCACGGTTCAAACATGACAACGAAAAAAGCCTTTGTATTATCAATGATATATGTGCAGGCAATGGCAGTTACTTACACGATCGCAGGTATCGTTGCCGGTCTTTCAGGTGCAGGTGTTCAAGCAGCTTTTCAAACGCCATGGGTTATCGCTCTGTTCTCAGGTGTTTTTGTTGTCTTAGCGCTTTCAATGTTTGGTCTTTTTGAGATTCAAATGCCTCAGGCTCTACAGTCGTATTTAAACAAAAAGTCTGATGGTAGCGGAAAAGGGTACTCTTCAATTGCTATCATGGGTCTTCTTTCAGCACTTATTGTTGGGCCATGTGTTGCTGCACCATTAGCATCTGCTTTAGTATTTATATCTCAAACAGGTGACGCGGTTCTAGGTGGTGTTGCCTTATATGCACTGTCAATGGGTATGGGTCTTCCTCTTCTCGCTGTTGGAACAGGTGCAGGTAAGTTTATGCCTAAACCAGGTTCATGGATGGACGCAGTCAAGTCTATCTTTGGTGTGATGATGCTTGGTGTTGCTATTTGGATGTTAAGCCGTATAGTTGATAACTCTGTAGCTATGTTCTTATGGTCAGCGCTTATGATGTTCATCGCTGCAAGTGTTGGTGCTTTTGATGCAAGAAACCCTAACTCGTTTTGTGGGCCATGTTACGCGGCAAGTAAAACCTTAGGTTTAGTGACTTTCTTCGTAGCTATAGCATTGTTTATAGGTTCTATTACGGGTGCATCAAGTATGTTAAACCCTTTAGAAAAACTACTTGCACAAGCGCCTGTCGTAATGGCGGGTGGTTCAGCAAAAGAAGTTAAAGAAAACAGTTTTAAAGAGATCCACTCTATTGCTGAACTGGATAAGATCCTTTCTGAATCTAAGGGCAAAAAAGTGATGTTAGATTTTTATGCTGACTGGTGTACTTCTTGTAAAGAGTTAGAGCATATGACATTTTCAGATCCGCGTGTAAAAGAAGCGTGGGCAGATTATGTACTTATTCAAGCTAATGTAACTGAAAATACTGATGAAGAAAAAACATTAAGTAAAAGGTTTGGTCTTTTCGGACCACCTGCATTAATTTTCTTCGACGAGACAGGTAAAGAGCTGAAAAGTAAAAAAGTTATTGGGTATATTCCTCCTGAAGAGATGTTAGAAAAGTTATAAGTGAAAAAAATATTACTCCTTGTACATGTATTTGTGTTTTCTTTATGGGCTGAACCTGAATGGACCAGTTCATTAGAAGAGGCAAAAACCCTTGCGCATAAAGAGAATAAACATTTGATCTTGATGCTTTCAAGAGAAGAATGTGATGCTTGCTGGTATATGAAAAATATTGTTTTTGAAAATGATAATGTCAAGGTTTTAATAGAAGAACATTTTATTGGTGTTAACCTTGATGTTGATCTAGAAGATATTCCTGCAAGGTTTTCTTATCTTGGAACACCCACCTTTTATTTTATGGATGCCAATGGAACTGAGCTAGGGCACCAACTTAACGGTGCGGCAAATGTAAAAGACTTTACTCAAAAGGTCAATCAGATTTTAAAAAAAGATAAAGAGTAGTCTTAACTTCCTCCATCTCCCCATGACTCATACTCTATATCATACTTAGGGGCATTTACATCTTCTTTGTATTGTGATAAATAATAAGTAAGATAACTGATCTCCTCATCATTCAGGTTTTGCGCAAATGGAATCATGATCTGAGCTGTCTGATTCATCACCCCTGTCTTACCTCTGTAAAATTTCATTTTTTTAACCAGATACCATTTAGGTTTATTCATTAAGACAGGGTACTCGTGCATACCTTCTCCATGTATACCATGACAGCCATTACAACCTTTTTGAGAATATAAAATCTCACCTTGTGTATAGTTGTCTATCTGTGCATATAAGTCAATGTGTAAAAGTAAGATTAAAAACAGTGATGTTTTGAGCATTTTTAGGCTACCTCTAAAAAATCATAAGGCGGCTAGTGCTGCCCTAAGTACTTTTTTGTTAGAATTATATCAATAAATTGAGAAGATACTTCAGATGAAGGAAAGACCTTTATTAATATCTGAGTAAAGTTTAATAAACAGGAAGCTTTTATGATAATCAAAAATGCCATTTTATGTGATGCCAATGGAGAACGTCAAGCTGATGTCGAAATAAAAAATGGAATCATTTCTAAGATAGCAGATGATCTTTCAGGTGAGGAGGTGATAGATGCTAAGGGGGCCTACCTTTTACCTGGGCTTGTAGACTTGAATGTTTCCTTAGCTGATGGACAACTTAATGCTTCAAAATTACAAAAACTATCCGATGCAGCGCTTAAGGGTGGGGTGAGCACGGTAGTCTTAAATCCGAATTCAGAACCGGCTATTAATAATGAGATCGTCTTAGAGTTTGTGCTGGATAGAAAGTTTGATGGTGCAAAAATTCAATCTGCTGTATGCGCCAGTAAAGATGAGGATAAGGCCTTAAGTAATATTGCCATCCTTTTAAAGCAGGGCGCGGTAGCTCCTTCTTTGGATTCTTCAATAGACAGTAATCTTATTCGTCGTATCTTTGAATATATGAAGATGTATGAGGGAACAGTTTTCTGCTCACCTAAGGATAAAGCCTTAAATGGAAATGGAGTGATGTTTGAAGGTAAGGTCTCAGCAGCCTTAGGTCTGCCAGGAATCCCTGTTCTAGGCGAGATCATACATGTGAGTAAGATGATCGAGATCTCACGATACTTTGATGTACAGGTCTTGTTTAAAGGTCTTTTTACCCGACGTTCTCTTGAGATGATAACAGCAGCAAAAAAAGAGGGCGTGAAAGTCTTTTCAGAAATCTCTATTCATCATCTTTCCTTAGACGATAATGCCTGTGACAGTTTTAATACTTACGCCAAAATCTTCCCTCCTTTAGCGGATGAAAAAGGAAGGCTTTCACTTCAAGAGTCTTTACAAAAAGGTGAGATAGATATTTTAACCTCACTTCACGCCCCTCAGTCTAAGGTCAACAAAGAAGTTGCCTTTTACGATGCAGCTTATGGCACTGAAGCGATAGAAGAGATTCTTCCTTTATACTACACTAAGTTAGTGCAAACAGGTCTTATAAGCCTTAGTAAGCTAAGTGAAATGGTCTCTTTGACTCCGGCAAAGATGATAAAGAAAAACGTGGGGCTCATTAAAGAGGGTTTTATTGCGGATCTAGTACTTTTTAATGTCAATGAAAAGACGCAAGTGAAAAATATTCAAAGTCTTTATAAAACAGAGTCACTTGAGGGCAAAATAATTTCAGTTTTTGTAGATGGTCTACCTAAATAAGCTTGCTCTTTTTTGCTCTTAGATGTTAGAGAGTTCTTCTATTTTTTCAAAAAGCTCATCAATATTTACGGGTTTAGTGAGATAACTTCTCACTCCAATAGCTTCGGTCTCTTCAAGATAAGACTTTTCATTAAAGGCCGTGATTAGAATTATTTTGGCATTTTCGTCTATGGATAAAATTTCTTTTGACATACTGATTCCATCCATTATAGGCATTTGTACGTCGGAAATAACGATATCAGGATGCAAACGTTTGTAAATTTCTACTGCTTCCTCTCCATTTACTGCAACATGTACGTCATCATAATCAAGTTTAAGTATCTCTACCATCTCTTCTCGAATACTTTCTTCATCTTCTACATATAAAATTTTCAAGGGTTTATTCATGGGTTTCCTTTGAGTTTATAGGTAATACTATTTTAAATGATGCTCCAGAGACGGTATTATTGACTTTGATCTGGCCATTCATATGCTTTTGAATAATTGTTTGAGACATATATAGACCTATACCTGTTCCATTTTCATTTTCTTTGGTTGTAAAGTAGGGCTCAAAAATCTTTTCAATGATGTTATCAGCAATACCCCCTGCATTATCTTCGATAATAATGGTAGCATCATTATCGATTTTATCAATGGATAGCAATATTTCTGGGTTTTCAACATTGTTTTGAATTAAGGCATCCATGGCATTCGTTAGAATGTTAAGTATGACTTGAGAGAGCTCGTTTTTTAAGCACAATATTGAAATATCATGGGTGGAATTTATGACGAGTTTAATTTTATTTGCTTCAATACTTGGCTCAACAAGAGAAGATGCATGTTCTACAACAGAGGTTAAATCACATAACTGTACGGACTTGTCATCTTTGAAAAAATCTTTAAAGTCATTGATCGTCTCAGACATCTGATTCATTATATACATAGCTTTTTCTGCTGAATTTTTCATAAGCTCATCAGTTAACTTTTCTTTTTGATAGGCCTTATTAAGTTTTTGAAAAAGTAGTCCTAATGAATTAAGGGGTTGTCTCCATTGGTGACCTATGTGACCGATCATCTCTCCCATAGAAGCCATCTTTGATTGTTGAATTAAAAGTTTATTCTGTTCCCAGTTCTTTTTGACTTCTTTATTGATACGGGCTTGAAGTAAATCTTCATTTTGTTGCAATAAAGAAATATCAAATCCAATGACAAGTATCTCTTCACTATACTCTTCATTGTGTTTTATAGGTGTAAAGGTGAGTTTTAAACTTATAAGCTTTGCATCAGGAGTGTTGAATCGAAAGCTTATTTGTTGCGGATATCCTTTCGCAAGTTTGTCTCGCAAGGGATCAAGATATATTTTATCACCATCAGCAACATAGTCTTTGAAGTTTGTACCAACGGTGATCTCATCACTATTATGCAAAAGATCAGATAAATATGTATTCGCATAAGTGATATTGAGATTTGAGTCAAGTTTGAATAATATAGCTGCTTCATCTATGGCTTTATTGTACATAGCAAAGGTGGCCTCATGAACTTTTATTAGGCGTTGCTGCTTTAACTCTTGCATCATCTTGTCTATTTTTAAAAGCAACTCTTCATTGACATATGGTTTTTTTATAAAATCATTAGCTCCATTTTTGATAACATGTGCAATTTTTTGAGGATCGTTGGTTCCTGATACAATCATGATTGGCATCAATAGATTTGACTTATTTCTACGAATAGCACTTAATAGACGATTTCCATCCATAACGGGCATCTCTAGATCTACAATAGCAGCATCTATTTTACGCTCCTTGATAACCTCTAATGCCTCTTTCCCATCAACAGCAGTAAAGACTTTAAAGCCGCGTTTTGACAGAAGAATACGAAGAGTTGTTCGCATAAAGTGTGAGTCATCTACGACAAGGATATTTAGGCCGTCGTTAGTAGAGATACGTTCGATGAGTTGAACTATGGAGAGCTCCATCTCATTAAAATGACGTTCTTTGGTAATATAATCGATAACAATACCAAAGTTAAATAGATTTTTACGACGATCAGCATCTCGATCTGATGTCATAACAATAACTCTTATTTCTTCATGAATTTGAAGAAAAGGTAAAAGTTCTTCTCCATCACCATCAGGTAGAACCAGGTCAAGCAGAGCATAATCAAAACTATGATTCAGTATTGTCTCTTTTGCTGTAGATATATCGTATGCTTGAGTCACATCGAAACCTCGTTCTTCCAAGGAACTGCATAAGCTGTCGTTAATGAGCTTTGAATCATCTATAATCAGTATGGAAAGTTTATTCATTTTCCTTCCTTTACCTCAGAAGGAATATTACTTAGAGGAAAAGAAATTGTAAAACATGCCCCTTGGTTTTTGTTTTCAGCATATACTTTCCCACCCATGTTCTCTTCAATGATCATTTTAGACATATACAGACCTATTCCTGTCCCTTGTCCTTCTTCTTTGGTCGTAAAATAGGGTTCAAATATTTTGTTAAGATGATTGTCTGCAATCCCTCCTGCATTATCACAGATCTGAAGATGAATAATATTGTCTTTTAGATAGGTTTGAAGATTTATTTCACTGTTTTGTATTTTTTTCTGAACAAGTGCATCTTTAGCATTATTGATGATGTTTAATATGACTTGTGAAAACTCATTTTCATAACCATAGATCTTATTACCTTCTTGGATATCAATATTAAGCCTTATGTTTTGATTATATAGCGCGGCATCAATAAGCTCTAATGTACTATCAATAGCATGTTTTATATCAAATATCACTTTTTGCTTACTGGGTTTGAAAAAGTCTCTAAAATCATCAATCGTCGAGGACATTTTATTGATCAGCATTGTGCCTTTTTCAACACTCTCTTGTATCTTATCAGGAGTCAAAACCCCACGTTCATAAAAGATCTGTTGTTTTTGCAGCAGTAAAGATAGCGCGTTTAATGGTTGTCTCCATTGATGCGCGATATTTCCTATCATCTCTCCCATAGAAGCAAGTTTACTCTGTTGCGCCATTAGATGATCTTTCGCCTTGCTCTCTTGTACGGCATCATGAATACGTTTTTCAAGTTCATTGTTGAGTTTTTGGAGTTCGATTGATTTTGTTTCTAAGGCAGTATGAAGCTCTTCTGTCAATTTTTCATGGGTTATGTCACGTCTGATCGAACTGTAGCCTATGATCTTATTATAGTCATCATATAAGGGTGAGATAGTAGATTCAACCCAATAAGAGCTGCCATCTTTTCTTCTGTTTTTTAGATCTCCCTGCCAAGTGTTTCCACTTTGGATGGTATCCCATAACTCTTTGAATGTCTGGGAAGAAGATTCCTCATGACGAACGATGTTTTGTGGCTGCCCCATAAGCTCATCTATACCATATCCACTAATGTGTGAAAAAGCCTTACTGGCATAGGTGATTATGCCTTTTAGGTCAGTACTGGAAGCGATAACATTATCATCAAATTTTTTTAAAAGATCTGAAAGTTCTTTGTTTTCTCGTTTCGTGGTTTGTATCTGCATAACGGAGTCAATATCTAAAACCGTACCCAGCATCGAGATAGGCTCATCTTTTTCATTATAACGGACATAGCCTGCCTCTCTGACAAAACGGATAGTCCCATCTTTTTGACGTATTTGATGATCATACTCATAAGGCGTATGTGTTTTTGTAGCTGTATTGATAGCGGATTCTAGACCTTCACGATACTCTTTGGGGATGTATGAGACAAAGGCTTCGTAGGTTGCAGGAAAAGACTGCGGCTCTTCACCAAATATTCGGTAGACTTCATCCGACCAAACAAGCTCCCCTGTGATCATATCCCATTCCCAACTTCCCATATGCCCAAGTTTTTGTGCTGACTCAAGCTTTTTCATATAAGAAACGTCTTTCTTGTTCTTATGAAAGGTAGAAAAAGAATATAGAAAAAATCCAAACATTATAATGAAAAGAAGGATGATTATGACAATTAAAATGACATTGAAATCTTGATTATATGATTGTGAAGAGGTCCATTTGTTGAGTATCTTTTCTCTATCTTTGACTGAGATCGATTTTATTGCCTTGTTGATTATATTAAATAAAACAGGTTCATTTTTGTCGATAAAAAGTGTGACTTCCATAATAACAGATGTCTTACCTACAATTTTTACATTTTCAAGGTCCATAGTGGAGATAGTATAATGCGCTAAAGAGCTCGAAGCAAGCATCGCATCAAATTCTCCTGTAGATACGCCTTGAAGCCCGATTTGTATGTTTTCAACTTCAATAAACCTCATATGTGGATAATGCTTAAAAAGGTCGGCAGTATAACCGTAGTCTTTAATAATGGCAATTTTTTTACCTTGAAGGGTATTAAGGTCTTCAATATAATTAGTGTGATGGTCCATAATGATGATAATGGGGTTTATAAGATAAGGTTCAATAGGTCTGAACATTTGGTTTAAGGTCTTATCTGCTGCATCGCCTGATATCACAGATACCTTTCCATCGGTAGCTACTTGTAAAGACTCACTCCAGCTGTTGACTACCTGTGGTAAAAAGACAAGGCCAGTCTCTTTTTTTACCAGTTTGAGGTAGTCGGAAACAATACCGATATAGTTTCCTTTTTTATCAAAGGCTTCAAATGGCAACCAGTTAGGGTCCCCGGTAAAAGAAACTTCTTTATGTTGTACAATCCATTCTTTTTCAACCTTGCTTAAATCTAAGTTTAAGTTATTGGCAAGCAGGGTAGATGAGAGGAAAAACAAAAAAAACAGATATTTCATATATAGGCCTTTAAAAATCAAAGATATCATCCATGTCTTCTACTGCGGTGTCATCGCTGATAAAGACAGCACGGATCATCTGTACATTACTGCTGATAGAACTGTTGAGGAAGTCGACCGATGGTGCGCCGGTATGAAAGATCATCTCTTTCCACATCAGTAGATCATTGATAAATGAAGTCATCATCTGGGAAAGGTCCTTGCTCATTTCCAAAAATGGCTCAGCATACTCATCTAAAAGAGCAGAAAAATCGTTTAGCGATGCTGATATCTCATAAGCATCTTTTGAAATACTCAAGATTGTCGCAAGTTTTTTAATATACTCATTCATCGTATCAATATCACCTATCTCAAGAGAAGATGAACCCATCATCATTATCTCTGTCTGCAGTTTTGAAACGACATAGTCAAACTCTTCAAGTGCATCTTCATCAAGAATATCATAGGTCTGCAGTGTGTCTTTGATCATTGTGACAGAAGGAAAGGTCGCAACAATCTCAGTCTCTTTCTTGGAAGGCTCTGATATTAGAGATACCTGCGTTTCTTCATTCGTCATTCTAGGTAAGATAAATGAAAGCAAGTCTCCTTTTACCTCATAAATAGCATCTGAACAGTACTTTTCGACCATCTGCTTTATGGTTCCCTCTGGTAAAAGCTTCATATTGTCCATGGTAAAATAAAAATTGTGCTCGTCTTCTTCAAGGTAGATATGACACTTATATGCTTTTTGAAGTTGAAAGGTTCCCATACGAAATAAAAAACGTACAAAATCGCTTAGGTGTTCGATATGGTTTTGAAACTCCAATCGCACCAGCATAGTCTCCCAAAACTGAGCCAGTTCGTCATCATTAGTTAGAAAAAACTTGACTTGATAACTATAAACACTGTGCGTGAAAATATTGACGGCTCGTGTCTGATAACCAATGGAATTACGTGAGTTGATAAGTTTAGTATAATTGTTCAAACGACTCAGCATAATGGCAGAACTAAAAGGTTTTAATACATAGTCCTCTGCTCCGGCTTGCAGTGCCTTCGTTTTTATAGCTTCGTCATTTTCAGATGAGATTACGATGATCATTATAGAAGAATGCTCTTTTTTAATGATGCTTGTTGCTTCTACACCATCCATTACAGGCATAATAATATCCATAAATACAAGGTCGATAGCGTGTGTATCGCAAATATCTACCCCTTCCTGACCATTTTGGGCATGAAATACTTCTACTTCAACCTCATATTTTCGGCTAAACTGTTTAATGAGACGTTCGAGCATCTCGCGATTATCACTTAGGTCGTCTACAATCAGTATTTTCATTGTCTATCCTCACTATTTTTAAATATCATGCTAAACTCAGCTCCAAGTTCATTATTGCACACACTCATGTTTCCATGCATGTTTTCTTCGACAATCATCTTTGACATATACAGACCAATCCCTGTTCCTTTTCCCTCTTCCTTAGTTGTATAATAAGGCTCAAATATACGGTCGATGATGGCTTCAGGGATTCCTCCGGCATTGTCTTTTACTTGAAAGATGACCTCTTTTTTGTCCTGTTTTCCTGTGATAAAGATAGTCTTGTCTTCAATCTGATTTTCAATCAATGCATCCTTCGAGTTATTTATAAGATTGATGATAACTTGTGCAAACTCATTTTTAAATCCATAGATTTTACAACAGGGCTGATCAATATAAATATTAACAGAGATATTATACTCTTCTAGACCTGCGTCTAGAAGTACCATAACATCATCAACAACATCTTTTAGACCAAAAACCTCTTTGTTCTTATCAGGTTTGAAAAAGTCTCTAAAGTCATCAATAGTTGTAGACATATTATTGATAATGGTGACGGCCTTTTGTACATTTTCTTCAAGAGCTTCTTGAGTAAGCTTTCCTCGTTTTGAAAAGATCTCTATTTTTTGAATAAGCAAGCCAAGTGCATTTAAGGGCTGTCTCCATTGGTGGGCAATATTTCCGATCATCTCTCCCATAGAAGCCATTCTGCTTTGTTGTATCAGTATCTTATTTTGTTCATGCTGCTCATTAATCGCCTTGCCAACAAGTTCTTCCATCGTGTTTTTGTACGAGTGCATATCTATAGCCATAGAGTTAAAGGTATGGATAACTTGAGTGAGTTCATCTTCACCTTTACTCTTTACATAAACATTAAAGTCACCATCGGATAGTTTCAAACTGGCTTTATGCAAAGCACTTAAGCGTTTGAAGACAAGAAAATAAAGCAGTAGCGAAAAGACTGAGACCATCACAGTAATGATAACGATATTGGTAGCAGCTGTATACAAGATACTATCTTTACTCTGTGCATACTCTTTAGAAACATCAAAAACTAAATGTATGACACCAGTTTGTCTAGAAAGAATCTCTCCTTTTTGAACAGGAAGGTCTATTGGAAAATAACCGATGATATGTTTCTCTTTCTCTTCATAGACGATATGCGAAAATTGATCTTGAATGACTTTTTTTGCAATACTCTTGTTTATGGTATTTTTATTTTCATTTTCTTGTGAGGCAATGTATCTGGAAAATTGCAGCTCAAAATTTTGGTCGTAGACTTCGACTTGATCAAGCGTATCTGCCATATAAGGGGCAGTGAGGCTTATCATTTTGGGCTCGGAAAAACCATATGATTTGGCTTCATAGGTGATACGACTTGCTAATCTGTTACCGACAATCTTAGCTTGCGTTGATGTGTTTCTAATCATTCTTGCATACTCACTGTTCATGTTTAAGTATGTTTGAAAGATGATGAGGATAAACCCCGTTATAAATATCAATAAAGGAAGAAGGAATTTTAAGGCTATATTCATCTTTATTCCTGAACCATCTCAATAATACGGCTGTCTAAAAGAGGTTTTACCTTGATTTCTTTCTGTAGACTTCCTTTGATATACATAAGCTCTGAAAGGCGTTGCATAGGGGTTAAAAGTGATTGTTTTTCGCCGAGCATCTTTAGGTTTTCTACTGTAGAAGGGATGATAAGGTTTTCATATCCTTTTTGAAACTCTTCTACAGTGGTTGCTTCATGTTGCGACATCTCTTTCAGGGCTTCTGGATAGTTGGCCTTGATATATGTTAATGATCTAAACCAACCCTTGGTTAAGTTTTTTAAATCCTGTGATCTTGATCGTATGGTCCTATCATTGGTGACCAAGACATCTACGATCTCGTTTGGTATCTGTGAACTATCAAAAATAACATGTGCACCAGCCTTAATAAGCAATGATTGTGATGGCTCATAGGTCACAGCTGCATCAATCTCATTTGCAAGAAAAGCCTGTTCTTGCATATTTATCTCTACGGGTTTGAATGTGATGTCTGATAGCTTAATATCACTTTTTGCAAAGTCAAGGGCTCTGTTCACAACATAATCACCCAAGGCACTACCTTCTACTCCCAGACGTTTGCCTTTTAGATCATCAAGGGTTTTGATCTCTTTGTTTGCCACAATAGAATCTGCGCCATTAGAGATATCAAGGATTAAAAAGATT
>Ga0316204_10005731_pt1 | contig 20075 bp, 14 predicted proteins | sample 6monrhotite_MG_2_FD_205661 | JGI IMG/M metagenome (GOLD analysis project Ga0316204, IMG submission 205661) | Microbial mat bacterial communities from mineral coupon in-situ incubated in ocean water Damariscotta River, Maine, United States -... | ecosystem: Environmental > Aquatic > Marine >...
TTGGTCTCGGACACGGGTACCGCTTCGCCGCCACCGGGCGGTGCGCCCTGGATGTCACGTCGTACGACCGACCAGGCGCCGGTTTTGGGAAATTTTGGCACGCCGCGCACGGTGGCCACGAAAAGCGGGGTTCCGGCATCGTCGGCCAGCCCCACCTCGATCCGGCGGGCGCGGAACGGCATCTGGCTGGCACCGAAATCCAGCCAGGCGTCGATGGGGCCACCGATAGGCCCTTGCGCCTCGATCAACTGTTTCAATGCATCAGCCGAGGCGGGGTCCCCGCTGGGCGCCGTCTGTAGCCAGCCCAGCAGACCAATCGCTTGCGTCGGACCGTTGGCAAGACCTTCCATTTTCAGTTCGGCATCGAAATAGTAAGGCACCATCGTCGCGCTGGCACCGTCCGAAAACTGGATGCCGGGCGCGGGACGGATCGAGCGGATGCCGAAGAGCCCTTTAAAGAGACCTGAGTCGAATGCATAGGGTGCGACCTTGGGCTGCGCGCCGCCACCAGTGGTGTAGTAACGGTAGTCGAGGAGACCGGGCGACGTCGCCTGCCAGCCTGTGTCGCGGCGGATCACGCCGCCACCTGATTTGCGCTCAACGATTACCGAGCGGGTGACGCGGATGCCCCAGGGATGCAGGACGCTGGCGACTTTGATAATCTCCAGCGCGGTACGTCCGACAACAACTTCGAATTGGGTCTTTGATGTCGCGGCGAACAGCGCCAGCGGGTCTTCCCACTTGCTGAAATTCGATCCGCCATAGCCTGACAGATCAAACCGCGTGACGGGAACCTTTGGGTTGGCCGTCATATCGTTGTTGAAAATCGTCTCGACATCGCCCATCGGGTCGCCGGTGCTGGACAAAACCGACAGGCCCAGCGGTGCGCCGGTGGGCAGATCGACACCGTTAATCAGTTGCCGGGTCAGTCCGGCGAAATAGGGTGACATGCTGCCATCATCGGCCCCTCCGCCCTCGGCTTTTGCGGTGATCTGGATGCCGCCGAGGGCGTTCTCATCGGGGAATTCCGGACGGGACAATTCGTAAAGGTCGGCCGCGCGCCCTGGTTTGTTCTGCGGATTGACTGTCGCCACCGTCACCAAGCCAAAGGGCAGAGTGGTTCGGAATGTGACCTCGGTGCCATCGTCGAATGCGTCGCGGGTGCCATTCAGCACATCCTCGGGAATCACCGGAGCGAGCTTCTGCCACTGAGCGCCCAGCACGGTCGCGCCGCCATCAGTCGCCGAGGCCAGCGGCGTGGGGAACCAGCCAAGTGTCAGGATATCCTGATCTTCATCGAGTGTGCGCACCGGCTCCCACTGAATCTGCGGTAGGGTGACAAGGCGCAGCGCCTGGACAGGGGAATGCACCTCCAACGCCTGGACAGGAAAGTTCGATAGTTCTGGCGGCACCGTCGAGCCCACGGACCCCGGAATGCTCGTGCCGCCGACATTGATCATTTCCCGCTTCGTTTTTGCTCCCCACAGCGCCACCCCCAGAAGATCCTGGTTGGTCGATACGTCCAGCAGGAAGATCGGCGGTGTGGGGCCCAGAACCTTGTTCGTGTAGCCGTCAATGGCGTTGACCGCGTTCTTGTTTTTGCGCTCGGCTGCCGCAACGCGCTTGCCGCGCGCGCGGGACTCGCGCGTCTGGGCGGCGTGCCATTTGCCCAGATCCTCTTCGGTCAGATGACGTGTGTGCTGTGCGGTCTGGGTCAGGCCGGTATCGGGGTTGAGATCGGTCTGCGCCATTGGTACCGGTTTGACGTCCGACGCAGGCTTGTCGCAAACAATGGGGGCACCAAGCTGACCCGCAAAACTGGTGGTAACATTGGGTGGCGATGTCCAGGCGACTTTGGCGGCCAACAGTGCGCGTGGGTTTCTGATCGCGGGGCGGCAGAGCTGGAAATTTCCGACATAAGGATCAGGCAAGGTCGGCGTCCAGGCAAAAACGCCGAAGAGCACATGCAGCGCCCCGCTGTCGATCAACCTGCGCTCGGTCAGAGTGCCTTGCGCCATTAAAAGCGCGGCCCGCGTTGCCCAGCACAGCGCATTGCGCAGCGCCAACTGATTTTCGGGTGCGTCGTTGTCCACCAACGCTACCAAGGTGATCTGGACTTTTCCGTTGCCGGGCATGTGCTGATGCATCGTGCCCAGCGTTGTGGGCGTGCGCACTGGCCTGCCGCTGGTTTGCACCGGGCGATCCAGCACCACCCTGGCCGAACCCGTTGTCAGCAGATCCTCTCCTCGCTCCGTATCGCAGCGGTGATAAAAAAGAAAGGTGTCGTCATAACTGTGTCGCCAGGGCGCACGGTGGCCCGAGGCGTCATTAAGCTCCCACAGCCGGTAGTCGGTGCGGATCGGCTCGTCGAGCGCAGGCACAGTGGCGGAGAACAGCGTGACGCCGGAAGCGTTGATACCCATCCAGCCCTTGATGACATGGAACCGTTCGTCCGGAGCGTACCAGCGCGCCTGCAGCTCTTCCAGCGCCAACCACCAGCTCGGTGAAACCAGCGCAGGCCCCAGAATCGCGGGATCAGCGACGACCACGGGCAGGCCCAGACCGGCCTCGGTTATCTGAGCGGTACCCTGGAAATGCCCCAGATCTGAAGCAATAGCGTCTGCGTCGAATTCCTTCGGCTTGACCGAAACGCCGAGTAGCAGCGTCCAGAGTGGCGCGATGTAGTCCGTCGTGCCGGTAGCATTTTTGAACTCGAACGCCTGACCCCAGGCCTCGGCCTTGCCCCCGCCTGTCTCAATGACCAGGCCGCCAGGGCCGAATCTCAAGGTCAGCTCAGGCAGGGTGACTGAGGATTTCGCATTGCAGCCGGTTTCCGATAGGTTGGCCGTCCCTGGGTCGAGTATCAAGGTCAGGGTTGCTTCCGCCGGGGCTGCGATTTCGACTTCGCCGGTGGCGACATTGACAATGTTGGGCAGGGTCAGCTTGCCATCCTTGACCGTGATCCCAACATAGGCACCCGTGGGCAGATCGCCGCTCAGGAGATCGCCGCGGATCCAGATTGTACCTTCCTGCAGATCGAGCGTCAGCGGGCGGCCCGGACCCGAGAATATCGGCCGACGTGCGCTGGTCATCACGAAGGCAGGAGTCGATGCGCCGGTCTCGGTCACTACGAACCGACGGGTGGGGCGGTAGAACTCGAACCAAACTCGACCACCATCGACGACGAACGGGCCCAGCCGTTCAGCGCCACCAAGAGCAGAGAGGGGCCCGGCGATGCGCCCCTCGATCAGGTTCTCGCGTTCATCGACCCGCATCATTCGCAGTGGGGGTGTACGGCGATCCGCGCCGGTCAGGCGGGCACCGCTGACAATCTCGCGGTCTTCCTCAGGCACCTCCAGCCGCGTCAGGCGGGACAGAAGCGTTTCGACGCCAGCATCGGGAGTAGCTTCCAGCGCTGCGGCCACCAAGCCATGCAGCCGTGCCAGGGTCGCTTCGTCTGCATCGACGATATCCTGGGTCAGCCGTGCCACGGCATCGAGATGTTTGTCGTCGTAGAGAAATTTCGTCATCCGACTCCTCCCTGAGATGTCTGTGTTCAGACCAGAAGCATCGCCGTTAACCCTGAGCCGGGGCTGTAGGAACGGGTAAAAACGGACGAATGCACTTGTACATATACTTATAGTTAATCCCGCCCCTGAATGCAATGTCGGTTCAAAATCCTTCCTCTCCGAGTTACATCAGTATCTACACAAGTTCTGATATTCTTCGTGTCTGACAAAAAATGCTAAAAGGTGTTGATCTCCGTTTGGGGCGGCGTTACCAACAACTTGTGAAAGAGCATGCTAACTTAACAAAAACATTGGCGGCAAGTTTACGTGCGTTATCCACAGAAAGTAAATCCGGCTTTGCCAGTACACAGGCCGCCTTGATTATGTTGAGACCCGCGAAATTTTCCAAGCACTTGAAGTTTCTATGCAGAGGTTGAACAGCTTGCATGAAAAAAAATACGGTAACGGTAATGGAATACTGATCGATTTTTGAGGCTTAACGGTTTGATTAACGAGCCCCTCCCCCTATCTCATCATCTATTTTACAGCTAGACTTCAGCCAAACCATTAAGTGATTATCACATTGAATAAATTAATTTTTTTATTGATGGGGTGGTTATACCTCCCTTGCGCCTATAGCCAACCTTCTATTTCAAAAAACCGTTTATGGATGGAAGAGCCTAGAGAGTTATTGGGTATATTTACCCCGTGAAGAAGAACAAAACCAAATTATTGCTCGCCTCAAAGAGCAAGAAACAGATGAAAACACATAACCAAGCGCTCCACCCAACCAAAAACCGCGATACTGTTTTCGTCGGGTGAGCTTGGTCGTTATGTGCTGCCCCCGGTATTCAAGTTATTTTAAAATTAGGCTACTAAAATGGAGACAAGCATGGCTTTTTATTTACGGTTTATGATCATTCCAATTTTTATAGCGTCAACTAGCATGCTTGCATACAGTGTTGGCGTTACCGCTGAAGAAAGACGGTCGCCGGAAAACGAAAAGAAAAACTCAACCAGCATGACAAATAAGGCGATGGATGAAATCATCCGCCGCATTGCTAAAGATATTGAAGGTGGTCAAGGTTTTTGGCGATTTCATATACAGAATAAGCAGATAATAGTGATAACAGATGACAAAGCGGATCGCATGCGCATTATGACGCCAATCATTGAAGCAGAGAAACTGGATTCTGCTCAGTTACTACGCCTGATGCAAGCAAATTTTGATTCAGCACTTGACGCGCGTTATTCCATTGCGAAGAATGTGTTATGGGGCACTTTTCTACATCCATTTCAATCATTGGGTGATCGCGAGTTTTTGTCCGGCCTTGGGCAAGTTGTAAATCTGGCCAATACTTACGGGAGCACTTATAGCTCGGGAGCAATAATCTTCCGTGGCGGCGATAGTGATAGTTTACGTGAACGTGAATTGATTGATGATTTAATTAATAAGGGATTGGCTATCTAAGGACACAATTTGGAAACAATCACATCAACCTGAATAATTGCCAAACGAAGTTTACTAACATCAGAACTAGCAAAAATCGATTTGTTTTGTAGTCATTGTAAAACGTTTATGCATAATTACGCGAGATCATAAGCACACAACTAAACGCGGCGTTATGCGTTTAGGAGAAATACTAAGTGAATATAAAGCCCGAAGAAATTATTGACTATTGGTTCTCTGATAGAATTAAAAATCAATGGTTTTCCTCTACACCGGAATTAGATAAAGAAATTCTAGAAAGGTATGAAGCTTTATGGGAAAAAGCAGCTAGAGGTGAATTAGATGAATGGAGCAAAAGCTCAACTGGGAGCCTTGCTCTGATCATAGTGCTTGATCAACTTCCCCTAAATATGTTTAGGAACCAGGCCAAAAGTTTTAGCACGGAGAAAAAAGCACTAGAGATATCGCACAACGCAATAAAAAATAAGTTAGATCAAAAAATAGACAAGGACAAACTATCATTTCTGTATATGCCATTTATGCATAGTGAGGACATTGATAGTCAAGATATGTCAGTAAAGCTATATAAGGAAAACAGCCTGGTAAATAGTATAAAATATGCGGAACACCACAGGGACATTATTAGAAAATATGGGCGTTTTCCACATCGTAATAAATTATTATCGAGAGAAAATACTGAGGAAGAGGAAGCCTATCTTGCATCTGACTCTGCCTTTAAGGGTTAGAAAACGCATAACCAAGCATTCCAGCTGAACCAGCCAACAGCGGCTTTTTTTAATTTAGCGGTAAATTGAAATTATTGTGTCCTTGGGCGGTTCAGTGTTGAGCCGTCCGCTTACTAAAGAAAATAAGGTTTTGAACTATGTTCAAAGATAAGGAGGCTCTTCTGCTAGATATGAATAGTACCTTCATGTTTGGAGAAGATAGGTTTGGAGAGGAAGAGGATTACTCAGAGTATTATCGGACCATTGGTGGTAAATTGTCTGCTGACCACGTTAATGACATAATTAATCATATATATGAGTACCTGGGACATAGATATCCAACAGAGAATTATAGGCATTGTTTCCCGACGATTGAGGAAACAATTGAATTTAGTGTAAATATTGAGATATCGACTCATGAAAAAGAAAAAATAATTGAGACCTTTGCGTTTCACGAGCATGGAGTAATACCTGAAGAATACGTATCAGCCCTAAAACAACTACATGATAATTTTACATTGTCATTAGTTGTAGATATTTGGGCACCAAAAGATATGTGGCTAACAACTTTTAGAAATTTAGGTATCTGGGAATTATTCACGGCATATTCATTTTCATCAGATCATGGGATGGTTAAGCCTTCACCAAAACCCTTTGAAATCGTTATAAAAAAGTTAAACATCCCCAAAAAAAAATGTCTTGTTATTGGTGATTCGCTGAGGCGTGACCTAGGTGGTTCTTTGGCGGCAGGAATTGACTGTGTACTTGTTGGCGGAGCAACAAATGAGAGGGCTTTTGCTTCTTACTCCTCTCTTTTACACTTTAATGAAGATATTCAATCATGCAGCTAACAACTAATCGTAGTACTTGAGTTTAGAGAACTGATGGAAAAAGTTATTATACTTGTTGATGTCCAGAATATTTACTACACAACAAAGCAAGCTCACAATTGCAATTTCGACTACAACGAGTTTTGGGTAGAAGTTACGAAAAATCGAAAGGTCATGAAAGCTATTGCCTATACCACTGATCGAGGCGATGAAAAACAAAGGCAATTTCAAAATATCCTTAGAGCTATAGGGTTCGAGGTAAAGCTAAAGCCATATATACAAAGATCAGATGGTTCTGCCAAAGGCGATTGGGATGTTGGGATAACCCTTGATGCTATGGAATACGCGAAAGGAGCAGATGTCGTGGTATTAGCCTCAGGTGATGGCGATTTCGACTTGCTAGTACATAAAATTCGAACGGATTACAAAGCTCAGGTAGAGGTCTATGGCGTTCCTCGACTTACAGCCAACTCATTAATCAAAGCAGCATCTAAATATGTACCCATCGAAAACAAATTACTATTAAGAGCGGCAAAATGCTGAGTGCTCGCTTTCAGGCAGTTTATACATTAAAAAGAGGGACATTAAATAACGATCAGTCAGAAAAGAAAATATCTCCAAAATACGCCGTAGCCGCTTGCCCGGTATTGTCGCCATCTACCATTACGGCAATAGCATCAATTTTTTTCACGTCTTCAGCAAAGAATTTTTTCAGGTCTTCGCGCACATTGCGGCGTTCTGTCACCCATTGCCCAAGTTGTTTTTCGCCCGAACGCACGGCAAGCATTTTTGCATTACCGGTGTAAGCGTTGGGCCATTCACTCCCTGTGGGCTGGTTGCTCGACCATACATAGTTAATCGCTTTGGTCTTCCAGAAGAACACGCCGCCGGATACGACGACATAAATGCGTGCGGGATAATCATCGCCGTTTTTGCTGTGTTCGTTGTTATCTTTGAACAGGTTTTGCACTTGCCATGACCAGTTGAGGTACGGCGTTTTCGTCAAATCAATATTAACTTCCTTGAACAGCCCCGAGGCCTGCCCTTGCGTGCTGGCACGTAATACCTGTTGCCCATTTTTTAAGTCATTGCTGTTGATGCCTGTCGCTTTTGCATCCACAAAACCATATTGACTGTTACCTTCAAATGACTTCTCTTCCCAGTCAGCCAGATCAGCCTCACTGAAATTAGCAACCTTGTTGACCACTTCGGCAAACGACAAGGCGGGCATCAGCAGTATTGCTATAAATAATGATGCCTGTAAAAAGGCCGGGGAGTACATATCATCTTTTCTCAGGTATTGCTTTCAGCCAGCGTCGGATAATGTGCGGGATAGGGTAACTGTGCCACACCACTGTCCACCGCAGCCTTGGCAACCGCTGATGCTACAAATTCCAGCAAGCGCGGATGAAACGGTTTGGGAATAATATAATCCGGGCCAAAGGTCATGCTTTCCACACCGTAGGCTTTGCATACTTCAGCGGGTACCGGCTCATGGGTCAGTTTTTGCAGGGCATGCACAGCGGCAATCATCATGTCTTCATTGATGCGTCGTGCGCGTACGTCCAGTGCTCCACGAAAGATAAACGGAAAGCCCAGCACATTATTTACCTGATTCGGATGGTCACTACGCCCTGTGGCCATGATCATGTCATCACGCAGACGATGAGCCAGTTCGGGCTCAATTTCCGGGTCCGGGTTGGATAGCGCAAATACAATCGGTTGTGCTGCCATAGCCATTAGTGCTGCCTCGTCTAACAGGTTGGCACCGGAAACGCCGATAAACACATCCGCTCCGCTCATGGCTTCAAGCAAGGTGTTTTTACTGGTGTCTTCACTGGCGAAAGACCATTTGTATGGATTCAGCCCTTTGCGGTCGGTGTGAATCACCCCTTTGCGATCCAGCATGAGAATGTTATTCCGGTGTGCGCCAAGCGACACTAAAAGCCGCATGGAGGCAATGCCCGCTGAACCCGCGCCAAGACAGACAATTTTTGCGGTATCGAGTTTCTTACCTTGAATCTGCAACGCATTGAGCAGACCTGCTGCCACGATAATGGCGGTACCATGCTGGTCATCATGAAACACAGGAATATCCAGCTGATCGATGAGCGTCTGTTCAATTTCAAAACAGCGCGGTGCCGCAATGTCTTCCAGGTTGATGCCGCCAAACGTGGGCGCTATACCTGCCACGGTGCTGATGAATTCGGCAGTGGAGGCAGCATCCACTTCGATATCAAACACATCAACATCGGCAAACTTTTTAAACAACACGGCCTTGCCTTCCATTACAGGTTTGGCCGCCAGTGCGCCGGTATTACCCAGCCCCAGCACTGCACTACCATCAGTCACCACCGCGACCAGATTACCCTTGGCGGTGTATTGATACGCCGCATCAGGGTTTTCAGCGATGGCCCGCACTGGCTCTGCCACACCTGGCGTATACGCCAGCGTCAGCTCCTGTTGAGTATCACAGGGCTTGGTAATTTCGATAGCAATCTTGCCGGGACGTTTACCTGCCTGATTGGCAACATTAATCCCCGCATGATAATCCAGCGCCTTTTGTTTCATGTCTTCGCTCATAGTATGTCCGTTTTTTTGTTTTATGATTATGGCGCCCTTCGTCAGACCCGCCTCTTTGTAGAATGTTACGGCACGATTTCCAAGCTGGCCGGATGCCGCAGCCGCATCACCAACTGTTTTTTGTACGGTGATAACCAGCCTCGCACGATAATATTTTTGCCGCGCAAAGAGTGTAGCTGTCTGTCGCCAAACCATTCCAGGTCTGTGCGCGCAATACGCACCGCCACGCCCTCGCGCGGCCCTTCGCCCGGGCGTGGTTGAAAATTCAACCACAGCGAACGTTGGCTTTCCCCCACCCGCAGCACACGGCCTCGAATAATGCGAAACCCTCGCGCATCCCGTGAAAGCTCTCTCACCGGAACAGGGCGATAAATATTCTGCCACACACCCTTCCCGGCTTCGCGTGCTTTGTCTTCCGCCGCTCGATAGCAATCAAATTGCATCACATTAGGTGGCACCACGATGTGTGCAGCCAGACCTTCCATCAATAAGGCTGCCTCAACACTTTTGCCATTGGGCAAATAAACATGCGCCAGCAGGCGCTCGTAACGATCCTGCCTTTCCCGGTCAAAACGCAACCCCACTGTGGCGTTTTTGCCCAACAGCGATTGCAGGGCTTTGCGTGCTGCTTTGGCCAGTGGCTCGGACGGCCTGTCTTTGCGTCCGATCTCCGGGGTGTTAATGCCGATCAAGCGTACCAAGCGCCCATTGCGCAGTCGCAAGGTATCTCCATCAACCACCTGAGCCACCGCAACAGTCTCATCCACAGCACCGGCAACACAGTCTGCCTGCCCAGCCTGTGTTGCCATTGCTGGCGCACTGAGGGTGGCAAAATAAAACAGCAGACAAACAAAAAGGGCGCCCTGCGGGGACGCCCTTTTTTTGCTGATTTTTTTACGCCATTTGCCGCTGCTTTTGCTACAGCAAAAATTGTGCGCCTGTTTCGTGTGACGGTGCGCGCGAATCAGCAATGCGAGCTTTATTTCGCGCCATATTTCTGGCGGAACTTGTCGACACGACCACCGGTGTCCACAATTTTCTGCTTGCCGGTGTAAAACGGGTGACACGCGGAGCAAACATCCAGAAGCAATTCTTTATCCAGTGCCAGCGTGGAATGGGTTTCAAAGGTATTCCCGCAGCTGCATTTCACTTTGATTTCGTGGTAAGCAGGGTGAGTTTCCGACTTCATGCTATCAACCTCAAATCTGTTCAATATGAGCGCCCTGTGGACAAACCACGTTGAGGGAACGCTTGAGAGCCGCGTATTCTAAGGGACTTTTGTTGGCACAGCAAGCGCGTACGAAGCGGTATTTTCATAATTCATTCAGCAAGCCACTCATGAAAAATTTGATGGAGAACTCCCCCCCTTCCCCTCTTTCCGGTAAACGGACTGAAGCGGCGGATTGTATGGGCCAAACTTACTTGAAGTGGTTTACCCGGATGTTTCCACGAACACCATCGTATTGCTCCCACACGGCGATAGCATTACCGCTATTATCCAGCACGATTTGCGGTCTGAATGCATCCCCTGCGTTATCGGTTTCGATCAATTCGGCGCTGCCCCAACTTGACCCATCAAATCGGTTTACCCTGATATTATAGCGAGCGCCACCCTTTTGAGCCCATACCGCAAAGGCCTTGTCACGGCTGTCGAACGCAATTTGGGGTCCGAAGGCGCTCCCTGCGTTATCGGTCTCAATCAGTCCGGCGACACCCCAGCCTGTCCCATTAAATCGGTTTGCCCAGATGTTGGTGCGTGTACCATCGTATTGTCCCCACAACGCAAGGGCATTGCCGTTGCTATCAATCGCGATTTGAGGGCTAAAGGCATCCTCTTCATTATCGGTTTCAATTTGTTCGGCGCTGCCCCAGCGGGCCCCGTTAAACCGGTTTGCCCGGATGTTATAGCGGACACCATCGTTTTGGGCCCACACCGCGAGGGCGTTGCCGTTGCTGTCAAACGCGATTTGCGGCCACAAGGCATCCCCGGCGTTATCAGTCTCGATCAATTCGGCAGTACCCCAATTTGACCCGTCAAACCGGTTTGCCTGGATGTTAGTACGGGTGCCATCGTCTTGCGCCCACACCGCGAGAGCATTGCCGTTGCTGTCAAGCGCGATTTGCGGCCACAAGGCATCCCCGGCGTTATCAGTCTCGATCAATTCGGCAGTACCCCAATTTGACCCGTTAAACCGGTTTGCCTGGATGTTATAGCGAACACCATTCTTTTGGACCCATACCGCGAGGGCATTGCCGTTGCTATCAAACGCGATTTGCGGCCACAAGGCATCCCCGGCGTTATCAGTTTCGAGCAATTCGGCGCTACCCCAGCTTGACCCGTTAAATCGGTTTACCTGGATGTTAGTACGGGTGCCATCGTCTTGCGCCCACACCGCGAGGGCATTACCGCTGTTATCAAACGCAACTTGGGGCCAGAATACATCCCCATTGTTGGTCTCAATTTGTTCTGCGGTGCCCCAATCTGCCCCATTAAACCGGTTTGCCCAGATGTTGGTGCTAGCCCCCGCCTTTTGGACCCACACCACAAGAGCATTACCGCTGTTGTCCACGGCAATCTGGGGCCAAATTGCAGCCTTCGCATTGTCAACGCCAATCCGTGCAGCGACACCCCAGGCTGGTCCACTAAGCTGGCTTACCTGGATGTAAGGGGCGTCGTCTTGGTTCAACTCCGCGAAAGCAGCATTACCATTACCCTCCGGTGTGATCTGACGACTGAGTGCACTGCCTTCGTTGTTGCTCTCAATCTGTTCGATACTTGTCCGATTTCCTTCGGTGATCATGCCTGCCGAGTTTCTTCCCTCATCACATGCAGACAACAGGAATAAGGATATCAGTAGCAGTAGCAGTAGATGTAAATGTAGATTCCACCGAGAAAGTGTTGTTGTATGCTTGTCCATTTTAATTCAATCCCCCTCCTGGAGTTTGCCTACCACAAATTCTATAACCGTAGCGCTTGAGATTTCGGCTTTTAGTGTGCGCCATATTCATTTCGTGGCGAGGCGAAATGACGAGCAATAACCGGACTATTACGAGGAATTTCAACGCCGCCATGGAATGAAGAGGGCGTGCAATAAAACCTAAATCTCAATCGCTACGGGTATAGTTATAAATACACCACGCTTGCCCATAAAGCTAACATCATCTAGACATAAATTTTTCCAAACGCTCTGAAATCCAACAGCTTGTATAAGCATTGATCAGGAGGACATTACCCTTCTTTTAATATGAATTTTAATTTGTGTCACATGAAGCGTTTGCAAGATTACTGAAGTGGTTTTGCAAGGCAAAAACGGTGAAAAGTACGGCTTATATAGAGCTTATCCTTTCACAACCCCGCACTTAAACCTGTTTTTTAACTTTCTCAGAGAACACGCTAAAGGGCTTGCAAGCACGCCACTGATTTCTGCGCTATTTTATTTGGCAGTTGGCTTTCTATCAATGGTTGCTATTGGAGGCAATGCGTATGATGTTTATGACATTCAGGCTTTTAATATGCACCTTATTCATTTTATAGCCAAATGCAATAACAGGTAGCAATCGGACTGTTTGCAGGGAATTTCAAGCTTCTGCGTTACTCTATTTTTTAATACGATGGGTATAGCAATCCCTCACACCGGGTTGTCGATGTCCACAAACTCCACTTCCAACCCGAAACGCGCGGCAAGGTGTGTACCCAGAGCCTGCACTCCGCCACGCTCCGTGGCATGATGACCTGCACTGAAAAAATGCAGGCCCAGCTCGCGGGCCACATGCACCGTTTGCTCGGAAATTTCCCCCGTCACAAAGGCATCCACACCCAGCGCAGCGGCTTGTTCAAGGTAAGACTGCGCAGCTCCGGTACACCAGGCAACGGTATGAATATCACTGGTGGCCCCAGCGATGTGCAGCGCCTCACGACCCAACTTGCAGGCCAGCAATTCGCCAAAAGCTTCGGCGCTCACAGCCGATACCAACCGGCCGTATTGGCCAATAGCTGGGCCACTACTCTCGCTCCCAAAAGTGCCTTCTATCTGTAGGCCCAGCAATTTCGCCAGTTGCGTGTTATTACCCAGTTCCGGATGTGCGTCCAGTGGCAGATGGTAGGCCAGCAAATTGATATCAGCAGCCAGCAAAGCACCGAGACGCTGCTTTTTCATACCAACAATGCAAGCCTCCTCCCCCTTCCAGAAATACCCGTGATGCACCAACAGTGCATCTGCTCCATGTCTCACTGCCGCGTCCACTAAAGCCTGGCAAGCAGTGACCCCGGTCATTATTTTTTTTATTTCGGCACGGCCCTCCACTTGTAAACCATTGGGTGCATAGTCGGCAAAGGCTTGTACATTAAGTATTTCCGCCAGATACCTCAATAATTCATCGCGTTGTATCATTGCTTGTTTCCTGTTTTTACCTGATGGCCTCATCATAATCCGAAAACCCGAAGCTGGGGAGCCGTGGTATTCTTTCGCGCTATGAAAAAAACCAACCCTTACCTGTTTGTATTCAAAGCCATTGTCGCCGGGCTGGCTGCGGCCTTTGTGGTTCTACTGCTGCGCCCCGACCTGCTTGGCCAGCAACGTCCGGTGGTGGAACTTAAGCAAAGCCCGACAATCCGCAACGAAGCGGGGCCATTCGGTAACGGTCCGGTATCTTATGCGAAGGCCGTAGAGGCCGCTGCACCTGCTGTGGTCAACATATACACAACCAAAGTCATTACTGAACGAGTCAATCCGCTGTTACGTTATTTTTTTGGTGAGCAATACGTGCCTCGCCAACGTTTGGAAAATAACCTGGGCTCCGGCGTCATCGTCAGCGACCAGGGTTATATCCTTACCAACAATCACGTCATCGCCGGAGCTGCGGGTATCGAAGTGTTGCTACGCGATGGCCGTAGCGCCGAAGCAAAACTGGTAGGCACTGACCCGGAATCTGATATCGCCGTACTGAAAGTCGACCTCGATACTGTGCCCGTTATCACCTTCAACCTCACCAGCAGTATGCATGTGGGTGATGTGGTACTGGCCATCGGCAATCCTTTTGGCGTGGGGCAAACCGTCACCATGGGTATCATCAGCGCCACCGGCCGTGACCATATGGGCATCAACACCTTTGAGAACTTCATCCAGACTGACGCCGCCATCAACCCCGGCAATTCCGGCGGCGCGCTTATCGATGCCTATGGCAACCTGGTGGGTATCAATACAGCCATCTTTACCAAATCCGGTGGATCGCAAGGTATTGGTTTTGCCATTCCCATGAGCATCGCCCGCGACATTATGGAACAACTCATCGAAACCGGGCGTGTTTCGCGCGGCTGGCTGGGCGTGGAAACACAGGACATTACCCCGCAACTGGCCGAATCCTTTAACCTGCAAGACATCACCGGCATCATCATTGCGGGCATCCAGCGCGGCGGCCCTGCCGCGCGAGCCGGATTGCGTCCCGGCGACATTATCTTGTCTATCAATGGCGAACCGGCCAGCGACAGTAAAACCGCAATGAATCAAATTGCCCTCACTTCATCTGGCGAAAAGTTACGCCTGAAGGTTTTGCGCAATGGCCGTGAACTGGACGCCGAGGCCGTGGTCGGCGAGCGCCCACCACCGACTCGCCAACCACGTAATCGTAGTTAGGTGTGGGTAAACTTTATGGGAAGGTTCATCATTTTCATCATCCGAGCCAACAGGGATTATAAATAAGAAAAATAGAGGTTTCTAAAGCTCATGGGCGTTCCAACTAGCGAAGATAAAAAAGAAAGACAGGAGCCCACATTAAACGAGGCTAAAAAACGAATCAAAGAAAAGTCTAAAGAAATAAGAAAAAAATATTTTCCCCCAGTAGATAAGGATGAACCTCTAGGTATTCTCTCTGGTGGACCAGAGCATGTAGGTACGAATAAAAATAGTAATAAAACATAACACTTCGTCTGTGTGCAAGCCGTGTGCTTTGAACAATTATGATGATCTTTTATTACCAGAACTGATCTGCAAGATCAGCCGGATTTCGAGGTGTAGTGAAACCAATTGTCAACCGGCTTTTTATGGCATAGCAGCAGCGCGGGCCTGTTGCGTCCGAAAACGGCGAGAACAGTAGGAAGGCATTTGCTAGGCTTACCGAATGAATCTTGATCACGATGCCTGCTACCGCGCGATTGTAACGAGAGATACCCGTTTTGACGGTCGTCTGTATAAATGAGTGTTCACTTTCCAGCCGTTTAGCAAGCTCTCTTTAATGTCAGCTTTGCTTTTTTCCTAATGCCAACAAGTTTTTAAGAGGTGATTATAGCGTGCTCGCTATGTAGGAGTTTCTCATGCTCTGATTTTAGGATCATGGTGTGTTTTGACTCACGAAAGGAACCAACAAACTTGAACGCCGAAATTTCCAAAATCGCAGGAATCAATCCCGAACTGCTGCATCGCCCTGTTGAAATCCGGAGCAAGGTTGCTGATGAAGCTGAGATCATCCACAGCATAAGCAGTATGCTCACTTAAAGAAGGCAAAAGCTGGCGATGAACCGTCAGTGCCTGCAAACACTGTCGAATGAATCCAAAACAACAACGGAAACAAGACCGGCAACCGGGATAACCCCTGCCACCTGCCCGTGCCCAACCTGTAAAAAAGGCCAACTCCACGTGTGCTATAAAAATCCCGGCAACCCTGCTGTATGGACGATGACTTGATGATAAGACGGTAAACAACGAACACGACAAACCGTGAACGACGGGTTGCGACAAACTGACCTACGTGACGCCTTGCCGTCAGAAAATGTACGAATAATAAACAGCCCGGATAAACAGCAAACCTGAAAATGGTCAAGAAAACAGCATTATCAAACATGCATTCAGCCACAATGGCAATATGGCCCTTCGACAAGTCCCATTGCTTTCAATACAATCTCCATAAACCGCTGCCCTAGTAGCGACGGCATAGTCCAACAGACATTTTATACCTCATGCTGAACTGCGCACAGGGTATAAATGCTTAGACGTTAGCTGCAAAAAAGGAATGGAGGTCATTACAAATGGGATGGAAGGGTACAGTTCGCTCAATTGGGGCCGCCGTTCGCGCTGCTGAAAGAGATGCAAAGCGACGTCAGCGGGAGCTGGAAAAAAGGCAAAAGCAATATGAGAAGATGCAGGAGCTAGAGCAAGCTGCATATGAAGTAGAGGTATATGAAAACCATATAGATATCATTCAATCTCTACATAAAGAATGCAGCACTCCTATTGATTGGAAGAAAATAGTCTCTTCGAAAGAACCAGAAAAGCCACAAAAACTGGATAATAACGAGACACAAGCTCGCCTAAAGGCAAATAAATACAAGCCAGGTTTTATAGATAAAATTTTTAAACGTGAAGAAAAAAAGAGAAATGATTTTAACGATGATATTGAAAAAGCAATCGAAAAGGATTCTTCTCAGCACCAAGTAAGCCTATCGAAATGGGAGGAAGAGCTAAATGACTGGAAAGAGAGCGTAGGCGTCGCCCGTTCCCTGCTAAGTGGTATCGGAAAGGCGAAAATTGAAGTAATTGACAATCTAGATCCTTTTTCAGAAATCTCTAGCTTGGGTTCTAACTTGGCGGTTTCTGTCGGCGAAAGCGGAATTGTCGAAGCCACTATAAATGTTCACGGCGAAGAAATCGTTCCAAATGAAGTAAAAAGCTTGCTAAAAAGTGGCAAGCTAGCTGTTAAAAACATGCCAAAAGGAAAATTTAACGAAATTTTCCAAGACTATGTGTGTAGTTGTTCATTGAGGGTTGCAAACGAATTATTTTCAGCAATCCCAGACGATCTGGTTATTGTTACAGCGGTTGATGATTTGCTTAATACGAAAACTGGCCATCTTGAAGAGTCAGCAATATTGTCAGCTTGTATATCACGCCGAACGCTTCAGTCACTCAACATGGATTTTATTGATCCCTCAGATTCAATGAGTAATTTTATCCATAATATGAGCTTCAAGAAAACCAAAGGCTTTGAGTCTGTTTCTCGCGTCGAGCCAGGAATTTTAGAAAGTGCATAATTCAGTAATTAAAAATATCGGATTTTTCCTTACCGTACTTAAGCCATCATGCATAAGTAGAATTGTGAAAGACAATGAATGATGTGGCACAGAAAGACCTAACCCTTATTTTTTCAAACAGGAATATTTTTATGACGTCACGTCAGCTTGATAAATACCTTCCCAACAATGGATAGCTTCAGTGAGTGAAGTAAATTCACCGCCATTCCGCCCTGAAGCAATCACTCGTGAGTCCTTAGGGGTTGAGAATTTGGTGTTGCAAGGTGCGGATTTGCGCAACACGGATCTTAGCGGCGCGCAACAACTATTAAGTCGACAATTGGCAGGCACAGATCTGTCGGGAGCAGTACTGCCACCACACCTTCAACTGGATGAAAAATTGAGTCTAGTTGAAAATTTGTCCAAAAATGCGCGTAACATTTTTTTGTCCACCATTTTCGCCTGTATTTACTCCTGGCTCACTTTGGCTACCACCTCGGATATGGCCCTGATTGGCAATTCCGTCTCTTCAGCGTTGCCAATTATTAATACTGCGATTCCCATTGTCGGTTTTTATTGGATCGCACCGCTGTTGTTGTTGGGACTCTATTTTTACCTGCATCTATATTTGCAGCGTTTGTGGGATGTACTTGCCGAACTGCCGGCGGTTTTCCCGGATGGAAGTTCATTGGACAAAAAAATCTATCCATGGCTGCTGTCGGGCTTGGTGCGCAGCCACCTTAACCAGTTGAAACAACAACACCCTCGTTTTTCCCGTTTGCAAGTGGGGTTATCAATATTTCTGGCATGGTGGTTGGTGCCGATCACCTTTCTCGTTTTTTGGATTGGTTATTTTCCTCGCCACGACGGCTATGGCACGGCTTTACATACCGTGGTGTTAGTGGCGGCAGTTTATGCCGGTACGCGATTTTATGTGGGGGCAAAGGATACCCTGAGCCGACGACAAAAATTGCTATTTGACTGGAAAGAAGCCTATAAAAACCGGCGTTGTTATCAACAAGGCGGCATGATACTCGGCATAAGTCTGTTATTGGGCAGCTTGTCGTTTAGTGTTGTTCATGCTGTACCCAGCGATGCAAGAGAAAAAATAGGATTAAGCAGTATCAATCCCAGGGTGTGGTTACCTGGTGCCCTGCAATGGCTGGGGATAAAAGTATTTCCTGAGCTCACTGAGGCACAGTTTTCAATCAAGCCCGAAGCCTGGGATGAGTCTGGTGATAATGACGAATTAATTGCGCGGGTAAAAGGCGCGCGATTACAAGGGGTTCAATTAGCCCACGTTAATATATCTGGCGCCTTTCTGGTAAATGCTGACCTGCGTGGCGCGAATTTGGCTTGGGCGGATTTACGCCAAGTCGATTTGCGTGGTGCCCGCCTTGATGGGGCGAACCTTCACGGCGCGAATCTACAGGGTGCTTTGGTAAAGGGTATCTCACTGCGAGGTGTTGATCTGCGGCTGGTTAATCTCAATGACATACCTGGCATTAGTCATGATAGTACGTATTTTGAAGACCTTCGGGAAGTGAGCTTCGCCAACACAAATATTAAAAGTATTAATTTCAGCAAAAAAAATCTTGAAGATGCTAATTTTCAAGGGGCTAACCTAAATAACGTCAGTTTCATACGTGCAAAATTGGCCAGCGCTAACTTTGGGGGAGCTACCCTGAAAAACGTAGACTTTAGAGGTGCGAATTTAGCAGACGCCAATTTTCAAGGAGCCAATTTTGAAGAGCATACGCTTTTTCTCAACGCAAACCTGATCCGCACCAATTTTAAAGGGGTCAAAGGCTTGACATCAGCAATGTTTCTAACACCCTGGGGTTCCAAAACACCGGCAAATTGGGTTTTTGCTATCTTTAATGACGAAATACTTACCAAGGTGGGGTTGCCACTCGATCATAATCACAAAATCAGTGAAAAAAATTTACAAGCTTATAATCTGCGTAACGCTAAATTTAAAAATGCGGACTTAAAACAATTTGATTTCCACGGAGCGGATCTGGGAAATGCTGAATTTTATAACACCGACTTAAGCGGGACTAATCTTCAAAAGGTAAACTTAAAGGGTGTAATTATTTCAAACGTCAATTTTCAAGGAACTAAGCTTAAGGGAGCCGATCTAGAAAATGCACACTTAAGAAAAGTTAACTTCACCAGCATTGATTTACGTAATGTGAATTTTAAGGGAGCGAACTTTAAGGGAAGCAAAATTATCGAGAGTCACTTGGAAGGTGCTAATTTTGAAAATACTCATTGGGATAACGGGCTGGGAGTGAGTTACATAAAAACTGATCTACGTGGTACGACAGGTTTAACGTGTTCTCATATGTCAGATATGGATCTGGTCATAGCTCAAGAAAGTCAACTGCCCAACGCCCTAAAAATCTGCGATAAAGCGGCAAGCACCGGGAAGTAGGGACTAATCAGACGCCCAGTTCAATAAGGTCAGAAAAGGATCGCCACAATTATTGAAAATATCTCTTTAATTGTATTGTGTCCTGCCCCCTATTATTCTCCTATGCCGCTGCACGATCAGAGTATTTAAGAATCAAACAAAAGCTCGATACCTTCGCTTTATAAAAGAGCAAGCTTTACATCAAAGCGATTAGATTGGCTTTCGAGAAATTACAATTCCTCAAAAATGCTACTGCGTAACATTAGTGACGAAAGAAAGAAATTTGTATTTTTGACATTGATTCAGTAGTGTTCTTATTCGCATTGAATCTCCTATTCATTGGTGATGGCGTCGTAACTACCATCATGAACGGAGGCTCAATGTGATACAAACTCATCTAATTGATCAATATTTTACCCACAGTTTTTTCTGAAGACCCATTAATTTATTAAGGAGTAAAAATGAGAACCATAAATAAAAATGACGTAGGTGAGAAATTAACTCTTCTTTTAGATGAAAAGCAACCAATAGATGAGGATATTGGAATTATTGATGAAAAA